>Ga0364860_10160_pt1 | contig 44465 bp, 46 predicted proteins | sample ExccelAu500001D4_FD_206916 | JGI IMG/M metagenome (GOLD analysis project Ga0364860, IMG submission 206916) | Enriched cells from Trout Bog Lake Hypolimnion, Wisconsin, USA - BchlTB.Aug20.5000.01 .D4 | ecosystem: Environmental > Aquatic > Freshwater > Lake > Hypolimnion/Profundal zone | place: USA...
CTCCTTCTTATCCCTTAGATCCCACGCCCATCCACTACTTACGCCTCTCTTAAACTCCCTGTGATTTAAGCAGTTCTTATATTTGATTGAAGAATATCTTTCCCTTCAGTAGAATTACGACTAGTTTAATCTATAAGTGCGCCTTACAACAGGAACGTAAAACACAAACATTTTTTAATTTAGGACGTGATGGTATATGTCATTTGTTAAAGTCAGAACGGGAGAACCCATTGATAAAGCCCTCAGAACATTAAAGAAAAAACTTGATAAAGAAGGGGTCATGAAAGCTGCTAAGGCACACCGTTTCTACGACAAACCCTCCGTCAAAAGTCGAGCAAAATCTAAAGCTGCTCTGAAATATAAACTCAAGAAATTTAGATAAAAGTTGTCACCTAACAATGTCTGACTATTATGCCACTCTAGGGGTTCCGCGTGGAGCCAGCCAAGAGGAAATAAAAAAAGCTTATCGTAAGCTTGCACTCAAACATCATCCTGACAAAAATCCCGAAGATAAGGATGCTGAAAAGAAGTTCAAGCAGGTCTCAGAAGCCTACGAAGTCCTCAGCGACGAGAAAAAGCGCCAGATCTATGATCAATATGGTGCTGATGCTCTCAAAGGGGCTGCTAGTGCAGGGCCTCACGCTCAAGGATTTTCCTCTATGGAAGATGCTCTCCGTACCTTTATGGGAGCTTTTGGAGGAGGTCATGGAGGTGGTCAAGAATCGATTTTTGATTCTTTCTTTAGCTTTGGAGGCGGAGGTCAACAAGGGGCTTCAGAAGCCGCTGTACAAGGAGCTAGCAAAAAGATTTCTTTAACAGTCTCTTTTGAAGAATGTGCCAAAGGGACAGAAAAGGAAATAGCCATCACCAACCACCTCGCTTGTGATAGCTGTCATGGCTCAGGTGCTAAAAGTGCTTCAGGGATTAAAACCTGTTCAACATGTCATGGGTATGGACATATCCAGCAATCTCGTGGTTTCTTTAACATGACAAGCACCTGTCCAAAATGTCATGGTTCCGGGCAAATTATTACTGATCCTTGTCCAGAGTGTCATTCCACAGGCCGTCTCAAGAAAAAACAAACGGTCAAAGTCCCTATCCCTGCAGGCATTGATGATGGCATGCGTATTAAACTCGCTGGATATGGCGATGCCGGCGAACGTGGAGGCCCTCCTGGAGACCTTTATGTGTATATTCAGGTAAAACCTCATGAGATCTTTCATCGAGAAGGTGATGATATCGTCATCGACCTTCCTGTGACGTTTACTGAAGCATCTCTTGGCTGTAAAAAAGAAATTCCTACCCCCTTATCAGGTAGCTGCAAGATCACCATCCCCGAAGGCGTCCAATCAGGAAAAGTCCTACGTATCAAAGGTCAGGGGATGCCTAATGTCCATGGACAAGGGTGTGGAGATCTTCTCGTAGAAGTTCATGTCGAAACACCTGTCGAACTCTCTGAAGAACAAAAAGATCTACTGAAAGAATTCCAAAAACTTGAAAATCCCAAAAACTCTCCACAGAAAAAAGGATTTTTTGAAAAACTAAAGTCCATCTTCTAGATCTTAAGAAAAAATGATGGATCTTCAAACCTCTAATTGTATAATATCTCCCTTATATTAAGTTTACATCATTCAAAAAACGAAGTTTTCAATGAAGAATTTTATTGCCCGTCACCGCAACGCATTTGCGATGCTTATGTTCACCTTAGCCTCTCTTTTCCTCTTTCTTGAGATGGCACTACAAGTCTCCCCTAGTATCATGACAAACCAACTGATGTCTGAATTTGGGATTAATGCTTCCGTCTTAGGTGTGATGGCTTCTTGTTATTTTTATAGCTATACCGCTATGCAAATTCCTTCAGGGATGCTTTATGATCGTTTTGGAACAAGATCCCTCATCAGCCTGGCAACAGCTGTGTGCTCCCTCGGCGCGCTATTCTTTGGCTTCAGCCATTCTGTAGGCTTACTCGCCATAGGAAGATTTTTGCTGGGCATAGGCTCTGCTTTTGCTTTCGTCGGTGTGTTAACAGTTGCAGCACGCTGGTTCTCTCCTTCTTTATTTGCTTTATTTGTGGGAATCACACAGTTTTTAGCTACCATCGGTGCTATGAGCGGCGGCCCCCCTTTAGCTTATGCTGTCGATCACTTTGGCTGGCGCACGACCATGATTGTCTTAGGCTATACTGGCCTAGTTTTAGCAGCCTTATGTGCACTGATTCTGCGCGATCATCCTGTTTCCTCCTCCTCAAAAGACTCTGGGCATCATCGCCCAAGCTTTATTAAAAGTTTCAAAGAAGTCATTTGCCAAGGACAAACTTGGAGCTTAGGTGTATACTCCTTTACTAACTGGGCCCCAGTACTCATTTTCCCTGCATTATGGGGTGTCCCTTACCTGATGACCAAGTATCACGTTCAGAATACAACAGCTGCTTTTGCGATGTCCATGGTATGGATCGGTGGAGCCTGTGTCAGCCCATGCCTTGGCTGGATCTCTGATAAATTGCAAAGAAGAAAGATTTTGCTCACTCTATCTACTGCTTTAGGATTTTTTGCCTCCTTAGGACTTCTCTTGATCCCTCATCTCTCCTACTCTGGTGCCTGCGTACTTCTCTTTTGCATAGGCGCAGCCTCTTCAGGAAATCTTTTATGTTTTGCGGTGGCAAAAGATAATAATCGCCCTTCTGTCACTTCTACTGCCATGGGCTTTAATAATATGGCCGTTGTTCTTGGAGGAGCCGTTTTCCAGCCGATTGTAGGATGGATACTCTCCTGTCTGTGGCAAGGAGAGATGGTGGGAGGTATCCCTGTCTATAGTATCCATAGCTATACAATTGCCCTCGCAACAGTCCCATTATGTTATTTAATAGGTTGGGTTGCTTCACAGTTTTTTATTAAAGAAACCTTTTGCAAACCCAAATTTGATGCTTATTCCGATCAATTACGCTAAATTTTAAGGAACTTTTCCATGAATCATTCTTTCATTGCCAAACATAGAACGCTCTTTGGCACAATCATCTTTATCCTGGCAACCCTCTTTCTTTCCTTCGAAATGGTGCTGCAGGTTTCTCCTAGCATCATGACAAGCCAACTGATGTCAGAATTTCATATCGATGCTGCAGGACTCGGTGTCATCGCTTCCTTCTATTTCTATAGCTACACCCTCATGCAAATTCCTTCAGGCCTCCTCTACGATCGATTTGGTCCTCGTATGCTCATCGCCTCTGCCACACTTTTATGTGCTTTGGGAGCACTCGCCTTTGGTTTAACATCCTCAGTATTTCTCTTAGCCCTCGGAAGATTCTTGCTAGGAATCGGTTCTGCCTTTGCCTTCGTAGGCGCTTTGACAATAGCAGCACGCTGGTTCTCACCTGCTCTTTTTGCTCTCTTTGTGGGCTTAGTACAGTTCATCGGATGTATCGGTGCGACCTGCGGCGCCTACCCTTTGGCCTATGTCATTAACGCGATCGGCTGGCGCGCCACCCTCACAAACCTCGGCTACATCGGTATTGGCCTCGCTATCCTCTGCGCTCTCATCATCAGAAATAGACCTCCTCAAGAAAAGAACACAGAACTCTCTGCTGATGAACATCATCATTTAGGTTTTATCAAAAGTTTTAAGATTGTCGTGGCTCAAAGCCAGACATGGAGTCTAGGGACTTATTCCTTCTTTAACTGGGCCCCAGCGCTCATCTTCCCTGCACTGTGGGGAGTCCCCTACCTGATGGAAAAATACCATTACCCTAACACGACAGCAGCTTTTGCAAATTCCATGGTGTGGGTGGGTGTAGGCCTTTTTAGTCCTCTACTCGGCTATCTTTCCGACAAATTCCAAAACAGAAAATTTTTCTTATCCACAGCAACCGCTTTGGGACTCGTGGCTTCTTCCCTTCTGCTTTTTGTCCCCAATCTCCATTATTTTGTGATCTGTTTGCTCTTATTCTTCATAGGATGCGCCTCTTCAGGCAATCTTCTATGCTTTGCAGTCGCTAAAGATATCAACAGGCCTTCTGTGGTCTCAACAGCGATGGGTTTCAATAACATGACCGTTGTCTTAAGCGGCGCTGTATTTCAACCTATTGTAGGATGGATTCTTTCTAAACTGTGGCAAGGAGGAATGGAGAGTGGAGTGCCTGTGTATACCACAAGCAACTATACTTCTGCGCTCACCTGTGTCCCTCTCTGCTATCTGGTGTGTCTTATAGCTTCCTTGTTCTTCATCAAAGAAACTCATGGAAAGCATACATACGATCCTTATTCAGATCAGCTTAATTGATGGGGTTTTGGCAAAACGGGTTTTGTGAAGAGAAGCCATCCACTCAGTAACATCCAAGCGGCAATGCCTGCAATTCCCAGAGGTGCCCGTAGAAGTTCTGCACCCTCTGGGAAAAACACCACAGCAAGTGGCATAAAGGCATTTATCATCCCGTGTAAAAGTACTGGAGCCATTAAAGAGCGGTCTTGAAGACGTAGATAGAGCATCATCGGAGTGGTGACAAGACAAAAGGCGATCATAAAAAATATGCCTAAAACTCTATGCTCTGGATAGTTTGTACCAAATAAAAGAATCATGGGAGCATGCCATACACCCCATAATACTCCAATAATGGCAGAAGCTTTCCAAAACCCAAACCCTTTAACTTTCTCCCATAAATAACCGCGCCAAAAAAGCTCTTCTCCCAAAGTAAAAATAAAATTAATAGAAAAACTCACCACTAGAGCCATTACATAGAGTCCCACGACCACAATCACCATATTCAACACAGGTGAAGCAAAATGGATATGATATTGCTGTGCTAATATAAGCAAACCCTCGGAAGAAAACTTTGCAAACGGTAAGGTGAGCAATACACCCGCTGCAACAACAATAAAAGGAATCAGAAGAGCATACATACACGCTTTTGTCGGCTTATGAAAAATTTTAATGCTCATCTTCTCTTGTTTCATATAAATCAAAGCAAATACCCCGGGTACCCACATATAGAGACTAGCCACAATCGTTGCTGCAACAAGATAGGAGGAGCCAGCAAAAAAATTTCTACATATCACATATGCAGAGCTAGCAATGACTAAAGAAGCTAAAAACATCCACAATGTACGACGCAATTGCATAAGAATCCCCACTTTGAGTACTATTTGTCTCTTATAATACTTTTCTTGATGAAAAATGATAACAAAAAATCGCCTGTGGATACCGTAGATTTTCACCTGCCTCAAGTAAAACCCTTTTTAGAGCGTTATCACCAACATCAAATTCTGGATAGACTCCTCCGTGCAACCCCTGAGGAACAACATCTGCTGATAGAGCAACTAGCTCCCTTGGCCCGTTATCTTCCCCTTATATTGTCTCCCCTGCACAAAGAACCTCCTCTACCCCCTGATCTGAAACCCTTTATAGCTCCTACACAAGAAGATACCTCCCTCCATGGGTTAGGTCAAGAAACGATAAAGCAAGGGAAAGTCATGGGCATCTTACTCGCAGGAGGCGATGGATCGCGCCTGGGGTTCTCTCAGCCTAAAGGATGTTTTCCTACCTCTCCTATCATGAAAAAAAGCTTGTTTCAACTCCACGTGGAAAAAATCGTCGCTTTAGAAAAAAAGCTCCAGTGCTCTCTTGGTCTCACCATCCTCACCTCAGAAAATAACTATCAAGAGACCGTGGCATTTTTTAAGAAACACGAGCTTTTTGGTCTAAAACCTTCACAACTCTTTTTTCTAATACAAGAGATGTTCCCTTTATATGATCAGCAGAATCATTGGATCATGAAAAACCCTTCTGAATTTCTGACAGCACCTAGTGGAAATGGCAATCTACTAAAAATATTATCCTCTCATCCATCCCTGTTTTCATCTTATGAATATTTTACCGTCACCAACATCGACAATGCTCTCGCTTCTTTATATGATATTCCTCTCATCAGTGCACATCTTCATCATCATGTCGACATCTCCCTGCGGTGCTTTAAACATGACCCTATCAAAGATCGTGTAGGATATCTCGCTCTATCCCATGGACAGTTACGTATCATCGATTACACCTCCATCCAAGATCCTACACCCTTTGTGTATGGAAATATCAACACCTTCTGTTTTTCTCAGAAGTGGCTGCATACATTATGCCAACATGTGACCCTACCTATTCATTGGGTGGAAAAAGAAGCGACGTATTATGACCCCGTAACACACAGCATGCATACAGGCAAGGTATTGAAAGGAGAGCAGTTTCTCTCTGACGCTCTTGCGTATACCGTAAAAACACTCGCTTTTGACTCTCTTGCTGAAGAGCACTTTGCTCCTCTGAAACATTTAAAAGGAGCAAATGACTTAGCTTCTGTACACAAAGCTATGCTGTTGAAAGACCAAAAAATTTTTGAGGATCTCACAGGATTTTCAGAAAAACATGCTATAGAGCTTGCCATGGAGTTTCACTATCCTACTGAAACTCTCAAAGCAAAATGCCGGGAGCTAAAAGGATGGCCCTCTCACTCTTATCTTTCTTCTGAGCTGTTATGAACGTGCATGTTTCTTTTTCTGATACCACATCAAAATAAAAGGAATGGCTGTACTCACGATCAGTCCCAAGATCAAAAAAGCTTCATAAAAGACAATATTGCCTACCTCTAATTGTGCCGGAGGAATAAATCCCACAATAAGAGCCCAAAGCGACATCAGAATTCCCACTCCTCCGACGATCCATATGCCCACCTTACCTCCAGGAATTTTATAAGCTCTTGCTACATGCGGACGCTTATAACGCAAACGAATCACTGCAATAAAGAGCATGATATATAAAATGACATAAAAATGTGCCGTAAGGGCTAATAGTAACCAAAACGAACTACTCACACTGGGCATCACAAGGAACACAAGCGCTACGAGCGAAACAATCACCGCTTGTGCTATCAGTAGTGGTGTCGGCATCCCATGCTCATTGACCCGATGAAAACATTTTGGAAGATCTCCATCACGTGCTGCTGCGAGCAATCCTTTGGTCGGTCCTGCAATCCATGTACTCACCTGCCCATAAGCACCTATAGCGATACAGATAGCCATGAAAGGCATGAGCCATTCAAGATGATAGGCTTTAAAAAAATAAGCAAAAGCATCCAAACCGCCCGATACCAAGCTAATTTGCTTTTGTGGAATCACCATCGCAATCGCTAACGTCCCCAAAGCAGATAAAAAAATAATTAAAATCGCAGAAAGAAAAATTGCTTTAGGATAGCTTTTTTGAGGTTTTTGCACCTCTTGTGCATGCACAGCAGACATCTCCATCCCCGCAAAAGAAAGGGCTATCCCTGCAAAAAGCACCAGCTGACTAATATGGCTAAAATCAGGGACAAACTTTTCCCATGTAAATGTGATATAACTGGGGTGTCCTTGAACAATCCATAGAATCGCTAGCCCAATGATCACACATCCTGGCAATATAGTCCCTAGAAGCACGCCCAAAGAGCTGATCAACCCCGAGGCTTTCATCCCTCTGAAATTTAAAAGCGTTGCCAGCCAAAAGATCCCTAAGACAAACAGAACCATATAAACTTTATTGTTTGCAAGTGCCGGATTAAACGTAAAAGCAATCGCCCCTGCAATGAAAGAAAGTGTTGTCGGATACCAGGGGATGTTCGTCATCCATTGATACCATATCGCTAAAAACCCTAGCTCATGTCCAAAAGCTTCTTTGACCCATACAAAAACCCCACCTGTCTCCGGCCACCCTGTCGCCAGCTCGGCAGAGACAAGAGCTACCGGAATAAAAAATAAAAGAGCTGTCGCAATTAAATAAAAGAGTGAAGAAAACCCATACTCTGCTGTCACAGGCCAGTTCTTAATACTACATATCGCTGCTACATTAATCATGGCCAGCATAAATACATTCAAGACACGTCGTTTTTCTCTCATAAAGCCACTTGTTTGGGGGTTTTTGGAAATTTTACCTGATCGGCAAGGAAAAAACAAAAGAAAAGAGTGATTCAAAAGGAGCAAACGTCTATAAACTTTTCCCTCTACCAAGGAAAAATCATGCACATCCTACGCTTATGGATCGCTCTATTGTTACCTAGCTGTTGCTATAGCTTCTATGCTGTAGAAGATCTTTCTTTAGAGGAAAAAGTGGGACAGCTCCTCATGTGCCACTTCCACGGATCTGTCTCTAATGATGCTGCTAAAATGCTTATTCAAGAGCTTCATGTGGGAGGAATCATCTATTATACATGGGCTAACGAACTCTCTTCCCCTCAACAAGTCTTTGAACTCTCTCGCCAGTTACAAGAGCTAAGTAGCGACAAACCTCCTCTTCTCATTGCTGCAGATCAAGAGGGAGGTATTGTAGCCCCGCTGACAGAAGGATTTACAGTGTTTCCTGGAAATAGAGCCCTTGGCTCCATCCAAGATGAAGATCTTGCACAAGCAGCTGCGTATGCTATCGGAGAAGAATTGCATGGTGTAGGAGTCAATATGAATCTAGCTCCTGTTGTTGATATAAACACAAACCCCTACAACCCTGTCATCGGCATACGCTCTTTTGGTGATACAGCAGAAATGGTTCTCTCTTTAGGCAGACCCACCCTCCAGGGCTACCATGATGCACACATACTCACCTCTCTCAAACACTTTCCTGGACATGGAGATACTTATGTGGATTCTCATGAAGCTCTTCCTATATTGAACAAAAATCTAGAAGAGCTCAGACAATGTGAATGGATTCCCTTTAAAGCTCTCGCCCAAGAAACAGATACGATCATGACAGCCCATGTGATGATCCCCTCTCTAGATCCTAAATATTGCGCGACTCTTTCTACAACTATCTTAGATCTTCTACGTACAGAGCTGCAATTTGAAGGTGTGATTATCTCTGATTCTTTAAAAATGAAAGCTCTTTTTTACCAGTATAACTCTCTTGAAGAATTAGCCCTTCAAGCCTTTCTTGCAGGATGCGATATCCTTCTCATCGGGGGTAGAAGACTCAACGGATCTTTTCAAGAATCTACCTCACACCTCGCAAACATCCGTAAAGTCCATGCCTACCTTGTACAAGCTGTCAAAGAAGGAAAAATCTCTGAAGCGCGCTTAAATGCTTCCGTACAAAGAATTTTAACTCTCAAAGCAAAAAATACTCTCCTATCACCTGAAGTACTTCCTTTAGAGAGTATACGCTCTGATAAACATCAACTCCTATCTCAGCATATCGCCTCCGCAGCTCTTAACATCCTCAAAGAGCCTTCGATCTCTTGTTTAGAGAACTCTCGGGTAGCCTTATTTGCTCCTACAAGCGTTGCAAAAACTCTCTCTAGCTATCAGAGAGTACCTTCAACCGTGCATCCTCTATTTTTCAATACATCCTACCTCTCACAAGAAAAAATGCAGGCAGCTATGCAGCTTGCAAGAGAAAGCGATTACTCTATCTTTTTTTCTGACAACGCATGGAAATCTCAAGGACAATCTGCTTTGATCGAAGCTCTTCTACAACACAAAAAACCTCTTATTCTAGTCGTCACCCGCGATCCTATCGATGCCTCTTTGTTCTCACATGCAGAGGGCGTCATCATCACCTATAGTCCGACACCTCCTTCTATCGAAGCTGTTTTAGACTATCTCTTTTTTCCACATATGTAGACAAAAATTCTACAAAGAGTGATATACAAAGCATCTATGAAAAAAACAATGCATCGATCCCCCTCCTCTCTAGAAGAAGGCATGTTACGATTACAAGCCGAGTGTACTACAGAGAAGATTTCCATCCAAAAAATCTTGGCAACCCTCACAGGCAAAGGCAGGCTCATCATCGTGCTGCTCTTTGCACTCCCCTTCTGTCAACCGATACAAATTCCAGGGCTGTCAATACCTTTTGGTCTTGTCATTCTTTTTCTTGGATTACGTATGATCTTTGGTAAGCACATATGGCTACCCAAAAAGATCTTAAAGATATCCATCCCTTGTCGGACTTTAAATAAAATCACAAAGACAATGTTAAAATATCTGAAAAAAACTCACAAATGGCTTCACCCGCGCTTGCAGTGGATCAGCGAAAACCCCAGCATGCATCTCTTTCATGGGAGCATGATCGCTACTTTAGGGCTTCTTCTAGCTATTCCCGTACCGATTCCTTTTATTAATCTTCCAGCCGCATGGGCTTTAGCACTACTTTCTCTTGGACTTCTTGAAGAAGATGGTTTGTTTGTCATGATTGGCTATATCGTCGGCGTAGCGACCTTGATAGGAGTGATATGGGCCATCTTGTCACTCAAAAACGTGCTGTGATTCTCTCCGCTTTTTTCTAGCGATATCTTGTGTATTAAAGAGACAATAGGAGGAAATAAAGGTAAAGGCAGATCTGCCCAAGGATGCCATACCCACCCTTCACATTTATCTGGTTGCAATAGCTGAACCTCTCCTTCAAATTGATCTACAAAAACAAATAGCGTGATGTAGTGCTTATTCCCTTCGATTACATTATTCACCCAAGGCCCTAGCCCGCAAGAAAGTGCTTTCAGTCCTGTTTCCTCTAAGAGCTCACGCTTAGCACACGCTATCACATCTTCTCCAAATTCAAGATGTCCCCCAGGAAATCCCCAATCTCCTCTGCCATGTGCACCGCGACGCTTGCCTAGTAACACATGGTGCTGCTCCATAACAACAACACCTACACCCACTTGAGGTCGTGGTTTTTCATGATGTGACATCTCTACCTTCCTTCAATGAAAAATAATCACCAACCATTGATCAACCCTCGAATAAATCCATAGACTCCTAAAAGGGCTACAAAAAGAAAAAAACTCTTCTTAAATCCAGAGAAAGGATATTTATGCCATACACGCTTGATACCCCATTGAAACAAAAAACACATAGTACTAGTTTACCCATAATGTTTAAACTAGTCTCCATTAAAGTCATCAACGCATCATACATGACTATTCCTCTTGCTTTGCTACTTATTATAATGATCAATATTACTGTTTTCCATTTGTACAGCTTCTCTCTGCAACTGCTCTGACTCTCTTAATGAACTCCAACCATCCATGGATTCTCTTACAACAGTTCCAAGCTCACCATTACCTAATGCTTCCCAAGCATTTTTAGTATGCTCCTGTGCTTCATCTCTCGCACTATACGATGCTTCCCATGTACTCCGTATTTCTTCTTCAGTATAAGGCGCATCTTCTGACCAACGTGCTGCTAACAGTGCTTGTTCTCCTTTGATATTATGAGATTGCTGTGCAAAATTGGATAGAGCTTTTTTGATAATATCCTGGAGACAATGACCAAGAATTGTATGTATTGACACCGTTTCTTCAGGAATCTCTGCTCCATAGCTCAATTCCCCTTGTTGTACCTCTCTACACTCCATCCAACTCCTCCTTCATGAGATTTTGAATGCTCGTGGAACAGTATTTTCTTTAAGTTTTTTTTTCAAGAAGAATTCCTAACGAAGCTGAAGCACTCTCTGCAAAAAAAGAGGCCTTCTGAGAAGGCCTTAAGCTTAAGAGGTTGCATGAAATTACGCGCGATTACGCCGCTTGTGTATGCTGATCTCGTTGAAGAGTCAATCGAATATTTCCAATACGTGGATCTTCCTTGACCTTCTCTAGCCATGTAATAGCATGTTCTCGCTCTTCTTTTGTGCAATGATTATTTGCAAAATGATCTGCCTCATCGTCAGCAAGACGATCTAAGAACTTAAGTGTGACTACATGTACACCAGCAACAAAACACACCGAAGGGAGAACACTCAATCCCAACACCGCTGTAGATAGTATCGCGGCTGATAGAGACATTATCGTCATAATTGCTGGGATTACCACCCAATCTACCTGCAAAATGTGATAAATTTCACGGGCAACGATCCAAGGCAATGCTGCGTCTATGACCGCTTTGTCTACCCCAAGATTTTTTGCTATGTTCGGGGCTATGTTAATGAAAAATTTTCCTTGTGCAGACTTTGTATCCATAGGTGTGCCAGCGACTCTAATGAGTTCCGTCGTTGGGTCTAGCCATGATATTCCCTCTGTGGCTGTTGTTGCAGTCACCTTAAGACGAGCATCAACAAATGATTGTATATCCTTCGGGTTCACAGACTCAGGTAATTCACCGATATAATATTGTAAGGTTTTGTAACAAGAGCTTTCATATAGAGGATGAATATCTGACAAAACTTTTTGAGCGATTTCTTTGACACGTCCACTGTAAGTACTTTCCGGAGCCTTTTCATATTCACTGTAAGTCCCTGGAAGGTAACCTACCACTGTGAATACGGCATCAACCAAAGGAATTCCATAAGCAAGTATATCCAAAGACATAAAACCCTCCCCTTTTTTCACGTGGAATCCTAGATAATTTCGATGTATAAATCTAGAAAATACGCATTAAAATAATATCTTTATAAAGCCGCTTCTTTGAGCGATGCATCGCTCTGAAAAGTCGCAAGGGAGTGACGCATAATCGCTTCAGAAAGATTCTCCGAAGATCCTATAAAATCAGAGTGTCCAAGAAGATAGCGAGAGTTTAAAAAATCTGGCCTTAAATTATGCTGAGCTTGGTCATGAACAAGTTGATAGGGAGGATTAAACACCAACACGTCAACATCTTCAAGTTTTTTGATTTTTTCTCCAAAACAGAGATTTGCACTATCTGAAAAATGATGGTCTTTTACAACACCTGTCACTAGTAAAGTAGGTTTATGCTCCCATTTTTTACAAAAAGCGACAATATCCCCTTCAATATCTGAAGCCCATTTCCCACATTTAACAAATAGATAGATCAACCGCCCTAGGCCCCAACAATAATGTTTACTCACCTCCCAGATAGAAGTAGGTCCCCTATCGAAACAAATATGTTGTGGTAAGCAGGAGGGATCATCCATTTGTTTGAGAGCACTCGCTAAAAACACATTGCCTAAGGAATGTGCAACCACTTGATGAGTAGGACCAAATTCTCTATGCAATGCTTTTAATGTTTCCAAGAGGATAAATCCACTCTCCTCCAAAGTCGTAGGCTTAATATCGAGATTGTTTTCACTAAGGATGATAAACCGGGCAGGAGGTAACGCCTCTTCTTTCTGAGCATGTAAATACGCTGAGAGATAAGGATACAGGGCTCCAATATTATTCGAAATTGTGGCAAAAATCCCTGGCACTTGCACAAAATTATAGTAATCTTGCCCTTCCATCTTTGTTTGTATGATGCGACAGGTGATCTGAGCTATTCTGCCATCTTTTAATGGAATAGAAAACTTACGGTCCTCGGGAAGAAAAAACTTCTCTCGAATCTTTGCGTGATCGGCTAAATGAGGATCTAAAGGCTTTGATGGATCCCAAAAATCACGATAATAATCTTCCTCAATTTTTAGCTGCTCTTTGACTAGTTTTGTATTTGCAATGCTAGCACACTTTAAAGGGAAGAAAAAATTATCGCGCACCATGGATCCGATAGCCTGACGAATAATAGGAACGATTTGCAAGCAGGTGCTGATCGTCACCGTATAAATCTGTCCCCAAACAGATCTCGTTTTATCAACCACCTCTTCTAGTTTTGAAGGGCCCTCATAACCTTCTTGAGTAAGGAACCCAGACTCTACAACGCATTGAACAGCTAAACCTGACATAATATCATCTTTATAAAATTAAAAATTGAACCAACTAGTGTACAACGTTGAAGGGTTTAAATGCTACCAATTTATGAAGCACTTAGTCCATGAAGAGTTGTTAAATTTCAACATTTAAATTACTTCTTCTTGAGCAGAATTTCCATGATTAAAACAGTCTAATAGTAATGCTTTAGTTTTTTCTATCGAGCCTTTTTCTTTCCTACAAGATGAGAGAGGATCCATATGAGGGTTAGAATCATCATAACCACTATATATAAAGAAATGTGTTGAAATAGTCTCTGGATGGGGATTAAGACTTTCCACCGCCTTTCCTAAACTACAAGACCTAGGGATAACACCATCTTGAAGGTGAGTAAAAATATGTACTCTATCTTCAATAGGAGTTACAGCTTTATAGTTATCAAACTCCCACCCGTAATGTTTAACAACTTTTTGAGCGCAGTCGCGGACAAACGAAAAGTGATTGCTAAAAATATGAGACACCACCTTATCTAAAGAAGAAAATGTCCTGTCTAGAAAAAGACGTCCTCCAGTCTGTGGATGAAGTTTTTTTAGCTGTGCAGCTTGAGCGCCCCCTAAAGAGTGCCCATAGAGATCTATTCTATCTTCACTAATACCCAGCTTATCTCTAGCTGTTTGATAAATGCTTTCAGCATCTATCAGAAGGTTTTGCTCATTGGGGGTCCCCTCTCTCCCCACTCCTCTGGGATTAAAAAGGAGAAAACTATAAGGAGTATCAGAGTCTTTAAGAAGCTCTGGAAGCCAATTCCAAGAAAGACTTTGATAAAAATCCCCATTCCCATGAAACAAAATAATCACCCTTGCAGCTGGATGATCATCATGCTTTTTATGCTTTACAAAATGCCCACTTAACTTGATGTGATCGGGTGTAGTGACTTCAAGTTCAGAGGTGATATAATGAGTGTGTGGATCAGCATTATCCTCAAGCGCTGCCTGTTTAAATTCCTGATCACATTCATGAATTATCTTAGGCATGAATAAAGGAAAAGAGCTAGGAAGAACACACCATCTTACAATAGAACCTATCAACAGGTTGGGAATAAAAAAAACACTGCTTTTAACAAAACCATAGACTTTTTGAGCAAGTGTTCGCTGCTGAGGGTTTACAGGCGCGATTGGAGGAATCCATTGAGCAGAAAAAGATATATGAGATACTGCAGCCATAAAATTTCCTCTTTTTATAACGCATCTGATAAGACAGAGAAAATCCTAGCCACTCTATCTTCCACAGAACCTGCGGGGATGGAAACAACATCAAAACCCAACTGAGTGTAGTTTTCCTTCAATCTCTCTTGAATCTTCAGAGCCTCTTCCTGAGTCTCACATCTCACTGCGTCCTGCTCGCAAAAACCTAAATTCTCAATCAAAAAAACCGTTTTTTGATAAAATTCCTCATCAAGAATGTGTTGTACTGCATGTTTTAGCTCCGCTGTTGGCTCGGCCACAAGCACTGAATAGATCGTCATCGTATCAATCGGAGAACGATCAAAAAAGAGACGCTGCACTTTTGTGGCAGAAGCTTCTAATTGTCTTGTCTTTTGTAATGTGGTGATTTTTTCAAAGAACTCTGCTTGAGGCCAAGGCTTTGGAATCCCTTTATTCAGCTCACCGTTAATGAGATCCCTAGCAGCTTCATGGACGACAGCTTCACCTTGTCCTTCTAGATATTTAATGATGGTTGTTTTACCCACCCCAGGGGCGCCTGTAATGATATAGCGCTTCTGAACTAATTCTGAATCAAATGTTGCTACTTCACTATAATCAGTAGTGTCAATTGCCATAGTCTTCTATTCTCCTGAATCCTTCCTCTATACCTTGTCTGGGTGTCAATGAACCTGCAGTAAATGCAACTATCCTGCACCAATAGGGCCATCAAGTCAATCAAATCTTAATATGATCTAACAGCTCAAAGAAGCCACTCAAGGGATGTTAAGTCTTATAAAAACCTATAAATAACTTTTTAATTTTCAATATATTACATATCAATTCAGAGCAATTCTTTACAGCTGAATATAGTCTTTTTTAATGGTCAAATGGGGCATTGCCAAAGGCTTCACTCTTAAGCATAAAAACAAACTTATCAACAACATTTTGTCGATTTTAAGTCAAAAAACAACCATTTAAAAACTGACTTAAAATCAGCAAAATGCTATTATTAAGTCAAATAATAAATGAGGAAGTTTGATGTTTTTCGGAAGAGAAAAAGAGCTGGAACTGCTCAGAGAATTTAAAAATAGAAATGTAGCTGGAATGATCGTTTGCTCTGGCCGTCGAAGAATCGGCAAAAGTACATTGATTGAGCATTTTGGAGAAAAGACTAAATTCTTTGAGTTTTACGGGCTAGCCCCAAGAGAAAACCTCTCAAATAAAGATCAGTTAGATCACTTCGGTGAACAGTTAGGCCTCAATTTCAATCTCCCTCCAATGAAATTTGATAATTGGAATCAAGCTCTAGATACCTTGGCTGGTCTAACAACTAAAGGACCTTTAATCATCTTTCTTGATGAAATTTCTTGGATGGCCGGAAAAGATAAAGATTTTGCAGCTAAATTAAAAGGAATTTGGGATACAAAATTTAAAAAGAATAAACAGCTCCTTCTAGTCATTTGTGGATCAGTTTCATCGTGGATCCAAGATAATATCTTAAATGACAAAGGATTTATGGGAAGGATTTCTTTAACTCTTAATCTAGAAGAATTACCTCTTCATGAAACAAATAAATTCTGGGGAAACCGATTAATTTCCTCTTATGAAAAATTCAAAATTTTGTGTGTTACAGGAGGTATTCCTAGGTATTTAGAAGAAATCCAACCAGATCGCACAGCTGAACAAAATATTAAAAAAATGTGTTTCAGCAAGGGAGGTGTTCTAGTAGAGGAATTTGATAAGATTTTTAGAGATATTTTCGAGAAAAAGGAACAGGAGTACACCTCAATCATTAATGCATTGATAGAGGGTAGCCTTGAAATGAGCGAACTATGTCGAAGATTGGGAACACGGCAGACGGGAGGATTCACAAAAAAAATGAACATCCTTACCACATCAGGCTTTATCTCCAAGGACTATGTCTGGACGGGAAATAAAAAACACTCGAAAAATTTTAAATTTCGCTTGAAAGACAACTATCTACGATTTTATTTAAAATACATCAAACCGAAAAAAGATCTTATAGATCAAGGAATTTATCATGATCTCTATTTAGAAGATCTTCCTGGTTGGGAAACAATCATGGGACTCCAATTTGAAAACCTTGTACTCAATAATCTAAGCTCCCTTATTCATTTATTAAAAATACCCACTTCTTCAATCATGAGCGCCTCCCCCTACTTCCAACGCTCAACTAAAAGAGGGAAGTCTTGCCAGATCGACCTACTGATACAAACTAAACACACCTTATATGTCTGCGAAATCAAATTCCGCAAAAAAATATCTACTGAGGTTATCGATGAAATCACAAAAAAAATTCAAAGCTTAAAAATTCCAAAGATCGTTTCCACGCGTCCTGTTTTGATTTATGAAGGTGAACTTTCACCCAAGATTCAACAAGATGATTTTTTCAGCCACATTATTTCCTTTAATGAGTTGTTAGCAAGGGCTTAGTCTTTGAAGCAAGTCAGTCGATTGCGACCTCAGTTGTACGAAAAAATCGTACAACCGGACAATATGTTCTTTATCAAAATGAAAAGATGCACGACCGTCTGGACTTAACCTTTCTATGCATCAGAGGCTAACAACGTTAACTGTACGATTTTTTCATACAGTTAAGCAACTCCTGATTTATCAACAAGTTGTGTTCTGAGATCGAATGAGTAGAGTTAGAACTTTCGATGCATTCCAGTTTCAGTTGCTCGATTTTACCGAGTACCTGTTAAGCCCTTCATCTTTCTTGAAGAAGTCAAAATTCTACTATTTTTTATGCAATTTGTTCTAGCCTACGACACCCTAGCGCGTAAATATGAGTTTGCCAGCTTTTTGCAGAGCCTTTCTCTGAGCTGTCCATTCCCACCATACTGTGGGCTCTCCTGTCTTAGCTTCATGAATGATAGCTGCAAATACATCCCATACACAAGGGTCGTGACGCTTACCACTCTTCTGCTCAATTTTATGAAATAGTTCCGTTGCATCTTGAGAAGCAAGCTGTTTTACCGAATCAATGCCCAGTAGGTGCAAATCTGCCAAAGTAGCTTTTCCTACGTTTTTTAAATCTCGAAGTTCTTTGACTGGTATTTTATCCACTGATTGCACTATAACTTTCTAAAATAAAACCATTTAAGAATGCTCGGAAAAGGACTCGAACCTTCACGGCTATTGCTAGCCAAGGGATTTTAAGTCCCTTTTAAAGGATATCCTAAACGCTCCTAATCTTTCAACAACTTGTTGACTTCCCAATATTTACGAGGTAATCTGGGTTCTCAAAGATTCCCTTGCCGACCCCTTGCGTCATTGCATTTTGGTTGGACAGGAGTTGGACAACTTTTAGACTGAGGTTATTTCAATGGGATGGATCAAATCAAAATTTCAAGGTGTGCGTTATCGTGAACACCCAACAAGAAAACACGGCTTACTTCCAGATCGCTACTACACCATCTTCTATAAGCTCGACGGCAAAATGGTCCAAGAAGCCTTGGGCTGGTCAAGTGAATCATGGGAAGAACAAGTCAATGGCGAGAAAAAACGGGCCAATTGGACAGAAAAACGAGCAGCTGGCGTTTTAGCCGAACTACAAAAAAACCAAAGCGTAGGGACAGGTCCCAGAACTTTAAAAGAAAAGCGAGCTCTCAAAGAAAAAGCGCAGGCAATCCTCAAAGCCGAAAGTTTGACTCTGGGAGAATTTTGGGAACAAGATTACCAGCATGTCTTAAAAGCTCGTATCAAGCCTACATCATGGAAAAAAGAAGTTTCTCATTTTAAAAACCGCATCCAGCCAGCTATGGGACACAAAGCACTAACCTCTATTACTTCTGTGGACGTAGAACGAATGGTTGACCAGATGAGAGCCGATGAACTAACACCTCGAACACAGCAATATGCCGTAGGAACATTCTTTCGCATCTGGAAACATGCGGCCAAACGGAAGCTGGTTAAAATTGGAGATAACCCTGCTGTAGCTGTACCCGTCAAGCAAGTGAATAACACTCGGCTACGCATCCTTTCCCCTGAAGAGTTAAAAAATATCCTTCAACATCTTGCGGCATCAGACCCAGCAGCTCATGACATTACCTTATTTTGCGCCTATACTGGCTGCCGTTTTTCAGAAGCTGCCCGCCTCAAATGGGAGCATATCGATTTAGCTCGAAATACAGCTCTATTTACAGACACAAAAAACAAAGACTCGCGAGAAGTCCATCTAGAATCTGAACTAATAGCTTTACTCAAACGTCGCATCCCAGGAAGAACAGGTGAATTTGTTTTCACAAAACAAGACGGACTCCCTTTAAACGAACCTCCGAGCGCTTTTAAGACGGCAGTCGATAAGCTAGGATTCAATAAAGATCGAGGCCCTCGTGACCGCATCACGTTCCATTCTCTAAGACACACTGCGGCAACATTCGCCGCTCGCAACCACACTGACGTCAAAGATATGCAACTGATCTTTGGTTGGAAAACCCCTTCCATGGTCTTCCGTTATGTCAAAGGCAATGAAAGCGCAAGACGCCATGCCATGAAAGGACTCGCACGCACCCTTTCAGGAGAAGAATCCAAGATCGTACCCATAGAAAAAGCTGAAGAAGTTAACGGGTAAGGAGTCTTTGATGAACTATGAACAAGCCAAGAGGCTTATTTCCAAAAAGCTTCAGACTGAGCTCTATCAACCCTACGGGATGGAACGTTATAAAATGGTCCTCATGCTCAGGACAGGCATCGAAGTGACCACAAAAAAAGGCCGCATCTATAAGCCCTTCCCTCTTGGCATCAATCTAGAATGGCTAATCAAAGCTCTATGTGGAAAGGAAAGCCCTTTCGTAAAAATTCGGTTTACCGGAACACGTGCCCCAAATCTGGTAGAGTTCGCCAAATATGATCCGCTTGCATGGGACGCAACAAAAGAACTGATAGCAAAGATTCTAGAACAAGGAAACCCTCTGCCTCCGGAGCTATGCCAATTTACCATCAAAGTTCTCAGAGGAGAAGAGGGGCCAAACAAACAAGGACGCTATAGAGCCGAGAATCTCTACCGTGATCAATGTGTGGCTGATGCTATCTACACGCTACACGAATGCGGCTTCAAACCTCTGACCAAAAATTCCAATGACAGTCAAAATAATTCTGCTTGCCATGTTGTCGTCGAGGCGTTGGCAAAGTTAGGGGATATGATTTCTTATGAAGCCGTCCGATCGATTTGGAAAAAACACAAAGAATTTTGCTAATTCTCCCTCCTAAAACGCGTGCGGTGAAATGAATCACCTGTTTGTTCACCGCGCTTTCTCTTCTTTCTTTTTTTATGATCAGCATCAATGAATCCCTAGCTGTCTGCAAGACGCATAGGGGAACAGAAAAAACCATTACAAAGGTGCAATACATGGAAAAAGAAGTACTAATCAATGATGTCTTTAGTGAGATGGCGGCACGTTGGCCATCTTCCGTTGTCGCTCGGGCAGAGGTTAAACAATTCACTGGTGGAGGAATCAGCCCTAAAACTTTAGCAAATGCCGATTCTGAAGGCAGCGGACCCACAGGCCGCTTCTTTATCGGACGGCGCGTCTGCTATCCAGCCACTTCTCTTGTCGAATGGCTTAGAAAAAATACGAAAGGGGCAGATCATGCAAAAATTCATTGAGGCAGTGCAGTCAGCAGGGCTAACACCTCCTGAATGCATCAAAATAGATGGCAACATCCAACGTTTTTCTAGCAATGGAAACCGTCATGACAAGGCAGGCTACTACTGCTTATTCAACAACGGGAATGATTTCATAGGTGGGTACTTCGGCTGTTGGCGATCAGATGTTTACCAGACCTGGACAAACCAGTCCGAAGCAGAATTAAATAATCACGATTTATGGCTTGAGAACAGGCGTAAAATCGAAGCTTCAAAAAGAGAGGTTGAGCTGGCTCGAAAGGAAAAAGCCAGCAATGCAGCCAAAAGAGCCATAGAAATCTGGGAGCAAGCAAAACCAGCAACAGATGATCACCCTTATCTTAAGAAAAAAGGCGTTAAATCTTATGGCTTGAAAGTCGATGAACAGGGAAATCTTCTTATCCCTGTTTTTGACTTAAAAAAAGATTTCCACTCTTTGCAGCTGATATCGACTGGTATTGAAAAGAACAAACGCTTCCTCCCAGGCGGGGTTGTGCGCGGTCACTGCTATTGGATCTCTGGAAAAGAGGACATCATTTATCTCGCAGAAGGATATGCAACAGCAGCCAGCATCCACCAGGCAACAGGAGCCACCGTCTATATTTCTTTTATGGCGGGAAATCTACTTCCTGTTGCCCAAGCTCTGAAAGTCAATAAACCTGACTCTCGACTTGTGATAGCGGCAGATAACGATGCTTTCACAGATCAAAATCCAGGGTTGACTAAAGCAAAAGAAGCGGCCCAGGCTATCGGCGCTCCATTCATTTGCCCTGAGTTTGATCCACAATATCATGAAGCACGACCGACCGACTTCAACGATCTGCATCTGCTGCATGGACTTGAAGCTTTAAAGCTCAGATTGGATCACATCCAACCTCAACAAGAACAACCAAAGCCAGCAAAAGAGCACAAGCAACCACCTAGACTTAGAACCGGTGCGGAAATTCGCAACCTAGACATCAAGATGGAGTGGCTCATCGAAGGCATCATACCTAAAGGAGCTGTTTCTCTTCTTTTCGGCCGTGGAGGAATTGGGAAAACTACCCTAGCGCTGCAAATATGTGATGCGATTGCTTCAGGTGGTAGTTTTCTAAATATTCCTGCTGAAAAGACATCTGTGATCTATGTAGACTATGAAAATTCTCTTGCGATCCTTTCAGACCGTTTAAAGAAAGTTGGCGGAGAACAAATTTTATTTTGGGTTGCTGCTGATTCTCCTGCACAACTCGACAGAGATCCCCAAATCTACGTCACCTTGTTAAAGAGCCATCCAAACGCTCTGCTCATTTTCGACACCCTGCGGAGCGCACAGACCGGTGATGAGAATGAATCCAGATCAATGGCCCTGGTGATGCAAACTCTACGCCAATTACGAGACCAGGGTGCAACGGTTATTCTTCTACATCATACCAGGAAAGGATCGGATAGCACTTATAAAGGGTCGACTGCCATTTTTGATCTAGTGGATCATGTAATGGGGCTATATCCTGTGAAAGGACCGGAAGATGATCAAGAAGTTGATGAAGATCATATGGAGAATTCTGATCGCACCTTTCGATTCGGGACTAAGGATAAGACTCGCTTTCAGCCTTTTAAACATTTCCTACGCTTTGATAAAGAGAGTCATCTTTTTGTCGCAGCCGATGATCCTGGCGATTTCACCCTTGAGCAAATTCAAAAACTGATCCCTCCAGAAGGAATCATCCAAAAAGATTTGCTACTGATCCTTGATAGCCGCTTGGGCCTTAAACAACGAAGAGCCCTTGCCCTCCTACAACAAGGAACAGACCGTTACTGGATTGCTGAGAAAAAACCTCTCAAAAACTCTCTCGTCTACAAACAGTTTTGTAGTTTTGCAAGCCCTATAGGAAATACAAAACTACAAAACTGGTCTCCTGAAGAACGGGAAGAGACGCAAAACTGCCTTTAGAAATTTATGCATAACCCACGCATATTCAGGAGTTTTGTAGTTTTGCAGAACGTGCTTACAAAACTACAAAACTGACTGCAATCTAAAGAGAAACACGCATCCTCAATTATTTCTGTTTTTCCACCCTCTATCCTTTGATCACTTTGGGTCGCCCTCACATCAAAACATTATTTTACAATTAGTTTTGTAGTTTTGTAAACCCCTAGGGAATGAAAAAACTACAAAACTGCCTGTCAAGTCACGCCAAAGGATGGAAAAACAGCTCTATGAAATCTATACTTAACGCAATCAATATAAGAAACTTGCAGTTTTGTAAGAGGGGATTTACAAAACTACAAAACTGAACCGTCATACACAGGAAAAACTACCCAGACTTCTCATTCAAGCATCCGAAGGCTTTTTAAATTCAAAAAGACAGGCGATTGCCACTTACAAAGGATCAAGCTTGAATTCGAGAATAGACCTTCTCAACTTCTCTAAAAGCTTCATCTAAGCTCAATATCAAAGCACATTCTTTTGCCAGTTCGTTATATGGGATCTCCCACGCCTGGGGTGGCATATCAATCTTTTGCGGAAGAGGGTGTGTTTGGCGCACTTTAAAGACCAGCCTTAATGCCTCTTTCAGGACCTCAAGATCCATCGATCTCATTTTTGCAAGAAGTACCATGTCGACTAAATCCTTAACACGTGTATTCGGTCTTTCAAGACGAGGAAGCGTATAGGCGTGCAATTTTTCCGCGAATTGCTGTTCAACGGAAATCATGGCAAAAACAGGAGAAGGAATGCCACAGAAGCCCAGCCAATCTGCTCCTCGCATGGTTTCTGTCCGAGTCACAACGGCATCAGCTCCTACATCCAATTGAAATCGCACAAATACCTTACCATCGAGAAGGGCGGTAACGGAGTATCTTGCTCCTCCATAAGGGGCATTATCTAAGTCAAGCTGAGCTTCTCCGATACGATAGACAAAAAAATCACCAAGGTCTTGCTGAGCAAGCGTACGCAGCTCTTCTAGAATCATAGCACTTAAAAGATCGCCTTCTCCTTTCAGCCTCTTCAGAGAGGTAAGATCGATGTCTTTCGTGGCGCGTGCTGTTTTAAGCCTTAATTCCATCGCATAACCACCTTTCAGAAAAAAGCTCTGCTCTTCCGAAGAGAAAAGTCGTGCGAGCAATCTGTCAAAGGCGACTTTCCTTCTCAGACGCTGTAAATTTTCTCCTTTTTCTGTCGCCATGGTTTTTAGGCGACTTTCGAGGCTTTTTCTAAAGTCGGCAGACGTTTTAAATCTTGTAGTCATCGAGAATCCTCATTAATTTTGAACCAGTCTTACAAGCGGCTATTTCATGGAGTTCTTTGCGAGAAATAAGACCTTTTCGAAGAGCATCTTGGATCGCTTGGACGATAAGATCCAACGAGAGTTTTCCTTCTTCAGCGATATCGGCAATGGTCCTTAAAGGAGTGGTCACCAGATATCCTTGCTGAGCTATCACTTCAGTCTTAGGAAGGTCATTAAAGTGAAGAACAAGGTTTTTGGGTATGGCAGTCCATTTTCGGAAGCGCTTTGGCACAGTCATGTGCATTTTCGCTGGCATGGCATCAGAAAGCTCATGGATTTCTAACGCTGTCTCATGAGACCAGACTCCCTGCATTTCTCCCTTTAGATTACGACTCCAAAGGCCCCATAAAACTAGATCGGGATGTGATGTGACTGGATAATGGGCTAATCGATAGATACCACGCTGCTCTTTGACCCATTCCCCAGAAGCCAGGAAGCGATGAAAGTTCGTGCGAGAATAGCCACACTTTACCGCCTGCTGGGTAGTGAAGTATCCTTGCTGTCTGTCAGCAATTTCAAAAAGATCATCTTTCTTGCTCATACATGAATGTTATCAGGTTGATAACATTCCCACAACAAACAGATGTAAGCTATTGTATACTAAGAATATAGCATAATAAATCGGGCTATCATTGTAGTGAACTCAATGTATTGAATCGAATGACGGAACTCGGAAGGCCAAAAAAACCTACAGCTAGAAGATTGTTCAATCTTACTTTCTTTTATATTTGGAGAAGGTTTCGCGTGTTTCTTCCCCATTCACTTCTTTTGACCCGAATATATCATTAATAAAAATTAGCCAAACAATTGTAATTATTGTTTAAAATTGTCAATTTTAACTCTATATATTTTCGACAATTTTTCCATTAAAACAGAATTATCCGAATATACTTCAAAATAAGACGTGTCAAACGCTCTAATCTCTATTAAAATTCCATCAAGATTTAAGGGACGAAATTGCTCATCCTCGGTTCCGATACGTAGCTCTGAACATTTGAAATTCTGATTTTTTTCTTTAACAGCAATAAAAACACCGGACAGAAACTGGTCTATATTTTCACATAAATTTATCAAAGAATGACTATCCCCTATTTTTCCTAATTGAAATGAATCAACACCTAACTTTTTTGGCATAGGAGAGATGGCATCGACATCTGCACCAAACCAAACGTGTGGTTCTATTAATTCACTGAGATTTTTGACGATAGATTTCAATTGAGAGCCTAGACAAACTACTTGATTGTGAGAAAATGCTTTTTTATCCAATCGGATTAAAAATGTTGGTTCAAACATTATATTCCTGTCCTCTTTATTTTGTTAATGGTTCAGCTTCAGGGGATCTTTGAGGTGTTCCTCCTGTTGGATTTGGTTTCCATTTATGCTCATGTGGGTTGGGATGGTTTTGCGGACGTCCATGGTCAGTAAAATCAATATCTTTTACCGGTCTTCCTTGAGCATCAAATTCTCTTGCTTGGGGATATTTTCCTTTTGTCCCATCTTTTGTCCCTAATTCGGTATGAGGAGCATCCGCCTCAGGAACTGGTTCTTTTGTTCGAGGATCTCGGGGCAATGGTCTATCAGGTGCATATACCTCTGTATTCTTCCATGAAATACGGGGAACTTTTATATCTTGCGCATGTTGCGTAGTCGTTGCAAGCCCAAGACCCATCAGCGCAGCACCCGTACTTGTTGTTACTCCCAGACCAACTGTAAACCCTCCAACGGTAACTACTTCAAGTGCGAAACCACCAGCTATAATGGCTCCGCCCAGAACGATCTCTCCTAACCCAAGTAGGTATCCTCCTAGACTCTCGCCTCTAGGATCACAATATCTAAAAGGGTTATTCAGAACATACTGGTATAAATTGAGACTATCTACAAAGCCAACAGGGTCTGTCGTGAGCCATCTTCCCAAGCGAGGATCATAATAGCGTTTGCCAAAATAGATGAAACCAAGCTCTGGATCAAATCGCTTCGAGGCGAACTGCCAGGGAACATCATCTCTCGGACTTCCCTTCAATGCCTCACCAAATGCTGTAAAATTATAGCTCGCTGCAATAGTTCTGGTATCCAGATCGACTAAACGACGGATATTTCCTTGAACATCCAATAGAGGGGCAAATATCTGACCGTCGACTTCAATTCCTACGGTAACAGGATTGTCTTTGTGAGCGGCTAAACCTAAGACCCTTAAGTTTTTCGGATGCTGGGGTGCAGTAAAAGCCCCAATTTCATTTTGATCATCGTACAGATAATACTCTTGATCAGATTCTTTCCATCCATGTGCAGTTAAAGCATGAACTGTTTTGTCTAAACGCCGACCCAGTGGATCATAGGTGAACTTGATCTTTTGCTTTTCAGAAGAAGTTTCTATCAACCGATTGAGGGGATCGTATGTTAGACGTATAGTTTCCGCTCCGTTCTTCCTAAGAATTTGGTTTCCATTCAAATCGTATAAACCTTGTACCCCATCTAAAGACACGAGTTCGTTAAGATCATTCACCCCATGCAACTCTTCATTTTTTTGAATTCTGTTGTAAAGAGAGTCGTTGGTGTAAACGATAGATTGTCCAGAACTGGTTTCTGAAGAAAGTTGAGAAATGCCATCATAAGAGTAGCGGTGTTCTGCTTTATCGATAATATTGATCACAAGGTTGCCCACTGAGTCATACCTACAAGCTTGTGCAAAATATGGGCTCGAAATAGAAGCTTTTTGCCCCCTCGGTTCGGTTAAATGAGCAATATGACCTACCCCGCCGATCATATTTTCAGAAGCAAGGTTTCCATCCAAGTCATATGCTTCATAAGCATGAGAATAGAGGGTTTCTCCTTGTTCTGAAATGCGAGTGACCTGTCTTAAGAATAAAGGATCGTAGGTGTAATATATTTCTCCTTGATTCGCTATTTTCAGCAAAATGGGGCGATTAAAATTGTCATAATCTTTTGTAATTTCAAAGTTATGAGGGAAAGACTCCCGAGTGATATTCCCAAAAGCGTCCACTTCTCTTCGGATTGTAATATTATGATTTTCGTCTAAAGCGGAGCGGAGATAGCCTAATTTATCGCAGTCAAACGCATGGTGTATTTTGCCATCCGAAGAATCTATGTGGCTCATAAAACCAAGCGGATGGTAGCTATAGGTCAATGTGACTCCATCTGGCAACGTTTTCGTTGCCATTTTTCCTGAAGGAAGATAGGTGTAAACAGTTGTCCTTGCATCTGTGGTTCCAAAGCTCCTTATTAAACTCTCAATTTGATGATCAGATGTGTAAGCATATTTAATGGTTTGGATGTTGCGAAAACAGTCATTTTCGTAAATATGATCCCTGCGGTAGAGCAGATTGCCTTGAGGATCATGGATCAGCTCATGGCAAGTAATATGAGCTCCCTGAGAACTTAGCATTTCCACTTTGGCGGTACGAGTCAATGCATCTTGTGTTTCAAGAGTGGCAATATGACGAGGATCAACCGTTCTTTTTTGTAAGACTTTTTGACTGAGAGGATTGATGAAATTTTCATTATAGGTTGTCTTAGTAATGAATCCTTCAGCATCTTGATGCTGGATGGGCCTACAGAAAGAATCATAGGCAAATGTGTCAACAGCTTCTTTCCCATTGACATATCGTGTAATGGTCTCTTGATTGCCGTCTCCATCGTACGAATAACTGATTTTATAGAGGGGATGTCCAGAGGCGTCAGTCTTAAGCTTCTCTAAGACTCTCCCTTCTAAATCTCTCGTGTAGTTGGTAAAAAGGGTATTTTCCCCATTATGTTGGCAGGTCGCAGCGAGCCATCCTAGAGCATCATAGCTAAAATCAGTAGTATGGCCGCAAAACTCTACTCGAGTTTTCCTTCCAGCACCGTCGCAAGAATATCGTTTTAGATTTCCCTCTTTATCAGTTTCTGTAAGAAGGTTAAACCCATTGTAGGTGAACGTTTCTTCAGCAAGAGTAGCGCCATCGGCTGAGATGTAGGTTTTTAAAAGAACTCTGCCCAAAAAGTCATTTTTGTAATGGATGGTAAGACCATCGGGATCTGTGTAGCTGATGAGCTTTCCATTTTTTGAATATCTGAAGTGTTCTATACCTCCATTGGGATAAAGGACTTCACTCTGTGATCCATAGGCGTTATATCGATAGGTGGTCATATTTCCATTAGGATCTGTTTTAGTGAGTTCTCTTCCAAAAGGGTCATAGCTTGAAGCTGTTGTAACAGGGACAGCACGCCCATCTACAGAAGCAATCGAAGGGAAATCTGTCCTGATAACTTCGCTGACAAGAGGGTCGTACGTATAGTGTGTACTATTAGAGAACTGGTCTTTCTTATGAATCTGACGATCTTGAAAATCATAGTCTGAAGAGACAACGTGGACCACTCCGTCATCCCCTTTTTCCGTTAGCTCACGTATACGCCCCTTTGTATCATGACGGAAAGTCTTTTGGATTCTATTGGAAAAATTGGTAGCTGTCTCGGAGCGCCCCCTTGTATCATAAGTATAAACCGCCTGTTGTCCTAAGGGGTTGGTTTCGGTAAGAACATCTCCACGCTCATTGTAAGTTTTGCAGATCGTGTAGGCATGCTTTCCTTCTGCGTCGTAGACTTCTTCTTGAGCAACATTGCCGTGTTGGTCGTAAACTAAGTGACTCTTTTTTAAAGGTTTTTCAGTGCCGTTTTCTAGGTAAGTCTCTTCAATCCATTCAGGCATGTGAAGAAAAGGCGCTGAACCACGTAAAGTATACGTCTTGAGAGTTCGCTGGGTCACATGAGATAAGCTATTTCTATCCTCGCTCGAGCCATTGTCAGAGATGGTTTGCACGAGGTTATTGCAATCATCGTAGACGGAAAATTCTCGTAGGATGATCTGGTCTCCGTCTTTTGTCAGTTTAGAAGTGACAAGATCGGTATTGGGAAGATACGAAAAGCAGATGACTTTTCCATCTTCTGTCTCCTCTCTTAAAAGGAGGTTTCTTCCATCTTCAGAAAAGGTTCTTTTTGTCGTAAAGGTATCTTGGTTCCCTTCTCCCATTAAATCACCGGTGAAGGTTTCTAAGATGGGATTGCCGAAACGGTCATATTCATAGGTTTTTCTATAGAGAATATTTTTCTGACTGTCTCTCATTTCGAGAGTTTTTAACCAATTTTTATCATCCCAAGAAAAGACCTTTTCTTTCTTAAGGCTTCCATCTTGCCCAAAATATTGAATTAGAGTTGTTAAGAGGTTCTTTGAAAAGTGGTAGGCGATAGATGTTCCATCGCTGTTTTTGACCGTTGTTGTTCCTTCTCTATGACCTGCAATAGGTGGATGATAGGAAAGCTCATAAACGGGCTGAAAGCTATCATTTTGGCCTACCGGTAACTGGAGTTTATGAACTTTGTAATGCTGGCTCCCTTCTCCAAAACCTATATGAAAAGTGGTGAAGATATCGTCTTTTCCAGAGTACGAACTTAGGAGAAATTTGCCGCAATAGTCCAAAGATTCATGTCGATAAGCTGGGCTGCTGACAGAAGAGAGAATGGGAGGGCATGTATAGTTGCCCTCTAGCTTGAACTTTCCACCATTGCGCTTTTCTTTGAGTTTGACGTGGATGGGTCTCTTTTGGTAGCTATAGTCGACTGCTATTCCTGAAGAAGAAGTGAAGTGGCAGCTTCCCTCCCAAGGAGATCCATTGATTTTGATAGAGGCATAAACAAACCTCTCCTTTGGATCCAAGCTTTCTACATAGTCTGGTTGACATCTATCGGTGTAATGGTACTTAAGCACTTTGCCATTTGAAAGAATCTCTTTTTCAAGGAGGTAAAGCAGGGCAGTTTGTGTTGTCCATCCTTTTTTACAATAGAAGCGGATCGCCCCATCTGTTGCATACACGGTAATTTTGTTCCCGTTGTCCTCATAGGAAATACGCGTATTTCTAGGATCATATTTTCCGCTTGGTGTATCTCCGGATGCATTGCTTAATCCATATGGGGGAGAAGCTAGAGTAGCTACAGAATAATTAGGGCCAGATAAGCGAAAGTCAAGGGACATACCGTTAGGATCTGTGAGTAGAACTTCTCTAGTACGAGGGGTAAACTGAAGTTTCAAATGTGGGTAGAATTGCCATCCCTTATAGTGATGGGCGACATGCTGATAAAGGTAATATTTATCCCATTCTTCTTGGTTGTGCTTCTCTTTAATAAAAGAACAGGGCATTTGAGGTGGAATATAAGTCCGGCTTAGAGCGATACTTTGAGCACCATTAACAATCAAATCGGCCTGTCTTAGTACAGGCTGCCCACTCAGAGGACTGATCAGGCCACCCACGAGATAGCTCGGCTCACTGCTAAGAGTGGCAACTTGTTCAGGAGTGGAAAGGAAAAATTCCTCTTTTGCTTCTTCGTCTGAAAAAGCAGGCGTTGTTAAAAGGCAGCAAAACAAAGCGATTAAATAGCGAATCATACTTCTCTCCTTAAACTCATTGGGAATTCCCTTTCACTCATCGTTATCTTCAGCTCTGTAGACAAATTTCCAGAGATTTTGTGAATTTTTGCGATAAAAAATTTCACCATATCCATTGAAAATCAAAGGGACCTCATCGCCTATTTGGCTCTCATTCAAAGTGAGATGATTGAAATCAATAACAGCTCCAGTCTCGTCAACAATTTTATCGAATTCATTGTCTTCATCATATGCAAAATGAAGAGAAGATCCTTGTTCATCAAAAATCCTACAGAGCAAATTCCGTTCGTCATATTCTAAATGAATCTTATTAGGGAGCCCGTTAATACTAAGCACTCTTTCCCCTGCATATTCAAAAGACACTATCTGGTGGTTCTCATAGAGAATATTCATTAGTTTTTTCCCAGAATAATCATATGCGCAGCAAATCCCATTTGTAGCAATAGAATGGGTTAATTGTCCGTCGCTGTTGAAGAGAAATTCTCCTTGCGTAGGAACGATAAGGGTATAGGTTTCATCCAAATTATCTCTTAAAGACTTGGATGTATTTCTCGCAGATGTAAAGACAGAACTTCCATACTCTTTTTGATAGAGTTCACTTCTATCTGAGGCAAGAAGCAAAGCCATTTCATTAATGCCAGTATCCTGTCTTTTAATGAACCGTAACTCATAGGGAGTTAGACGCCATCCTCCTCCGAAATCACTGCCTACGGTTGAAAACGATAGATTAAAAGTGGGTGGTTCTTCCTTAGCCCCATCTAGGGTATTTCCCAATATAGGAGGTGTCTCAGTGGATACAATCGTCTTGACATCTTCGTTTTTCAGTAATAGAGGAGAATTAGACGAGCCAATCTCTGAAGGAGTATTTTTTTCTTCCGTTCCACTGCTGTCAGCATTACCGCTAGAAAATGGATCTGATAAAACGAGTTTGCCTGCAGTTCCTATTGTGCCGCCTGTATATGTACTATTGCCTGATAGAGTAAGAATGCCATGACCTGCTGCTTCGAGTGTGCCTACTCCTGATATGGTGCCTACATTCAACGACTGCTCATTTTTCAGTATAAGCGTTCCACCTGATAAGATGGTGCTACCATGCGTTAATAACCCTTCGTTTTCCGAAGTAAATAATGAAGAGAAATCTAAATTCAAGAGAGTCGGAACAATTGCTGTTGAAGGATCGATACAAGAGTCCAGTCTGAATTCATTCGGATCTCTTAAGCGGAACTCAAAATTATGAAGCCCCCATTTTTCTTGAATGGACTGGCTCATCAGCCCTAAAACCTCAGGATTTTCAGAAAAAAGCCGGATTTCTTCTTGGTCTTTTATTTCAGTGGTTATGGATACTGAATACGAATCTAGGTCGACAGAAAACCATTTTATGTTCAAATGCATCGTTGGGCCTGCCGGAAGTTCAACGGGAATATCGAAAGCTGAAAGATGGGTATTCCCTGCGATTAATGACAGTAGTGCAACGATAAAATTTTGCGGACGAAGTATTGGCATTATTGACTCCTTACATTAGGCTCAGCTAGCGATATTCCAGAGAATCCCACTCGTTTTCCTAAAAATCTCAGGGAAATCCCTACAATTTAATTGGGAGCATGATACAGAAAGGATTTTTCTAAAAGAAGAAAAATTTAGAAAGCTAGATTGCTATGGGGGTGAGAAATTGGAGTTTGCCATTTCTGATGAAGAGGAATTTAAAACTGGTTAACTGCCAGATGCAGTGAGCATGGAGTTGGAACTTTCCATTGCCCTTTCAAGATTTCTGGCTTTTTGCCGCTCTTTCTTGTCCCGGAGCTTTTGTTGTTTTAGGTGGACTTTCTCGATAGCTTCTTGGTCGAGGCCGAGGTCTTCTAGAGAAACCTGCCCTCCAGTTGCCTTGACTATCTTCAATGCAATACTAGCACGAGGTACATGGCCTTTAGTGTAAGCATAAATAGATTCCTCACAGAATTCATTATATTTACAGAATTTAGGTACTGAAATACACTTCGATTCCAGCCAATCTTTCAGCTTCATGTCTATCCCGAGAAAGTTAAAATTTCATTGTAGAGCAGTATTAATTTCAACCCAAGTAAAAATAGGGGTCGTATCTACACAGAAACAGCTCGTTCTTCTTCAACAAGCTTTACATATGTTGCCCATAGATCTGCGTCAATTTCTTTAGAGCGGATCATGTCGAGCATAGCTTTTTGAACTTGTCCTAGAGTTTGATGAGGCGAAAGCATTGCAATCAGCTCGTCTTCGCCAGATTTCTTAAGAATGTCGACTAGTCGGTTGATTTGAGATCTCTTGAACTTAACCTCTATTGTCCTTTTTACCATGAGAGATGTTCTCGGTTTGGAAGAAATTGGCTCAGGGCTATCTTTATCTAAGACGTGCTCTTTAAGGAGTTTTTGTAGCTGGCCTGGCGAAGTTTTCTTTAGCTTCCCAAAGGCAAAATGATGCAGATGTCCTTTGCTTCCGGGAAGAAATCGGCATAGATCAGTTTCTTTCTCAACACTAACCCTGCTCATTGCTCTATGAATGCATTCATCTAGACTTTCTACAGCCTGATTCCGACTTTCGGTGTATGTGCCCATCAACATTTACTCCTTTTGGTTTGCTAATTTTTACAAAGTGCTCAAACCTTCAAAAAATGTCAATACACTTAAGCGTCTTCATAGAGCGTATGATTTGACATTTAAATTTCAAAACTTGCAAACGACCAAAGATGATGCATGAACTCTCAAAAAAAGTCACATACTTTGTACTAGATTCCCCAGAGCATTTTTGGTATGTTTCAAAAAAAGCAGGTTTAGCTATAGCGAGGGCGTGATGACGATTAAGTTTCCTAAAGAAGAAGAGAGTTTTTCTCCACAAGATGCACACATTGCGTACAAGCACCTAGTCGATTATCACTTGCACTTCCTTAAGCTGCAATCCAAATGTGAGTTTTTCTATTGGAAGCTGATGGGTGTTTTCTTTTTGTCCATCATGGGCGCTTTTATTTTGAGAGACAAGGGCATAATCGCGGATCCGTTAATCACGATCTCCATTGTAGGAGTTGGATGCTTATTGGTTTTTGCTCAGAATGTCAGAATGGATTTGGAATATGCGGTTAGCGCCGCTTCTTGCATTGAAAGGGGCCTTCTCATAGAGGATAAGTACGCCTACCCTGCTCGCCTGTTTAGGATTTTTGAAGACAACAAAACCCTTACATATCGAGGCAATCTCTTAAGTAGGTCTGTTCCTTTTGCGTTCATCGGTTTATCTACCCTTGTTGGAGGATCTATCCTAGCAAAGAATATAGGAATGTGGCTATCTGTTATTGTTTGCGCTTCTTTAATTTTTATTTTGTTTATAAGCGCTCGTTTTTATATTAAGAATATTAGGAAAATAGTATTAGGAAAAATAACATGACCTCTCAAAATATCGGTAGTTTGCAGCTAGCTATGAAAAAGCCATGGTATAAAGAGTATTGGACCTTTTTAATGCTTCCCGCATTATCCACAGCAACCTGCTTAGAGTTAGTTAAAGGTAGGCCCTAAAAATGACTGAATTTCTATTACTATTTTTCGTTTTTGTGGGTGAATTAGGACTGGCTGCTGTCGTTTATCTTGCGAGCGCGATTACACCGGAGTATGCGGTAGCAGTGTTTTTTGCTGTGTATTTCCTTCAATTCATTACTTCTACCATCCAGGGCGGTATATCGGACCACTCTCTCAGGAAAAAGAGTCTTCTTGTCGCCTTTAATGCGGTTCTGATAGGACAGGTATTTTTCTTGTTCGCATTTAAGCACGACTTCATGCTTATCGGCGCGGTAGCTTTATATGGATTTTTCGGAAACATTACCCCAATAGCCAGAGCCGCTCTTGCTGATACAGAACTTCGAGATAATTTTCGCCTTTCCGTTGGTTTGTCAACGATAGCGATCGCTCTCGGATGGGTATTAATGGCATTCGCATCGTACTACATGCCGCCCTTCATTGGCTGTATTCTTGTAACAGTCCTATGCTTTGCTTGTAATTTTCTGGTGCGTTATGTCAAGGACCCTGAAGATAAGCCTATCCATGAGCCATTCTCTATAAAAAATGAGATGTCCGTCATTGGCTCGCTTTTCAAACACCCTGAGATTCTTTGGGGGCTTGCAGGATATCTTATAGCTGAAATCGCGTTTTATCAAATTTTTGCAAGAGGCAAAGGGCAAGTTAACGATCCTCAAGTTAGGTTTATCGTAACTACATGGGTAATCGGATATGTTTTAGGGGCATTCCTTCAACACTATATTTTCCGCAAAGATAAAGAAAAGGCAGGAATAATCTGGGGCGGATGTATTTCAATTTTTGCAATGCTTTCCCTTATAATTTTTACAACTCTTGGGGTAGAAAGTAAGTGGTTGCTTGCTATTACTAATGCCTTGTTTGCTTTAGGGTTTGGTTTTTTTATTCCCTGTATTTTTTCAATCGTCTCTCAACGATATGAGCCACATCTTCAGGGAAAGATATATGGTCTAGTGGATGCAGTGGATTCTTTAGCACTGATGATTGCTGTTGCTATCAACCATATGCCCTCGAAGTTTAGTCTCACAACTTTGATGACGACGTCTCTAATTCTTGCGGTTGCCGCTTTATTCTGCTTTTTTATGACGATGAGGCGTTCTGGACGGATTAAACCTTAAGCCGGTTTTAGAACCCAAAGATATGTATTCGGCATGTCAATGGAGACTTCTTTGGCTATCTTATATCCCGCCTGTAAGAAGAGAGAGGTAAATCTCTCATGTTTTCTTGTCTCAATTCCTAGCAATCCATGTACATAATCATAGGCTGGCATATGAGATTCAAATGAATCTTCTGGAGCAACAATATCAATGACGAGAAAGTACTTTAAATTGGGGAAGTTTTTGCGATAGGAACTTAGTGATTCAATGAATTGATCGTCAGGGAAAATATCATGAGTCATAAAACACTGCATTAGCAACTGCACGTCTTCCCATATACCTTCAAGCTTTGCGGCATTTGCGTATTCTATGTTAATGTTTTGATGGTTTTCTGCCGCTTTTCTCGCAATCGCGACTGCCTCATGACTTGAATCTAACCCTAATCCAGGCAAAGACGTTTCTTTGCAAAGCCTTAGTAATCGGTCGGCGCTTCCACATCCCACATCACAAATAGTTCCTTTAAGCCTGAGTTTTTTTATTACTTCAGCCACAACAGGATCAACCTTTTCTCCGAATTGGATGGAAGAAAGCGCTATAGCTGCACCTTTTAGGTATTTTTCTGGTTTTTTAACTTTGTCAAAAGCAATGGGGACTCCCTTTGCCATGAGTTCACCGTAGCCATCAAATACCATTGTTACAAGACCAATATGGTCCACTAGTTGTGTCCCTAATGGTGTAAGGAAATATTTTGCTCCCTTTTTTATCAGAACATTACAAAGACAAAGGGAGAGAAGGGCTGCTCTGATCGCAGGTAAATTTTTAAATTTCTTGTTGTTTTTTAACTCGCCTTCGCTAAAATATCCACTTTCTACTAAGGAAGTTACGATTCCAACACTGTGTGCTAGGGTAAGCGCAAAACAGCCTACTCCAGTTGATACAAAATTAAGGGCTCCTTGCGAAAGATCGGCTTGAATGATCTTGTCTGGGGCTTCTTCTAACACGGCTTGGTGACTTCGTTGAAGAGTCATAAAATGCTCCTGGCTTTTTAGGAAGAAGCACCAGTCTAGCACAAATAAGCAGAATTATTACACCATTTTAGAGAAATTTCGCCCGTTTAATTTATTAAAACTGGTTATTTAGCATTAAAATCGAAATACTTTCGATAAATTAAAATTTATTACTGCATAATGTGCATTTGAATTCTTTTAATTAAAATCCATACACTAATGCTGCAAAGCCGCCAGCAAAGGCTGCAGCATTTTTCCCAGCAACCGTAAGCCAGGCTCCTCCATATACTCCGCAATTTTCTGAAAAATTATATTCGATAGAAGGGGTAATGCTAATCTGAAGTGAAGCTGGCAAACCAATAGTGGCCGGAGTTCCAGCCTCTGTGAGCCCTGAATTTCCTTTAAAATTGGTTGTTTTGCCTTGATAGAACAGCTGGGCGTCGCATACAAATCCCCAATTTTGATTAAAGAGATATTCTCCAGAGAGAATAAAGAAGCATCTGTCTCCGGGCCTGACTGTACCTCTAGTCCCTTTTCCTCCTCCATATGCATTATATCCTTTAAGGCTGACCTCGGTAGAGAAAAGATAAATAATATTCCCATAAAGAATGAAGTAGTTCTTAGGCAGGTAGAATATTTTTTGATAGGACAGTGCTGGACCAATTTGATACGCTCCCTGCCCACTCGTCTCTAGTAGGATTTTCTGAGAATCTAGTTTATCGAATCTCCCTGTGGGAACCGTCACTTGGAGAAATAAACTTAAGTCAGGCGTGAATGAATGCTTTTTGTCTTTTAATATTTCGTAACCAAAATAGAGAAACATATCCTGAAAATTAGAGGAACTTTCTTTTCCCTGAAACTTTGAAACATAGGCACCAACTATCTTGATTTCAGTCTTTGGGAATAAACCCATCTTAAATTCCATAACTGGATTGATGGATAATATTGATTTTGTATGGTTTATACCCCAGTTAGAATTGTAAAAACCATAAATACTAGAAACAATAAGAACTGGTTCTATAGCTATTTGCCCTGGCGATAAATTAACAGGCGTTAATTGTAGAAGAGAGCCTGTGTACCAAAGATTATAGGATGGCTGAGTGTCTTCAATGATAGGAACGTTGAGTTGAGAAGCTGATAAATATGATTGTGTTAATACGCATAATGCAACGATGTATTTCATATGAATTTAAGAAAGAAAAATCATATATTCCTAACTTTCTCTAGAGTCTCCACTTTGATCACTTCCGCTATAGCAGCTCGAGCAATGACGGTTAAATTCCCAAGCAGCCCTTTCGCGCATAAAAGTGTGATTGTTAAGTTGCTCATCGAAATGTAAGAGATTAAAGTAGAAAGGTGGTCCTTCGCTCCATTTTCCGGTGATATTTGTAAGGAAAGTAAAATGCATAACATCCCTATGAATGCTGCAAATAATAAGGATTTCTTCTGGCTAAAATAGTCAGATAAAACGCCTTGAATCGGAGCAGATATAATTTGACATCCTAATAAATAAAGAAAAACCAATGTAGAAGGAATCGATGTTTTTAAAGCCATATACACTAAGGTAATATCGACTAGAGAATCAGCAAACATCATAAGAAGAGCAACATACACATTCGGATGAGAAAGAAGGGATTGATTAGTCACGGAGCGCCAATTTTTTAGTTTTGGTTCTGAATCCATCCTTCTTTGAAAGTGTCCCCAGAATAACCACTCGCCTAATAACTTTGCTGCTATGGTGAATACAACTAAAGAAGTGACTGATTTAGGAGGAATCTTCATAACGAGGAGAACGCATAGAGTGAGTACATGGGGAAGAAATCCGAGAGCGGTTCCTGTCCCACTAATCAAGCCAAATGCAGGAGTTGTTATTCTCATATCAATAAGACCTTTTGGTTCGTTCAAATCCCCTCTGATTTTTAGATTTCAATGACGAAATTTTGCCTAAATTCCTTGGGGACATTTTGGACGGATGGTAATCTTTAAGTATAAATCTTTTCAATCCATAATCGTCCAGCCCATCACTTCTTATGCTTGCGCACTAAAATTCGGAAAATTTTTCTCTTTCGCTCCTAGACAAGAATATAGAAATGTAGAGAATATAATAAATATTCTAGAGAAAATTATGATAGAAACCCATCAAAAACTCGTGGATGAATACACAGCCAGCGAGAAGAAGATAGACAAATCAAGAACAGGCGTTATCATCGTAGAAGTTTTGATTGTGGGTATAGTGGTGACTATGAAAGCCATTCAAAAAACGGCCTCTCTAGAGCTAAATATCTGCGCTACTAGTCTCGTTTTACTTTTACTAAGTTGGCATTTTTGGGGGTTTTATCCGAGACGATCAGAATACGCTAACTCTGCAAGCATTGTCTTAAAAGGTGTAGAGCTAGAAATGGCAAACCCGTTCCTTGGAGTATCTTTCTTTAGAAATTACCTAAAAGATTTCAATGCTCTTGGCCAGATAATAAGAATGGCTATTTTCGATATATTTCTGATCTATTTCTTTAGTGTCTTGTACACTCAATTGATAAAATCGATTAACCCTGAGGTCATAGTTAAACTAAGATCGATTACTCCTATCAGCACAGCTCTTATCAATCTTTTTCTAGGGTGGGCTTATTACAGAGCAATCAGGCCTCTTGTCCATCTGAAACGATCTATACCCGGTATGAGAAACGCATAGTATGGACAAAAAGCCTTCTTTTCTTGATCAGGTATTTGATAACATGTCTTATATTCCGAACCTGCGCAACATTTTTAAATTCATGTGGGTATTTTCTACCGTCTTCTTTGGGTTTTCTATCTTGATGGAAGGAATATCGATCTTTACTGGAAATTCACAATTTAGACCGGAATGGATCAAAAACTTGCTTATGTGGGCGGGGGTGAACCCATTTTTCGCCTATACCCTCTATCTTTGGAATAAAAGAGAGCAGGCAGTCAAAGCAAAATCGAAAAAGACTTCTTAACGTGCATCTCTTCGTTTCATTCACGAATGATCAGTAGAGCCACGGATATCAGGACCTATAACAAAATATCACAAGAGAAGCAAACGACGGTGAAACTGCAACTCGTCTGGCAGGAAAGATCTATTTAGCAAAGACTCTGCACTTTGCTTCGTCCAGATCTTTTAGAGAATCATAGTACATCTTAGATGCAATAACGCTCGGAATAAAAGCGAATAGGCTTAAAACCCAACGGCCAACGTGGACTTCTGGGAATACATCATTAACAAAATTAAGCATGAAATAGCCTATGGCACCCAAAGCAATCACATTGACTAGAGACCGCTGAACCAGAATGTTCGTGAAATTGAAAGATTGCAGTATCTGATGGAAAATCTTCTCATTCGAGCTATTCTTAGTTTCTAGTGCAACTCCCTCTAAAATTATTTGAGCCATATTGCTTTCTATTCGAAGAGTTGTGATGAAGTCCTTCACCAACAAATAAAGAGACAAACAGAAAAGAAAAGGTGCGCCTATCTCATAGTGAGAAATTCCACTATGTTTCCAGCCATTGATAAACATGATAATGCATACTTGAATGACCATACCATTTGTCCCGAGCTTTTTAATCACCCGAGTACCACTGTCATATTTATCTAAAAGAGACTGATGGGGTTGCCGAATATTCATAGAGGTCAATGTACTAAAATTCGCTCAAACGTTCAAGAGATTAATTCATTCTGTAATTCATTCAAACATCCCTAAGAAAAACACCCTTTTTCTTAGCTTGACAAGACTTCTTGCTTTGCGCGCATCACAGACTTAAGTGGCTTATAGTATAGATCGCTGAGAAAAAATCCTAGAAGACCAAATGCTGGATAAAAAGTTTTGATGCTTAAAGCAAGATGGGGATTGTAGTCTAAACAAAGACGGTAGACCGAACTCGCAAAAAAATATAGAGCAGCCACATCGAACATAGCCCTAAGAATGATAATTCGAATGATCCCAAATTGCTCTAGGGTCTGATGAAAGAATGTTTCTAATCTGGGATTATTGCGCTCTAATTTGAATCCTTCTAAGGTAACCTGGCTCATTCGGATATCAAGGTTCCTTCGTAGTTTGAAATCTCTAACCCGGCTTAGTAGAAAGACCCCAAAAAGGACAGCCGCAATCCAATTTACATTTGGGATTTGTAAATGCCTCAGACAAAACAGCAATACCCATATTATCGCCTGAAAGACAAAAGCGTGCATCCTAAATCTGCGAACCATTTGGGCAGATTCAGCGTACTTGTTGACTAGATCATCGTGTTTTTGGTGAGCATTCATACGCTCATTCTATTCAAATAAAGAGTAAGCTTCAATCACAATATTCTCTAGGATAATTGAGCGATTTCCGCAACCACTTTATCGAAAAATCTGGTTGCATACGACTGGAAATCAAGCATTAGTAAGAAAGAAGTTTCGACAACTTAATTCTTCGCTTCGAAGGCTCAGTAAAAAACCCTGTAAGACCCCTTAGGTATTTGCATCGATTCAGGGTCTCTTCCATTATCAGGTAAGAATAACACTGTTTCGGCATCGATCTCAATTTTATCGAGGTCGCAATCCTCCATGTCAGGATCATAAATAACCATGGCAAAGTTCGGCTTGCCGTCTTTTAAGTGGAAGACTTTCTCTAGATTTGCGACTCGTTGTTTATTGATGGGCTTCATGCTTTAACTTCTTGTTGATGTTTTCTTCAATACTCTTCAGTCTTGCCTCAAGCTGATAAGACTCTAAAGCTTTTGAATAGCTCTCGACCGTTCTGGAGAGCAACTCTCCTTCGGACGGGGTGATTTTTCCTTTTCCGACGGCATTTACGATAAAACCCACCGCATTTAATACATCAGCATAGGTTGTAATGAGAGGAAGGTCAATTTTAATGCAACGGTCTTTTCTAGGTGGGAGAAATCTCTCCAAGATCATCTTGGCAGCTTGCATATTGCCATTCAGCGCTTCTTCTTCGACTTTCTTGCAGATTTTGTCTAAAGAGCCTTCTAGCAGGACTTCAGCAGCGAGTGTAGATTTGTTTCTAGCACCCTTAGGTTTGCCATTTGGATTGCCCGAACGGCCCCTTCTAAATTTCCCTTTTTCCTGTATTTGTCCTGTATTTTCAGGTGTTTTAGTCTCTTCCGACACGTTTGTTCCCCCATCTGAGCACGATATTAGCAGATAAAACTATTTTTTTGAAATAATTCTAAGTTTTTAAACCAGAGGGACAGCAACAAATAAAGATTATTGGGTAGTTTGGAATTTGATTAGTTTATCGACTCGGATGCAAGCGGGGTGTTTCAAGGATTATTCGTTTTGAGGATTCCTGAAAATTTTTGTCCAACCTTTTGAAAAAAGTGAGAACAACCATTCTATCAATCTGGTTGGGAAGGGCTTTCGAATAAACTTCTGAATTTTCCCTATCTTGTCAAAGTCGGGGTTGTGTGTATCCGTTCCTCCCCAGGCCATGACTAACATGACTGAAGTTTGGGTAGGATGATAAGCGCAATTTTCGTGCTCCGGATCAAATTTTCTAAAAAGGATAAGGCTTTTAGTAATCAGGTCGTCTAACAAATGGGAAGGAAATAATAGCCCCGACTTTTCGACATCCAACTTTTCGATCACTGGTTTGATTTCCATGAGAAGCGCTGTGTATCCTTGCTCGGTTCTACTCGGGCTCCGCATCTGTTTTGAGAGTTTTTCTAGAAGTCTCTTTAACTCATATAAGCTATGCAGGCATCTCTCTTTTACTTCCATATCTTTTGAAATGGGCAAGGTAAAGAGCCCTAAGACCCATCCTACTGCAATCAAAATGACATCTTTTTGCCAGGCACCCATGCTTACGTCCTTATATTTCCCTTAGTCTCCGTTATCATAAAAAGGTTGGACAGGGGTTGGACAAAAACTGCCCTTCAGAATCTTCGACCGAAAGGCGATTCTCTTAACTCCTTGAAAGTAAGAATGCTCGGAAAAGGACTCGAACCTTCACGGCTATTGCTAGCCAAGGGATTTTAAGTCCCTTGTGTCTACCATTCCACCATCCGAGCAGAAGAGCACTGAAAAGATTTGCGAAATTCTACCTTTCAGTGCGTTATGGATCAAGCTTTTCTTGAATCAGTAGACAAAATTCGTTTCAGCATGAAAAAAAGGTCCTTCTGTATCTTCCTTTGGAGCGGAATGATACCGAGGTGAATTCTCTTCATCAGAAGAGTCTTCTTTCTCTTCTTCTACAACATCTGATACAGAAGAAGGTTCTTCTTCTAGTGTAGGTGCACGAGCTTCTTCTTTCTCTTGTGGAGACTCGGAAGCATTATTAGCTGCAGCCTCTCTGAGTGCCTGCTGTTGTCTTTCTTGTTGAAACTTATCTGAAATCAGTCCTGGCGGAGGAGGAAACAAGCTTCTAAACATCGAAGAAGCTCCTTGCGGCTCTGCTTCACTCGGTGTAGCCGCTTTCTCTCCAGACACAGGAGTCTCTTGCGTAGCCGGAGCCTGCTGTGGTCTTGGAGCACCACGATGCCCTTCTTCTCCTTCTATGCGACGTCTTCTAGAAGATTTACGACGTCTTGGACGATCTCCATGACCTTCTTCTTGTTGTGCATGAGGTTTTGCAGGAGAATGTACTTTTTCTTCCTGTTCTTTAGGAGCTTTATGAACTCTCCCTCCTCCAATTTTTATCGATCCTTCTAAAGGAGCATTTTTTAGAACAACACGGGTTTCTTTCGCTTCAACAACTTCATAGTCTGTCACAGGAAGCAAAAAAGATTTAGGTCTTTCTTGTGAACGAAAAAACATCGACTGTCCAAAAGATACAACCTCTATAGCATCTACAAAATATTCTTCTTGCGATCCACCTTTGCTGTTACGAATAGATAGCTTATAACCATCTTTAGGTGTTATGACCGTCTCTATAATGGGTTCTCTTGTAAAATTCACTGAACGTTTTCCTTATAATTAATGCGGTTTTACTTCATCGTTTACTCATATGCGATTGCGTAAGTATTTCAACCCTTTGTCGCCATATAAGAAATCAAATCTAATAATCTTTGGGAATATCCGATTTCATTATCATACCAAGCAATCAGCTTAAAAAATTTATCATTAAGGGCAATGCCTGCATCTTTATCAAAGATTGAAGAGAGCGTACATCCAATAAAATCTGATGACACCACAGGATCTTCCGTATACCCCAAAATCCCCTTAAGGGACCCCTCAGATGCTTCTTTCATCTTCTGGGCTATTGTATCATAAGTGGTTGATTTCGTCAGCTTCACTGTAAGATCAACAACAGAAACATCTCCTACAGGCACACGAAATGCCATTCCTGTGAGTTTCCCTTTAAGCTCCGGCAAACATAAGGTCACAGCTTTAGCAGCCCCTGTCGCTGCAGGGATCACGTTTAAAGAAGCTGACCTCCCTCCTCTCAAATCTTTATGAGAAGGGCCATCTTGGCTCGGCTGAGAAGCTGTTAAGGCATGAACTGTGGTCATTAGCCCTTCTTCAATCCCAAAATGATCTAATAAAACTTTGACAAGAGGGGCTAAACAATTAGTTGTACAAGAAGCATTTGAAACAACCTGATGCTTAGAAGGATCATATTGATGATGATTGACCCCCATCACTAATGTGGGCGCATCCCCTTTGGCAGGTGCAGAAATCACTACACGTTTGGCCCCTGCTGTCAAATGTTTTTTTGCATCGTTTACATCAGTAAAATGCCCTGAAGATTCAATAACATAATCGATACGATCGCGTCCCCATGGAAGTTTCGCAGGATCTCTTTCTGCAACGACTTCGATTTTTTTACGATTCACAACCAAAAAGTTGCCCTCATGTGAGACCTCTTGATCAAATCGTCCATGGATAGAATCGTATTTTAATAAATAAGCTAAGTTGTCTGCAGGAACTAAATCGTTCACAGCAACAATTTCAATATCTTTACTTTTTGAAGCGAGTCGAAATACTGATCTTCCGATACGGCCAAATCCATTAATCGCTACTCTAATCTTTTGCCCCATAGATTCCATTGCTCCTTTTGCCTAAAGTCGAAAAATTCAAGCTACATCATAATGCAGCCTTAAAGGAAAGTAAAGGAACAATTTTGAATGAAAAAAGCGCCTTTGGAAAACTCCAAAGACGCCGATCGATCTTATCGCGTGCGTTTGTCTTAATTTTATACAAACTCAATCAGACATTTTCTAGCATTATCACCTTTTTGTGTATCCAGCTTGATAATACGGGTATATCCACCTTGACGTTCCATATAACGCTGTCCAATTTCACCAAAAAGCTTATTTAACACTTTGCGATCCGTGTTATACACGCTAAGGTCACCAGCTTTCGCAGCTTTTGCTTCCTTAGGGGATAAAGGATTATGAGAAATCATTAATCTCCCTTTAGCTAACCGTTTTGTAGCCAAAGTGTTCTTTTTCGCAAGAGTCACCATTTTATCTGCATGTCTTCTGAGCTCTTTTGCTTTAACAATTGTCGTCTCGATTCTACCATGCTCAATTAAAGATTTAAGCAAATTCGCAATCAGGCACCGTCTATGTGATACAGTTCTCCCTACTTTAAAGGATCGCTTAGCGTGTCTCATTCTTCTTTCCCTGCTGTTTCATTGATATAATTTTGTATGATTTCTTTCACATTATCTTTGTGAATACCAAATCTAGAAAGATCCATACCTAAATGTAATCCCATCTCTTCTAATTTCGCTTT
>Ga0364860_10219_pt1 | contig 44353 bp, 48 predicted proteins | sample ExccelAu500001D4_FD_206916 | JGI IMG/M metagenome (GOLD analysis project Ga0364860, IMG submission 206916) | Enriched cells from Trout Bog Lake Hypolimnion, Wisconsin, USA - BchlTB.Aug20.5000.01 .D4 | ecosystem: Environmental > Aquatic > Freshwater > Lake > Hypolimnion/Profundal zone | place: USA...
GAAATAGCCATGGTTGAAAAATCACAAACCGAAAATGAATATTTAACCATCGCTATTCGATGCGACCTTAAAAAACAAATTATAGACGCCTAAAATAATCGCGCATGCGATAAATCGACTAATCCATTTAATTCAATGTGAGTATAAATAACGGGTATCCTATTACGGTGCTTTGCACCTTAAAAATCCGATTTTGCAAAATTAATCCTACAAATATTTCGCAGCTCTGCTGCTTTTATATATTTATGAGGGGCAGAGCACCACGATATTTGTAGCAAACCCATCAATGTACAACCAAAGGTGCAACGCACCGAAATAATTATTTTAAAATTCGGTTACTACCAAAAATCATTTCCAATTAAGGATGAGAACCACGAAAACTGCAAATAAAAATTTCCAAATATGAAGTCAATTTTAAGGAAATTGATTTTCAGAAAACATTCATGTTGCTCATGTTCGGCTATTCCAGAAAATCCATATCCTCCCTGGTTAGGTTGATATCCCCCGATTTCAGGTTCTCTTCAAAATGTGCCAGAGAAGAGGTTCCGGGTATTGGCAGAATCCAGGGTGACCGGTGCAAAAGCCAGGCAATATTTATCTGTGCTTCCGAGGCTCCATATTTCTGAGCAATGGTTTTTATCCGTTGGTCCTTTTTCCCCACCGAATTGATCAGGGAGAAATAGGGAATCAGTGGAATTCCATGCTGTTCGCAGATATCCAGAACCTCCCCGCCACCCCTGTTTTCACCATAGTGTGACTTGAAAGTGGTACGTTGACCATGTCCATACATATTCTCAACCGTAGCGATCTTACCCATCTTCATCGCGGTCTCCAGCTCTGCACGATCGACATTGCTAACCCCGACATGCAAAATCTTACCCTCCTGCTGAAGCTCAAACATCGTATTCATAGATTCTTCAAACGGAACATCAGACCCCTGCATTACCCTGAAATGAACCAGAGCTATTTGCTTAAGCTTTAGTGTGCGAAGATTATTCTCGATGCTGGTCCGCAAATTTTCCGGACTGCTAAACCCGATCCAGCTTTTATCCGGTTTGCGGGCGCCCCCCACTTTGGTACAAATCACCAGTTCGTCCGAATAGGGGTGTAAGGCCTCGAAAATTAACCGGTTGGTAACATCTTCACCGTAATAATCGGCCGTATCGATGAAGTTAACCCCATTTTTAACGGCTTGTTTTAATATCTGCAAAGCTTCCTCCCTCCTCGGAGGTTCGCCGTAGATCCCTTCGCCCGTGAGGCGCATCGTTCCGTAACCAAGTCGGTTTACTTTTAATGGCTGGCTGCTTTGACCAGCTATGGTGATCTGTTCCATAGTCTCCAATGTTTTAATTTTCAATACAACATCTTTAAGTGGAAATTGTTGAGAGGATCATAAGGGCAAAAGGGTTGCAAAGCCTTTTAAAATCAGCCAAACTCAACCTAAAGGCAAATATTGCCTTTAGGTTGAGTTACGGTATTAAACACTTTATTGGCTCTTTAACTGATACTGTGAGTAAAGAAGCTTTCCTTTCGATTAAAGGGTAATGATTTGAGGCTCGCTTATAGCTACAGGCGGCTTGCTTGAATGGTTGTAACCATTTGATTCTTATTCTTAACTCTGACATGAATACAACCTTCTTCCGCATAAAATTTGCTTGTAGCCAGTTGCCAATTGCCAGCTGCAATAGGAGCAATGATAATATTACTTATACCAAACTTCATAGAACCACTTTATTCTTCTTCTATTGTTTGAAATCTTTATCTTTACTTCGTTAAAAATTTGTTTTTCGATTGAAAACCAGAAACTTTATTTTGGCCTTTTCAGCTATTCTCTTTTGGATGGGAACCGCTAACAGCAGATTCGCTCTGGCCCAGGAAAACTATTATATCAAAACATTCACCACCGAAAACGGATTACCCCATAATTCAATCAAAAAAATAGTTCAGGATAAAACCGGCTTTTTATGGATTGCCACTCTGGATGGCCTGAGCCGCTGGAATGGTTACGAGTTCCGTAATTACTACAACAATCCTGCCGATACCACCTCCATTATCTACTTTCAAACAAATGATCTTTTGGTTGACTATCAAAATAACATTTGGGTTATTACAATCCTCGGGATTTCAAAATACAATCGGGAGAAGGATAATTTTACATCCTTTCAGGTTGGAATGAATGTACAGGTTGCGCTCGATCGGCAAGGGAAATTCTGGTACAATTCTGTATCCGGACTATATCGATGGAATTACCAGACTAACAAGTTTGAACCTGTATCACTTGAATGGGATGATCGATTAAGAGCATTAAACAAAATAGATCCTCTCAGAATAAAGTTTGATAATGAAGACCGGTTGTGGATAAGTTGCATAGAGGGTGAAAAGATCTATTTTTACCGTTGTAATCGGAATGAAAAGGGTGACTTTAAAGTTGAATTTATTGGAAAACTTGAAATTGAAAGTCTTCCACCGAATTCTCTTTATTATGGGTTGAGATTTGAACCCTATACTATTAGTGCCGTAGACTTTGAAGTTCAGGTTGATGGTACGTTATACGGATTCGATAAAAAAACTGACCAGTTTTTCCCTTTTTCAGGAAATCAGGAAGAACTGAAATTGGCAAAACTGAGACCAGATGACTTCCAAAAAATAAAACAGAATAAAGAATACTACAAACCCTTACTCAGGGACAAGGATTATGATATAAAAATCAATCCTAAATACATTGAGTCGTATCTCATTGACAGTCAAAATACCCTTTGGCAAGGGATAATCAGTGCAGGTTCATCATCAGGCAGACTTATACGGACTACTCCTGCCTCCAAAGGGTTCCGACATCACTTTTTTGAACTAAATCCGGAAATTGGACTTAATGCGATTTTCCCGGTACTAAAAGACCGGGATGGAACTATTTGGGCGGGTCCGGCCAATGTGAATAAATTTTTCAGGATCAGTAAGGAGGGTAAGGCAAGTCAGGTCGCACCATTCGATGAGAAAACCTGGAAAAAAGTCCGTCAGCCCCGATCTTTTATGGAAGATTCTACCGGTATTTGGATTAGCTATTTTAACAATCTGTTACTTCATTATGATTTTAAAAGCAACCATTTCAGGAAAGAAATATATAAAACAACGGATAGACAGGATCGTTCCCTGCCTGCCAGTTTATTGAATATGATCAAAGAAGGGGATGATATTTTCATTCTTGGCTTTAAGGATATTTTCAGATTTAGTCCCGGAACCGGCAAGATGATCCAACTGAAACTGTTTGGTGATGAAAGTGATATAAATCTTTACAGTTTTTTGCATGATGAAAAGAACAGTTGGTGGGTCGGCAGGAACAGAAGCATCCTGATTCATTTCGATGATCAGTTCAATGAAATTGGAAACTATGTAATCGGTACGGGATTGTATAACATTGAGGAGATTGTTCAGGGAGACAACAACGATCTTTGGTTATCACGATTAGGTGGTGGGCTGGCCCATTTTGACAAGTCAACCGGGAAATCAAAAATCTATACCCAAGCTGATGGTCTCTCCAATAATACCTGCTATGGATTGCTCAAGGACAAGCATGGAAATATCTGGATTTCTACTAATCATGGGATCTCCCGCTTTAATCCTGCAACGGAGCATTTTCGTGTTTTTGGACCAGAAGATGGTCTAAAGATTGACGAATTCAATTCAGACAATACGTATTTGTCCCACGATGGGGAGCTATTTTTCGGTGGCATGGGCGGTGTAGTCAGTTTTTATCCCGATAGCTTAACTGATAATCAATCAAGTTTGTCTGCAGCGCCTTTGGTCATTGAAGATTTTAAGGTTTCAGGGGTAAATCGTTATTTCAGTAAAGCAATTTATGCTTGTGATACGGTAGTTTTGAAAAAAGGTGACGACAATTTTCAACTCACCTTTGCCAGTCTTGATTTTCGGGGCGCCGAAAAAATCAAATACCGTTACCGGTTAAAAGGCGGAAACAATGGGTTTGTTCAAACGGATTTTCGTCACCGTTTCCTAAATTATGCCAAATTATCTCCCGGCAACTACCCATTGGAGATAGATGCCACAAACAGGGATGGTGACTGGGTATCACATACCACTTTGCTCATTGTTATTCCGGCTTATTATTATCAGACCTGGTGGTTTAGTCTCTTTTCGGTGTTGATAGTGATCCTGATAATTGTTTATTTTATTTACGGCTATAATCAACGTATACGGATGATGGCCCGCAAAAAGCAGGATGAACTTAAGCTCGAGAGTTTACGGGGACAGATGAACCCTCACTTTATTTTCAATTCGCTTAATTCGATCAATTACTTTATTTCGCAGAACGACCGGCTCTCGGCCAACCGGTTTATCGCCGACTTCTCAAGGTTGATCCGAGGTTTTTTAGGCAATTTGTCCAAAGAATTTGTCCCGTTTGAGCGAGAACTCGAATCACTCAGGGATTATCTTCAGCTGGAACACCTGAGGTTTGGCGACAAATTCGACTATTCGATTGAGATCCATGAGGGACTTGATGCAGAACGGTTATTGGTTTTTCCCGGCATGGTACAGCCATTCATTGAAAATGCCGTCTGGCATGGCGTAAGGGGTCTCGTGAACCAGAAGGGAATAGTGACGATAACGTTTTTACCGGGAGGTGACGATCATATCCTGTGTATCGTAGAAGATGACGGAATAGGACGGAAGCTTGCGGAGGCCCGGGAAAATCGGGAACATGGCAGAAAATCCAGGGGAATCGGGATTGTGACCGAACGGCTTCGGATCATCAACCAGATCAGGAAAAGCAACCTCCGCTTAACTATCGAAGATCGCTTCCCCGACCAGGAAGAAACAGGAACCAAGGTGTCTATTGAAATACCCATGGTTAAATGAAAAAATGAAAGACTAAAAAAATGCAAAATTTGTTGGTACGACAAGCTTATTTTTGACTATATTTACAATTACTCAAACTCTGACCTATGCAAGACCATCTCCTAAAAGCCATTGTGGTTGACGATGAAACGCCTTCACGTGAGGCCTTAAGCACCTTCATCCGCGACTTTTGTCCAATAGTCAGGATCGTATCGGAATGTAATAATGCCCAGACTGCTTATCAGTCTATCCTGGAAAATCGTCCCGATCTTGTTTTTCTCGATATTGAGATGCCCAACGGCGATGGCTTTGATCTCTTAAGAATGTTTAAGACAATTGATTTTAAGGTAATCTTTGTAACCGCATTTTCAGAATATGCCTTACGCGCCTTCCGTTTTTCCGCCTCGGATTACCTGCTTAAACCTGTAAAAGTGGATGAGCTGGTGGAAGCCGTAAACAAGGTAAATCAGGAATTAGCCTCCCGGCAAACGAACCTGAACCTTCAAATCCTCCTGGAAGGGTTGGCTGATAAAGAGCCGAACACTAAAAACCTTGTTATTCCCAGTACCAAAGGATTCAGTGTAATTAAAATCGAAGATCTGATCATGTGTGAAGCCGATGGGTATTGTACCAATTTTTATCTCAAAGGTAAATGTAAGGTCACGAGTTCGAAAAACCTGAAACATTATGAGGAGCTGCTCAACAATTATCCGTTCATGCGGGTGCACCACTCCAATCTGGTAAATATCAATCATGTGAAAGGGTACTGCCACCAGGGCGAAATCTCACTCTCCGAAGAGATCTGTTGTCCGTTGGGAAACAACTACAAATCCCGTTTCCTCGAGATATTCGGGAAAAATAAATAAGTCAAAAGTTATGGAAATTTTCTATAGGTGCTTTCGTTACGTTTCCCAAAATACAGGAACCAAACCGTATTTTCTTCTAACGATATTCCGACGCGATAATCACCGAATCTGATCCGGTAATAACCAGGGTGTCCAACAATCTGGGTAATATTAGGTATTTCGTCAATGCTTTGAATTTCAGCAACTTTTTCAATAACGGTTTTTAACCTGGCTTTTACCTTACTATCCTTAATCTTAAAAACCAATTTGTCAAATTGCCGTGAGGTTTCAAAATTCATGGTTATTTGTTCAGAAATTCAATAACCTTCTTTTTATCTCCTTTACCGGTTTTGCGGGAAACAGTCATTTGCCTAGCCAAATAATCATCATCCGATTCCGTATCATTAGCCACTGAAACGCTCTTCACACCTTTAAGCATTTCAATAGCCTCAATCACTTTTATTTGATTTGCCTTTGGTTCCAGTTTTATAATAATTGTTGCCATAGTCATAAATTTTAAACAAAGTTAACAAAAAGAGATTCTAATTTGCCTTGATTCTGAATTTAGTAAAATTTTCTACCCTGCACTTTGTCCGTCAGGACATGAATGCCAATAGAAAATACAATTGACCAATGGATTTGTCCGTCAGGACATACACGTTATTTGCATGGATCTCTCTTGGCAAAAGTAAAAACAGCCATCCCTCCTTAATCCATTTTAAAGTCCGTCTCCTCTCCATTCCCAGTGATTCGGATAGAGAACCAAACCTGCAATTAACCGAAATACCCTTTTGGTTGGTTAAGGATGGCAGCCTGTTGGTTATTCCATTGAACCATTTAAAATCCATTTATATTTGGATTATTACCCAAACGACTGGATCAATTATCTTGAAAAAATTGGTAGGCGATTTAAAACCACACAAAATGGACGATAAAGATTTTCAAAGGAAATGCATCGAATCGATATTCCGGACGGCCTCTTTTGCACCCCTTTTCAAACCCAATCCCAAATATTGTCTGGATCAGTTTGCGGAGCTCACACCCTACATTTCTTACAACGACCTAAAGAATAACCGAATTTTTATCCGGGGATGTCCGATTGGCGCCAGGAACTCCCAGGACTCTGGGAAAAGGGAGGTCATTATGGCCTATACCACCATTGAAGAGATGGTTGAGGATGGGTGGAGGCTGACCGATAAACTAGAAACTATCAAGATTAGTCAGACCCAATTTTGAATTAGGTAATGGATAAAATATAAGTTCATATTTTATACTTGCATTTTGTAATATAATGAAAAATAGTTATTTGCGATATTGAAAACAGAGAAATGCATCAAAAACTCAGCTATTGATATTTGATTCTGAGCCGCATTATTTCTATCAAATTCAATTCAGAAGAATACGGAGGTAAGAAGAAAATATAAACATCTTGCTCACTCCACACCTTAATTTTTGCTTTGAATTTTTTAGTTCGATGAATATGTGGATTATCAAGTATCACAATTGTTTTGAATTGTTTGCACAACAAAATTATCTAAAAAACAAATTTTGAATTTTAACTCGAATTACGAACTTAAATTGAAGAGTATGAAAAAACTAATTTATTTAGGGTTACTGGCAATCTGTTTGAGTATCAATTATGCCGCCAATGCTTCTCAACATTTTTTAGGTGATTCCAATTTTTCAACAAGTTACTCTGTTGCCAATCTTAAAATCAAACATATTGAATTTAATGATGTTAGCAATAATGAACTTAGAAAAATGCTCAATTTAGCAAGTAAAAAAGAACTTCAATCAAAACATTTGAAGGATTTTCCTCTCGACATTAGCTATTCTTATGAAGGTCATGACGTTATGAATTATGAACGTTTTAATGGTTTAAATTTAACTTATGAATCTTTGGATCAACCGGAACGCCGAAATAAAAACTTTTTTGGACATCTTTTATATGGGGCATTACTTGGAGTATTAACTGCTGCAATCGATCAAGCAAGCGATCATCCGGCAGGTTATCAAGCTCTTGATTATGGAACTGGGGCACTTTATGGAGCTGGGTGTGGTTTATTGGTTTATATTATTTTTTAGGATCCCCATTGTTTGAATTTAGGTTAAGTATTATTTAGATAAATGGATTAAATACATTCAATTGAAAAATAAATTAACTTATAAATATTTATCACTTAATATCAATTACTTATGAAAACCAAATCATTGTTTATAATTGCTGGATTAGTTCTTGTTTATATTACTGGTTTTACACAAAGTAATAAAGAAATACAAAAGCAATTTGAAAAAAGTTTAAGGAACAGTTTGATAAATGCTGCAGCAAATGTTCTACTGGGAAATGATCCAAATGTAAATATTAATGATATTAAAAGCAGCTTACCAGGTGGAGGCATTTCGGGCATTATAATGTTTTCAGATGGATCATTAAAAGATTTTGTGGGGGTAAAATATATCTGTGGGCATAATGTAAATCAGCCATCATTTATTGATGGAAGACCAGTAATTTGGATTAATGATCAAGATTCTTGGCGTAGTATTGAATTATATGATGTTTCTACTATTACGTACAATAACTTAGAGTATGTTAATAGTGGAAATTTTAATTTATCAATGGTTGTTAGTCTAAAAGATGGAAGCTCTTTTGAGTATATTGCTAGTCCTGTGAGAGATTTTGTTACAATGGTCATTAACAATGGTCAATCAGTAAATGACCAACAATTCCTTGTATTTAATTCCGAACAATTATTTATTAAATCTATTATGTTTTACTAAATCGATAATAAAGCAAGTGGAAATTGTAAAACCACAAAAAATAGCAACTTAGAGTTCACCTAGGATGGCAACAACATTACCCAAATTTCAGTTTTCAAAATTAATTTACAGAAATCTCCCCCTCAGCGCCACCTTATTGATTTTCCCGACACTGGTTTTATCAATGGCATCTGCCCGCTGAACCTTCATGGTTATTGCTTCCCGCGGCAATACTCCGGAATCGACGCTTGCCTTAACGGTCTGAATAATTTCACGATCGTCAAAGGTGGCTCCCGGTTTCGCAACAACTATTGCCAACGGAATTTCGCCCCAGTTAAGATCCAGGGCCCCGATAACCGCCACTTCGGAAACACCCTCATGCTTGGCAATCACATCTTCGATCTCCAGGGAACTAAGCCATTCCCCGCCAACTTTTATAACATCCTTTGACCGGTCAGTGATCCGTATAGACCCTTTTTCATTGACACAGGCTACATCATTGGTGTGCATCCAGCCCCCTTCCCACAACTTCTCGGAATGTACATGATCTTTTAAATACCCCTGGGTCAGGTAAGGGGACCGCACAATAATTTCACCCGGCGTTTTATCGTCATTCGGAACATCCTTCCCATCCTGATCAACCACGCGCATTTGTGCCAATCCGATTGGAACACCGGTCCTGCAACGGATGTCAGCCTGTTCTTCGGGAGTCAGGTTAAGCTCTTTTTCGGTTAATTGTGAAAGAGACAACACCGGACAAGTCTCCGACATTCCATATCCTCCAAAAACATCGATGCCTCTTCTCAGCGCTTCAATGGCGATACTCCCTGGCAAGGCTGCCCCGCCAATGATACAGGTCCAGCGGGAGAGATCACACTGCAGCGAATTGGGATCTTTTAGCAGCATATTTAATATCGTTGGAACACAATGGCTGAAAGTCACCTTATGGGTTTCCAGGAGTTTCAGGAGAATAGCCGGTATATATTTACCCGGATACACCTGTTTGGTTCCCAGGAAGGTTGCGATATAGGGCAGACCCCATGCATGAACATGGAACATTGGGGTGAGCGGCATATAAATGGATTCCCGGTGCAAACGGCCCTGAACCGAATTGGATGACAATGCCGCAGTCGTCGATAAGGTATGAAGGACCAGCTGCCTGTGGGAAAAATAGACACCCTTGGGAAGACCGGTAGTCCCGGTGGTATAAAACGTGGTAGCCCGTGTGTTTTCGTCAAATTCGGGAAAATCAAATTCAGGAGAGGCTTCTGCAAGCATCTCCTCATATTCTCCTTCAAACTGAAAATGAGGATTCAGAACTTCATCCCCTTCATCGATTAAAATAAATTTTCTCCCCTCTGAAATCCGGCCCCGGATTGCCTCAAGCAGCGGAAGAAATTCGGAATGACAAATGATCACATCGTCCTCGGCATGATCAATGGTATACAACATCTGTTCTGCCGACAGACGCACGTTTATCGTATGTAAAACCGCCCCCATCATGGGTATGGCATAATAGGCCTCCAGATAACGGTGTGAATCCCAATCCATCACAGCTACAGTACTCCCCTGTGTCACTCCGACTGAGGCTAACGCATTCGCAAGCCGGTGGACACGTTCCTGCCATGTTTTATAGGTAATGGTAAGCTGATCCCGGTAGACGATCTGTTGGTCCGGATTATTGGCTAAAGGAGATAGAAACAGCTGTTTAATCAGCAACGGATAGTCATAGGCCGACCTTGTTTTCTCAATCAAATTACTCATAATCATTTAAAGTTTAATCAGTTGTATTTGGTCAGGTCAAAAATCTGAATGGATTCAAATGTAACAAAAATACCGGTACTTTTCCCTAACTTTGCAGGCAAATCCTATTTCTTAAATCTTAACCCATGCGTAAAATTGCAGCTCTTCTTTTTCTGATTGGAATGATCAGTTCAAACTCCTTCTGTCAGAACAAAACGCACACCTTTACCTTATCAAAAACCGACTTTCTGCTTGACGGGAAACCTTTTCAGATCATTTCGGGTGAAATGCATCCCGCCCGGATCCCCGTTGAATATTGGCGTCACCGGATTCAAATGGCCAGGGCGATGGGATGCAATACCATTGCCGCTTACGTTTTCTGGAATTATCACGAGTCGGAACCTGGCAAATTTGATTTTGAAACCGAAAACCGCAACATCACCCAGTTCATCCGTATTGTTCAGGAGGAGGGAATGTGGCTCATCCTGCGTCCGGGGCCCTATGTGTGTGCCGAATGGGATTTTGGAGGAATACCTTCCTACCTGCTTAAAATTCCCGATATCAAAGTACGATGCATGGATCCGCGTTATATTGAATCCATGGACCGGTATATCAAAGAGCTGGCCGGTCAGGTAAAAGAGCTGCAGGTGACCAAAGGTGGACCGATCCTGATGGTTCAGGTTGAAAATGAATATGGCAGTTACGGTAATGACAACCATTATACCAGATGGATTCAGGAGATGTGGAAGTTTAATGGCATTGAAGTTCCTTTCTACACAGCCGACGGTGCCACATCATTTATGCTGGAAGCGGGCTCGCTACCCGATGCCGCTATCGGTCTGGATCCGGGAACCACCGAAGCAGATTTTGCCCAGGCAACAAAAGCCAATCCAAATGTCCCCTCGTTTTGCAGTGAATTGTATCCCGGATGGCTCACCCATTGGGGAGAGAAGTGGCAGCGTCCGGATACCACCGGACTATTGAAGGATGTCAGATGGCTGATGGATCATAAAAAATCCTTTAATTTTTATGTGATTCATGGCGGAACCAATTTTGGCTATTGGGCCGGAGCCAATGCATTCAGTCCGACTCAATATCAGCCCGACGTAACCAGCTACGACTACGATGCACCGATTAACGAAATGGGTCAGCCAACACTCAAATACTTCGCACTGCGCAATTTATTGGCGACCTATCAGCCGGCGGATCAGAAATTACGAACAGTTCCCGCAACATTACCGGTCATTGCAATTCCCGAAATAAAACTCAAAGTCTCTGCTTCAGTCTGGGACAACCTGCCTGCTGCCAATTTTGTATCACAACCCAAACCGATGGAGATGTTTGGCCAGAAAGCAGGTTTCATCCTTTACCGGACTACCCTGGTCGGTCACAAGAAGGGAAAACTCCTGATTACCCAGCTGCACGATTATGCCACCATCTTTGTTGACGGTAAATACATGGGAAAACTCGACCGGTCAAAGGGCGAAAACAGTATTGAACTGCCACCCTCATCGAATCCCAATCCTCAGCTCGATATCCTGGTGGAAGGGATGGGGCGCATCAATTTCGCGGAATACATGATCGACCGCAAGGGGATAACCGAGCGCGTTTCACTTGACGGGATGACCCTGATGAACTGGCAGGTATACAACCTCCCGTTAGATGAATCCTATCTGGATCATCTGAAATTCTCAGCGAGAGAAACCGTCAGACCCGGCAATTTCTTTAAAGGTGAATTTGAACTGTCAACCTTGGGAGATACTTATCTTGATCTTGGCCTCTGGGAAAAAGGAATGGTCTGGGTGAATGGCCATAACCTGGGAAGATACTGGAGCATTGGTCCTCAGAAACAGCTCTATTGTCCGGCACCCTGGCTTAAAAAAGGGAAGAATGTCCTGGTGATTTTCGACCTGCATCAACTTAAGGCCTCTCCGGTCAAAGGGGTAAAAAGCATGGAGTAAATCTCATGGTTATTCCGGATATTTCTGATTAAGATTGCAACCTGGAAATCGTGAAAATATTTTAAGGTCGTCTGATCCCTTATCACCAAAAATTGTGCAGGATGTCATTGGAGAAATATTTTGAAAAATTCAGGGAGGGAATTGTTGGGAAAGACCAGACTTTTCAATCTCCATACGGTCAACAAAAGATCATTTATGCCGATTGGATTGCGAGCGGCCGGCTTTATGGTCCCATCGAGGAAAAAATTACGAACCGGTTCGGCCCCTTCGTGGGAAACACCCATACTGAAACCTCCGAAACGGGAACCTTAATGACCAAGGCTTATCACCTTGCGCAACGGAAGATTAAGGAACATGTCCATGCGGGACCCAACGATGTGATCATCAATGCCGGTTCCGGGATGACCACCGTGATTAACAAATTTCAGCGTATCCTTGGATTCAGGGCCATGCATAAAATGGACAAACTCTGCTCTTTGCCTGTTGAAGAGCGTCCCGTGGTTTTTATTACCCACATGGAACATCACTCCAATCACACCTCCTGGCTGGAAACCATTGCAGATGTGGTTCAACTTCAGCCCGATAAAGAACTCCTCGCAGATCCTGAGCAATTAAGGGCTGAACTGGCCAAATACCGCAACCGCAGGATGAAGATTGGTTCGTTCACAGCCTGCTCCAATGTCACGGGAATCTCCACCCCTTACCACCAGATGGCCCGGATCATGCATGAAAACGGGGGACTTTGTTTTATCGATTTTGCAGCTTCCGCCCCGTATGTGCAAATTGATATGCACCCTGATGATCCGCTCCAGGCACTCGACGCGATCTTCTTTTCACCCCATAAATTCCTGGGCGGACCAGGAAGTTCAGGGGTTTTGGTTTTCAATGCGGCCATTTACAACAGTTCTGTACCCGACAATCCCGGCGGCGGAACCGTCGACTGGACCAATCCCTGGGGGGAGTTCAAATATGTGGATGATATTGAAGCCCGCGAAGATGGGGGAACGCCCCCTTTCCTGCAAACGATCCGCACCGCTTTGTGCATCGAATTGAAAAATCAGATGGGAACTAAAAATATCGCAGACAGGGAGAAAGAGCTGGTCCGCATTGCATTTGACGCTCTGGAGAAGATTGATGAGCTGCATATCCTGGCGAACCATATCCGTCACCGGCTGGGTATCATCTCCTTTTATATTGACCACCTCCACTTTAATCTCGCCTGTAAACTGCTCAATGATAAGTTCGGCATCCAGCTCAGGGGTGGGTGTGCCTGTGCAGGAACCTATGGTCATTTTCTGCTCGATGTAAGTCATGACCAGTCTCACCGGATTACCGAACGGATCAACTTTGGCGATCTTTCGCAAAAACCGGGGTGGATTCGGCTTTCACTTCATCCCACCATGACTGATAAAGAACTCCTGTTTATTCTGGATGCGATCAGCGAGGTTCAGAAAAACCACCTGACCTGGGGGAAAGCGTATATCTATAACCCCAAAACCAATGAATTCAGACATATTAACGAGCCGGAAGATAAAACTGAGCGGGTCTGCGATTGGTTTCGGCTCGAATAGATACTCCCACGATTTAAACCTTCGGAGATTTTTTCTTATGTTTTTCCAATTTCAGGAAAGTCGCAATTGCTTTCCTGAAATCGAGGGAAGAAGAAATCTTAAAGAAGTATTTTGGGAGTTTTGGCTGCTCTTGTTTGATCTGTAATCCGCTAACCAGGAAAAATTTATCGGGAAATGCCTTACGACACTGTTCAATCCGCTCTCCAATTGTCCCCTGAACCATGGATGTGACAAAGGAGGTAAACAGAATATTGAATGGCCGGATCTCGTCCATCTTAAGGATATCCCGGAACGGAACCGAAGCACCCAGATAAACAACTTCAAAGTTTGCTTTCCTGGCCAGGTAACTGTAATACAACATGCCGATTTCATGAAACTCTCCCTCGGGCAGATAAAACAAAATCCTCGGCGCCGATTCCGCTTTACCTACCCCTTCCTGATCTATTGCAACAATGATCTTCTGCCGGATCAGGTTCGAGATAAAATGTTCCTGGGCAGGGTTAATGGTTCCGGCAAGCCACAAGGTACCAATACTCACCAGAAACGGGAATAAGAGTTGCTCAATGGTCATCTCAAATCCAATATGTTCAACCGAGCTTTCAAAAACACGATTAAAAAGCAGCTCATCTGCTTCAACCAAGGCCTTGAGTAAATTTGAAGTTTGCGTGGTCATGGAAGGCATTTCGCTGTTCAATTGCACGATGATCTCCTTAATCTGATGGTTATTAAGCTGAGCTATTTTTGAGATTTTATATCCGTGCCGGTTCAATAAGGAAATATTCATGAGCTTCACCAGATCATCATCGGAATACAAACGAATATTGGTATCTGTTCTGCCCGGTTCAATCAAATGATAACGCTGTTCCCAAATCCGTATGGTGTGTGATTTAATGCCGGACAATTTCTCCAGATCCTTGATAGAATAGTGGGACATATTTTAAATGTTATAGAATCAATAAAAATTAAGATTGGAAAACTCATTCCCTTCCAAACTACCACGAGGTAATTTTTAGCAAAATAGTTATTTATTCAATAGTGAGAGATAAACGGTGAAATTAATGGGATGGAAACGGAATGATTGAATGGCGTAATGAACTCTTTCTGGTTCTCAGATAATCAATTCGTATGAACATTGATCCGTCAGATGACGGGGAACATTATTCAGTGACAATTACTTAACTCAGATTATGGGGTCCCTTTCGCCAGTTTTAATGCAGCGGTAGTCGTATAATATTTGGTGATCATATTGGGAACCTCCCATTCGGGAAGCTTTCCGCGCTTCAAATATTCGAGGTATTTCGCAGTTACCTGTGCAAAGTGAGCCTCATGTCCAATCTTAAGAACTTCAGGAATGATCACTTTCCATTTGGTGCTCCCCAACCTTTGGAGTGAAAGTCCGGATTGCGGCAAGCTCTTGACCGCTTTTTCAAGATTGGCAGCAAACAGGGTTAAATCAACCCCTTTTGCAGCGCTGATAGTTAAAGTCGGGTCAAACTTTTCTTCACCACCCTGGCGGATTTCAAGATTCGAAACCGTACCGCGCATCATCGAGTAATGGGTATCGCCTCCACCTTCGGGCGCCTTGTAATCCCAGATCGCAGTAACTTTTGCAAATACCCCTTTGAGCCTGTAAAGGATCTCTCCGTTGGCAAAATCATTCAGTTTCCCATCCTTAACCGCACCGTTTAAGTAGTCAGGATATTGCTCCATCCGGGTAACCTCCCTGAAATCCTCTTTGGATAAAACGGTGGGCCATCGCTTTGCCCCGATAATCCGGACATCATTTTGATGAAGAACCTGATCCGGAAACCCTTCCCATTGAACAAGATCGACCAGGTGGGTCGTCACATCCACGATCCCTTCACCCTGCTGATTCACATCAAAAAACCAGGCCGGACGCACCAGAACATTTCCCGAAACATTTTTATAGAAATAATGGACACTCACCATTTCAACAGCCGGTTGATCCGCCGTTCCCGTTTCCAGGGTTCCAAAGATCTCCGGGATCCTGGAAAGTTCACGCTGTAAAACCGAAGTAACCGAAAAACGTTCGGTCATGATATCATAGAGAAGCACCCCTTTCTTTTTCGCAATCCCGAAAGCCTCCTCCAGCCTGGGGAATTGATCTGCAGTGATCACCATCGGTTTATCCGCCAAAACATTGAGACCGGCCTCCACCGATTTTTTAATATAATCACTCTTAATCCGGTTATTGCCCGATACCACAACCACGTTTCCCCGCTTTTCGGAAACCATTTTATCCAGATAATCATCTCCGGTATAAACCTTTTCGTTCCATGAAGTCGGATGGTCACCCCGTTTGTTGTATCCGTCAATCCGTTTAAGGTGTTCATTCACATCCTTTCCCGCAGGAGCATAGACATAAACATCGGGACTTATCTGATCGTACCTGTACTTTTGAACCAGCGCGGCATGAAAATGGCCCGGGTCAAGGGTAATCAGTTTCACTTCGCCTTTGGCTCCGGTAAACGATTCAGACCGTTGAGCCTCCTTTGGAGACCTGGAGGGTTCCTCTCTGGAGGAATTCAAAAAAAACAACGCCATAACTCCCGGAATGGTTAAAAATAGATGATTCATCGGTAAATAATTAGTTTTAAAAGAAGTTTGTACGTAATCGGAAAGAGATCATGGACTATTTAATATTCTGCTTTTCCCCTCCTTTCCCCCCCTTTCCCCTCCATTGCAGGGGTTGGGGAAGTCCGGGGAGGTCAAAAGAGGAAACACCGAATTACCACATGATCATCAATCATCCCTCCCCGGGAGTCTGCTCTTTATTCTAACCTGCTTGATCGGTAACCTATCGAAATAACCTTGATCGTTTTTTCTTCAAAAATAAGGTTTTTTAAGAAAATGAATCAGGACTGATCCAATTTGATGGTTTTTCCCATCGTGAACCATGTGGTTGAATACTCCTTGCTTTTTGCAAAGCCGCTTGATGTTTTTCGTTTCTTCATGTGATTAACTAATAATTACTTGAGATTCCGGTCCGGTGATTTTAAGCTCAGTTACAAGATTACAACAATATCGGCAAAAGTAAAACACGGTTGAAATCCAAAATGATCTGATTCTTTATGAATCCATCAACATTTTCTGCTATTTTTGGCGGCAATATTAAGCGGAATAGATATGCTTACCCCAAATGTTGAAAAACAATTGAAGCTGGATGAACGTTACTTGAGAATGGCCACGGTTTGGGCCGAAAATTCGTATTGCATCCGTCGTCAGGTTGGTGCTTTGCTGGTTAAGGACAAGATGATCATTTCCGATGGGTATAATGGCACACCTTCCGGATTTGAGAATATCTGTGAAGATGAGAATAACAAAACCAAAGCGTACGTCCTGCATGCTGAAGCAAATGCAATTACCAAAATTGCCAAATCACATAACAGCAGTGAAGGGGCAACGTTATATGTGACCTCATCGCCCTGTCTGGAATGTGCCAAATTAATCATTCAGGCTGGAATCCGCAGGGTGGTATTCTCGGAATCCTACCGCGTGAATGACGGGGTTGAACTGCTCGAAAGAGCCAAGGTAGAGGTGGTCAATGTGGTGCTTTAACCGCATTGGATATTTCCAGGGCATCTGTTAGCGAGGTAATGAAAAGTTTTTACAGATTTTTGAAAATGAATTAAGAAAATAATATGGATTACAGAACTAGAAGAATCGCGATTTGGGTTATCGCTTTATGGGTTATCGCAATTACCCTGGGTATTTATCTGGGCGAAAGACTCCAAAGCCGGAAACAATTAAATACCAGGACGGTCTTTGTCAATAATGCCAATAAGATGGGGATGATCCTGAATCTGATTGAGAAGAATTATGTGGATACTGTCGATACCAAGAGGCTGATGGAAACAGCAATCCCCGAAATCCTCAAACAACTGGATCCTCACACCGTTTACATTCCGGCCAGGGATATGCAGGAGGTTAGTGAAGAGATGTCAGGGAATTTTAGCGGCATCGGGGTTCAGTTCTCCATTCAGAGCGATACAATCATGGTGATCGATGTCATTTCCGGTGGACCATCCCAAAAACTGGGAATCCGGGCAGGCGACCGCATCGTGAAAGTCAACGACACCATAATGGCCGGAATTAAAGTGACCAACGAAAAGGTGCTTAAGAAGCTTCGCGGAGTCAAAGATACCCATGTAAAAGTGAGCATTGCCCGTAAAGGATTTCCCGAACTCATCGCATTTGACATTCAACGGGGAGAGATCCCGTTGAACAGCGTGGATGTGAACTACATGATTAACGCCAATACCGGATATATCAAGGTAGGCCGATTCGCAGAGAAAACCTACGAAGAGTTCATGAACGGAATTGACAAACTCGACAAAGCCGGGGCCGACCAGCTTATTATCGACTTACGGGGAAATCCGGGCGGCTATTTACAGGCCGTGATAAAAATGGTCAACGAATTCCTGGATGACGGAGAACTGGTCGTCTACACCGAAGGGCGTACCCAGCCGAAACGGACGTTTAACGCCGAAAAGAAAGGAACCTATCTGGGGAAGAAGGTGATCGTCCTGGTGGATGAATACTCCGCCTCGGCCAGTGAAATCTTTGCAGGGGCGATCCAGGACAACGACCGTGGAACCATCATCGGCCGCCGCACCTTTGGCAAGGGGCTGGTTCAGGAGCAGGTTCCCTTCTATGACGGATCAGCGATGCGCCTCACCGTGGCACGGTATTACACCCCTTCCGGCCGGTGCATCCAGAAGTCGTATAAGAACGGAGTCGAAGATTATTATGGCGACCTGAAACGGCGTTATGCCCACGGGGAACTGGAACAAAAGGACAGCATCCGGTATGCCGATACACACAAATATTATACGCGCAATAAACGGGTTGTCTATGGCGGGGGAGGAATTATGCCCGATATCTTTATAGCAGCCGATACCTCGGGAATGTCACCCTATTATTCAAAAGTGGTGATGAAGGGACTCGTTTATCAGTACGCCTTCGACTTCTCGGATAAAAACCGTGCGGAACTTGGAAAACTGAAAACAGGCAAGGAGTTTGAAGATTACCTCTTAAAAAGAAATATCCTCTCCCTCTTTACCGAATATTCAGCGAAACAGGGGATTCCCTCCGATGCCAAAGGATTGGGGCTTTCGGGAAAAATCATCGAAGCCCAGTTAATGGCTTACATCGCCCGGAATATTATCGGGGAGGTGGGCTTTTATTCGGTGATCAGCAAAATCGATGCAACGCTCCAGGAGGCCATCAAAGCGCTCGAAACTAAAAAATTGCTCGTAAAGCAATAGAGAGATACGATCGCTCGGCGCTCAAAATAAGATAAAGTTTACTGAAAAGCTCCAAAGTTGAAATAAATCCGCGGGTTTCGGAGCCAAACAATACACCCCTTGTGGTAGCGACGTCTGTTCTTTCGTCCCTGCTGCAGGGGGTGTTTGATTTACAGATCCTCTTGCTTTGAGAATGGGGTTAAATTGACTCATGCCGTAAAAATATCCACCGGAAAAGGATCAAATAAGGTGTTGAAACGTATTTCCGATAACATTAAATGTTCATGCAATTTACATAGAATCCCCAATGCGTAAAATATATTTACAAATCGGGAAGTTAAGGCCTCAAATGGAGCAATAAATATTACACTTATAAAATAAAAGGCTACAGTTATAACCAATTTTTATTTATTATTAAATGTATGTAAAATTTTAACACAAGGCTTGTAATTCATAATTATATCGCATAGATTTGCTACTCATTAATCGGTGGAAACCAGCCGATTTTTAAAAGTCCATGTGACTGAAAGGGCGAAGCTGTAAGATGCCGGCTTTCCCAATACCCCGGAAGATGCCGGAATCAGCTATTCTTCCTGGATCACCGAACATCATTCCCCGAAATTCCGGACCCTCTGAAATCGATGATTGGTTTACTTTCCCGGGCTTCACGCTGTATACAGACAACCCGTTTAATCGATATAATTATACCCGTTCAACCATGTTAGAAGCGCTGATCACCTCTAAAACCCGTTTAAAACTCTTAACAAAGTTTTTTCTCAATCCTCAGGCAAAAGCCTATTTGCGGGAGCTTGAGCGATCTTTTGGAGAATCAAGCAATGCCGTCCGATTGGAGTTAAACCGCTTTGAGGAAGCCGGCCTGCTCAATTCCACCCTTGAGGGAAACCGCAAGGTCTTTATTGCCAATACCAGGCACCCGCTCTTTCTCAATATCCACAATATCCTGCGTACCCATTTGGGGATCGATCGTATTGTGGAGGAGATTACCGGCAAACTTGGAAACGTAAAGGAGGTTTGGCTAAGCGGGGAGTTTGCCAAAGGGAATGACAGCGACTTTATCGAGTTGCTTTTAATCGGGACATCCATTGACCAGGAATACCTCGAAAAACTCCGGGCTAAAGCCACAAGTCTCATCAGCCGGACCATTCGCATCACCCTTCTTACCCCGGAGGCTTTTATCGTGATGAAAAGTAAAATAAAAGAAACCGACATTTTCCTCCTCTGGGAGGCTCATCCCGAGATTTAAGCCATTTTAGGAATTCGAATGAAGAATCAACTTATCAATTGGATAAGCCATTCTTTGAATTTAAATTCGCAAAAAAATGAGGTTATCTGCTCCAATAATCAGCTTTTTTAAATCCAGCTTTGCGGAAAAACTTCCCGAAGCACATATTTATTTGTATGGCTCGCGAGTCAACGATAATGCCAGGGGAGGCGATATTGATCTGATAGTGCTCACTCCAACTCCAGTAAATAAATCCGTTTTAAGAACCATCCGGATTGACTTTTACAAAAAATTTGGATGGCAAAAAGTTGATTTGGTAAACTTTACATTTGAGGATCAGTCACTTTTCAAACAATTAATAATTGCTGATGCCCAGGAACTATGAGAGCGGAAAATACCCAATTACTCTTAGAAATGCTTCAGCAAGAGTGGAAACTCCTGCAATCTGCCATGCAAACGCTCGGGCAATCAGCAATTAAATGCGCCGGGATTACAATGAAGGAAGAATATACTTTTGAAGAACAGGAATCCTTTGATTCATTAACCTCAAAATTTAACAGGACTTCAGATTTATTTACCCAGAAGATTATTCGCACCTGCTGGATGTTAATGCATGAGCCATTTGTCTCTTTCATTGATATGATGAATCTGTCCGAAAAAATCGGGATGATTGACAATGCCGACAAAATGATCGAAATACGTGATATGCGAAATCAGATCGCACATGAATATATCCCGGAGGCCATCCGCGACCTTGTTCCTGAGGTGATCTCCCTGCAGGAAGAGCTTATCAGCAATATTCATAAATGGCACAATTTTGTTTATACAAGAGGACGGATAAAAGACTGGATCTATATTCATTCAATTATTCTTTCATGAGACTTTTTTAAAATTTCCACGACGTGATGATAATTTCCGCAATACAAATTCGTTTTAATTCGTGGACAAAAAAAAGAGTTGAAATATTGAGTATAACAGTCCACGGAATAAAGGAAAATAATGATCCGCAGATTACCCTTCGCTGAACCGTCAGCTAATTGATTCGCGGACAAAAAAAAAGGGTCCATAGATTTAGCTTCGCTGATCTTCGATTCACAGATCCGTCAGCTGACGGACAGGTTTACACAGATCAAAATTCCAAATAAACATCATCATGCCATGGGCGTGATAACACAATTCAATCCAAAATTAAATTTCATGAATTTTTAATTAGCCTGCCTGCAGGCTGAACTGTTTACTCCATACTAATCTGTGCTCATCTGTCCGTCAGCTGACGGATCTGTGGACAAAAAAAGTGGATAAAATTTTGTGGAAAAGTGTCCACGGAATAAATGAAAAAAGATCCAAAGATTATCCAAAATTTCCATGATGGGTTAATTACTAAATCAAAGATCAGCGAAGCGAAATTCGTATTTCTTGTAAATTATTAACTTTGTGGAAAATTGAAGTTATGGAAGCGACGATCAGAATAAATACAGACTCAATTACTCCAGAATTCATTGAAGGAATAAAAAAACTCTTTCCTCACAAAACCGTTGAAATTACGATACAACCTGCTGACGAAACTGATTTTATTTTAAGTAACCCTGTCTTTACCCAAGTCTTACAAGACAGAATATCGGAGTATGAGTCAAAAAAACAGGTTATAGCGTTAAAGGCTGATGACCTTGTATGAGAAATATTGAATTTATTCCAGCTGCATTTAGAGAATATCACGATTGGATCGAAACAGATCGAAAAATTGCAATGAGAATTGGCGATCTGATTAAAGATATTTTAAGAAACCCGTATGAAGGCATTGGTAAACCAGAAGCGTTGAAGCACCCATTCAAAGGATATTGGAGTAGAAGAATCGATCGGGAGCACAGACTAATCTATACGGTTAAGGATATGTCGATAGTAATAATTTCCTGCTATTCTCACTACTAATGCTCCTCTGCTTTATACAATTAGTTGCGCTGATCTTCGATTCACAGATCCGTCAGCTGACGGACAGGTTTACACAGATTGTATATCCAGATAATAATCAAAATGCCATTGGCCTGATAATGAAATTTCACCATAAATCAAATTAATATTGATAATTACTTAAATTTGTAGAAACAAGGAAATATGGAAACACTAATTATCAAGCCAAAAGATAAAGCTGAATTAAATTTTTTTCTTGAATTGACCAGAAGAATGGGAATAAAATCTGCTACCATAAATAGCGACGCAGATGAAAGGCTTTTCCAATCCATGGAAAAGAACAAAAAGACGCCTGAGGTTAGCAGGCTTAAAGTGATTGAAACACTTCATCAAATCTTAAATGATGAAAGTTAAATTCTTAACCGGATTTGAAAAAGATATTTCCCAGCTTCACGACAAGGTACTCTCCAGGATCATCCTTGATTGTATAGATCTTTTCGAAAAAGCAAGCCAAATCAGTGCCATACCAAATATAAAACAACCCCAAGGTCATCCTTCTGCATATCGTTACAGAAAAGGAAAGTATAGGATTGGGTTCTATGTAAAGGATGATATTATCACCTTCGCAGCTTTTGATACGCCTGATAAGATCTATCGCAAGTTCCCGAAGTAATAATAAAAAGGAAAATTTGAGGATCTGTGGACAAAAAAAAGAATTAAAATATTGAGGATAAAGTCCTCGGAATAAAAAAAATGATCCGCAGATTAACCTTTGCTGAACCGTCAGCTAATGGTAAAGCAAAACCTTATCAGGTAAAACAAATAAGACAATTAATTTTAAAATATAAACTTAATTTTGACTACGATGAATAAATATGAAATTATTGTTTATTGGAGTCAGGAAGATAATGCCTTTATTGCTGAGGTACCTGAATTGCCTGGTTGCATAGCTGATGGTGAAAATCAGATTGAGGCACTTAATAATGTGAATATTATTATAAATGAGTGGATTGAAACTGCTATTCCGAACAACAGATACATCCCGCAACCAAAAGGAAGGCTTTTGTTTGCATAGATCTCCGCCTATTCAGTGGTAGAAGTTTAGACTCAATTAATTCATGAACATACCTTCTTTTAGGCACCTATCCCAGGTTAATGAAGTGGTTGATTGATTACGTTGAAGGAATAGGATATGATTTTCTGAAAGACAAATAAAGTAGTAAATCCTAATCAGTGTTAATTTATGCTATCTATGGTGAATTCGATTTTCTTTTACCACAGATTACACTGATATCCACAGAAACTAATCCGTGCTAATCAGTACTATCGGTGGTGCCCCTTTTCCAATCTGTGTGATTCTGTGGGAAAAAAAGTCCTCATAAAAAATTTAAGAGTCCACATCCGCCAGCTGGCGGACGGATTCGTGAAATTCGCTTAATATGAAAGTTCTAATTCTTGCCGGCGGCCTTGGTTCCCGCCTATCTGAAGAAACCTCCCTGAAACCAAAACCAATGGTTGAAATAGGGGGAAAGCCTATTCTATGGCATATCATGAAGATCTATTCCCATTACGGATTCAATGAATTCATCATCCTTTGCGGATATAAGGGATATATGATCAAGGAATATTTTGCCAATTATTACAGCCATATGTCCGATATGACGGTCGACATGACCAACAATACCATAACCCACCACGCCAATCATGCCGAACCCTGGAAAGTAACCCTCGTGGATACCGGCCTTGAATCGATGACCGGGCGACGGATCAAAAAAGTTAAAGATTATGTGGGTAAGGAACCCTTTATGCTCACCTACGGTGATGGGGTAGGAGATATTAATATTCCGGAGTTAGTCAGATATCATAAGACTCATGGAAAAGCAATCACCATGACCTCTGTGCAACCCGAAGGACGTTACGGGTCCTTGATTTTAAATGAAAATGAGCAGGTCACCTCTTTCCAGGAGAAGCCTAAAGGGGATGGCGCCTGGATCAATGCAGGTTATTTTGTATGTCAGCCTGAAGTCTTTGATTATATCCCCGATGGAGACCAGGTAATTTTCGAACGCGAGCCACTCGAAGGTTTAGCCCGCGACGGACAGCTCCATGCCTACAAACACGAAGGGTTCTGGAAACCGATGGATACCCAGCGCGATAAAAGCCAGCTGGAGGAGTTGATTGAAAAGGGGAAAGCGCCGTGGATTAAGTGGTGAAAAATTAAGTTACACAAAGTCGCTCAAAGTTTAACACAACGTTTCACAAAGGACACTTAGTGAAACTTCATGAAAACTTTGTGCTACATTGTGCTACAAAAATGAGTTATGAAACATCTTTTCAACAGCATTTATAAAAACAGAAAAGTACTAATTACAGGCCATACTGGGTTTAAAGGCTCCTGGCTTTGTTTGCTACTGCATAAACTGGGTGCAGATGTTTATGGCTATGCATTAGATCCCCCCACAACTCCAAGTCTTTTCGAAGAGGCCAAAGTCAGTGAGATCATGACCTCCTTTATCGGAGATATCCGTGACTTGCCGAATTTGCAAAAGATCATGCAGCAGGTTCAGCCCGAGATCGTGATTCACATGGCTGCGCAACCCTTAGTCAGGGAGTCGTATAAAATACCCGTTGAAACCTATGCCATCAATGTGATGGGAACGGTTCATCTGTTGGAAGCCTGCCGGAATACCAAAAGTGTCAAGGCAATAGTCAATGTAACGACCGATAAATGCTATGAGAATAAAGAGTGGCACTGGGGTTACCGCGAGAATGAACCTATGGGAGGATATGATCCCTATTCAAATAGTAAAGGTTGTTCCGAATTGGTGACTTCCTCTTACCGTAACTCCTATTTTAATCCGGCAAAATATGCAGAACATGGAGTCGCCGTGGCTTCTGCCCGTGCAGGAAATGTAATCGGTGGGGGAGACTGGGCTAACGATCGTTTAATCCCCGATTTTATCCGCGCCATATCGAAAGGGGAAGAGGTTCAGATCCGTAGTCCTTATGCGATCCGTCCATGGCAGCATGTGCTCGAACCATTAACCGGATATTTAACGCTCGCGGCAAAACTCTATTCCGAAGGTCCCAAATATGCCGAAGGGTGGAACTTTGGTCCCGATGACCGGGATGCCCGGAATGTGGAGTGGATCACCAAAACCATTTGTGAACTCTGGGGTGATGGCGCCTCATTCAGCATCGATACCAATCCCCAGCCGCATGAAGCGAACTACTTAAAGCTCGACTGTTCCAAAGCCAAAGCCGATTTAGATTGGATCCCCAGATGGAATATTGAAACCACCCTAAAATCCATTGTTGACTGGAACAAAGCATTTATCGCAGGTGAAAATATCAGGAAGGTCACTGAAGAACAAATAGAACAATATTTCAACTGAATATTTAGTCGAAAGGAATCCGTTAAATCCGTAGAAATCTGTGAAATCCAAAATTCGTGTAATTCGTCTAAATTCGTGTAATTCGTAATTTCCAGTAATTCGTCTGTAAAACAGATGTGGACAAAAGTTGATTTCCTTGTAAACCTATATTTTTAGAAAAAGTATACCTTTGAATATAAAACAACAAAGAAAAAATATTGAAATTATTTGTCGTGGTACCGGATTGCACCGGCCTGATCTAGATGAGGATCTTTCAGTAACTGGCATTATTGAAGGCAAATTTGGGTATTGAAAAAACCAACAAAATGACTACAAATAGGAATGACAATTTTGAAGATGAATTTAAGCAAATTGGCATGAACTCATTTTTCGGAAATGAGGATGATAAAAACATTAATTGGAAAGAATTCTTTCAATTGACTGATGATGAGAAATTTTATACAGCAAATAATGATCAAATTATTGAAGATGATAAAGAAGAAGATAAGATATGGAGCAAATTTTAACCCTTTGAAATTGAATTTTTAGATATTTATCTTCCCTTAATATCCGCTTTAAAACAATAATTCACTATCACTATAAAATCCTGCGTATCCTCTGTAAATCTATTTGTTTCCCATCCGTAGAATCCGTTATCCGTATAATCCGCTTAAATCAGTATGACCCAATTCGTGTAATTCATCCACCAGCTGGCTGATTAGTGAAATTCGTAATTTCGTGTAATTCGTCCGTCAGCTGGCGGATTCGTGTAATTCGTATTCCCCAAATGAGTTATTGAAACAACTTTAAAAAGTATTTTGGATTGGATTAAATCCTTCTTTGATGGTGAAAATATCGGCTGAGTAACAGACAAACAAATTTCGGAATATTACGCTTAAATCAGTGGAATAACTTCTACAACTAATCTATTATTGGAAAAAATTTGTATAATTCGAATTTCCAGAATAGACTATTGAATAAAATACACATCAAATGTCGTCCTAACCAAATCATTTGTTACTGGCCAAAATATCTATATTTTAACTGAAGATAAAACTAAAGAATACTTTAATTTAAAAAAGAATATTTTTAACTCAAAAATAAATTAATAATAATTTTTAAGAAATTAGAATGAATAAACTTCAAAAACCTATTTATGTTACTCAACCAGGATTACCTCCTCTTGATGAATTCACAGAATTATTAAAACAAATTTGGTATACTAAAATATTGACTAATAATGGTCCATTTCATCAACAGTTTGAACAAGAACTAGCCGTTTATCTAGGCGTAAAGTATATTTCTCTTTTTTCAAATGGAACACTTGCCTTAATTACAGCATTGCAAGCATTACGAATTACTGGTGAGGTTATTACTACTCCTTTCAGTTTTGTAGCAACAACGCATTCACTTTGGTGGAATAATATTAAACCTGTATTTGCAGATATTGAAACAGATTATTTCAATCTTGATCCTGACAAAGTAGAAGCTGCTATCACGCCACAGACAACGGCTATCATGCCGGTACATGTATATGGGAACCCATGTAAATTGGAACGTTTCCAACAAATAGCAGATGCTTATGGTTTGAAATTGATTTATGATGCAGCGCATGCCTTTAGTGTTAAAATTAATGGGAATTCCATCTTAAATTATGGTGATTTATCAATTTTAAGCTTCCATGCTACTAAAGTTTTTAATACAATCGAAGGCGGTGCAATAATTAGCCCTGATGAAAAAACAAAAAATAGGATCGATTATCTTAAAAATTTTGGATTTGCAGATGAAACTACAGTCATCGCACCCGGGATTAATGCAAAAATGAATGAAGTACAATCTGCGTATGGTCTATTGCAGTTAAAATATGTAGATGATTGCATAAAAAAGCGCAAGAATATTGCCACAATCTATCGAGATTTATTACAAGGAATTAATGGTATTAGCTTTTTAGAGGATATGCCAGAAGTATGTCATGCTTATTCCTATTTTCCAATTCTTATCGACTATGTGAAATTTGGTATTTCAAGAGATAATCTTTATGAAGAACTTAAAAAAAATAATATATTTGGACGACGCTACTTTTATCCGTTAATAAGTCAATTTCCTACTTATAGAGGATTATCCTCTTCAAAGCCGGAGAATTTACCAATAGCAACTAAAATTGCAGAACAAATTATATGTTTGCCAATTTTTCCTGAACTTGAATTGGATTATATATTAAAAATTATATCAATTATTAAAAAAATATAAGATTCGTTTCAACACTAAATGATTATGTATGATATTGTAATTTATGGAGCAGGTGGACTTGGAAAAGAAGTTGCCTGGCTTATAGAAAATATAAATATTCAAACACCTATCTGGAATATATTGGGATTTATCGAGGACGAAAAATTCAATGATAATTGGGGGAGGATTATTAATGGCTATCCTGTGCTTGGAGGAAATAAATGGATTAAAGAATATGAAAAAGAGATATTTATAATTTGTGCAATAGGAAAAAGCAACATTAGAAAATCAGTTTACCAAAACCTTTCAAAATATGAGAATACGACGCTAGCAACATTAATTGATCCCACTGTTAGAATTGACAAAACAGTAAATATTGGAAAAGGATCAATTATTTGCCGAAATTGCACTATAACAGTAAATACTAAAATTGGTGATGGGGTATTAATGAATACTGGGGCATCCGTTGGTCATGATTCCCATATTGGTAATTACTGTACTTTTTTAACGAATTCTATAGCAGCAGGACATACTGCATTTGGAGAGTGTTGCGACATTGGCTCAGGTGCATTTATTTTGCAGGGTAAAACTATCACAGCAAACACCACAATTGCACCTCTCTCTTCAGTATTAAAGGATATAACCGAGCCGGGTACCTATGCAGGCAATCCGGCCAGAAGAATAGTATAAAAAGATTTAAAATTAAAAAACAACTTTATGACAAACATTGAAAAGTACAATCAGGCATTTATCGAAACTTTTACCATAAATGAAGAGGAATTGCCAACACTTAAATATCAAAGCATCCAATTATGGGACTCAATTGGCCATATGAGCTTAGTTGCTGCGCTTGAGGAATCCTTTGATATTATGATGGAAACTGAAGATATTATTGATTTATCGTCCTACTTAAAAGGTCAGTCTATTCTGACCTCTAATTACGAAATCGAATTCTAATTCCAACCATTAGGATATGCTTTTAAAAGGGAAAAATGCAGTTATTACAGGTTGCCTGCAGGGAATAGGCAAATCTACTCTTGAATCTTTTGCCACAAATGGTTCAAATTTATGGGCTTGTGCTTTATCTCCCAATGATGAATTTGAACTCTTTTGTCAAAATCTGGCTGAAAAGAACAATGTGTGGATTAAACCAATCTATTTTGATTTACTGGATCAGGAGCAAATCAAAGCTGCATTAAAAAAAATTGCTTCAGACAAAGAACCAATTCATGCCTTGGTGAATATCGCAGGAATGACAAAGGATGCAATCTTCCACATGATACCCTTGGAACAAATGCGTATGATCTTTGAAGTAAATTTCTTTTCTCAAATGTACATCACTCAATTTATTACTAAACTAATGCTCAGGCAAAAATTCGGGAGTATAATTAATATATCTTCCATTTCCGCCATCGATGGAAGCTATGGTCAATTGTCATATAGTGCAAGTAAAGCTGCACTAATTGGTGCTACAAAAACACTTTCTGCTGAACTTGCTGAAAAAGGAATTCGGGTGAATGCCTTAGCTCCTGGTGTAATTGCCACTGATATGATTAAAGTCGTTCCGGATAATATCATCTCTGGACATATCAAAAACATGAGTATAAAACGATTGGGAACTCCTGATGAAATAAGTAAAGTAATCCTTTTTTTAGCATCAGATTTATCGGAATATATTACTGGTCAGGTTATACGTATTGACGGAGGAATAAAATAATGGAAGAGAGATTACTTGAAGGTAAAAACGCTATAGTAACAGGAAGCGCAAAAGGAATAGGTCGAAGTATAGTCGAGACTTTCGCTCAAAATGGAGCAAACATTTGGGCCTGCGCCCGCAAACCCACCGAAGAATTTGAGATTCTTATATCTCAGTTATCTGCGGAGCATAATGTCGTCATTAAACCTATATACTTCGATTTGGCAGATAAGGGCCAGATGAAAATGGCAGTTAAATCGATAATGAATGAAAAAAAGAGTGTAGATATCCTGGTAAATAATGCAGGTATAACCTACAATGCATTATTTCAAATGTCAACAATCGATAAAATTAATGAAGTTTTGGATGTAAACTTTATTTCACCATTCCTATTTACGCAATACATTGTTAAATTGATGCTTAAGAATAAAAGTGGTTCCATCATCAACATCTCGTCATCCGCTGCAATAGATGGAAATTCAGGGCGCTCTGTTTATGGTGCAAGTAAGGCTGCATTACAATGTGCCACGAAGTCTTTAGCCGCAGAACTTGGAGAACAGGGAATTCGTGCGAACGTAATTTCACCGGGAATTACTAAAACTGATATGCTTTCCAGTATGACTGATGAGATAATTAATGAGACACTTATGAATACCGATATGAAACGAGCTGGCTTACCAGGCGACATTGCAAATGCCGTACTATTTTTAGCCTCCGATCTATCTTCGTATATTACCGGCCAGAACATTCGTGTTGATGGAGGAATGTAGTTCTAATCATTGAGTAGATGAAAAAAAATGAACATTTAAAAAATATTGCAAAAAAGCTAAGGCTTCGTATATTGGAATTAACCCATGGGGTTGGTAAAAATGGAGCACATGTTGGTGGGGGATTATCCGCAGCCGAAATTCTCGCCACAATCTATGGTTATGTACTAAACTTTGATTTAAATAATCCGCTGGATAAAAACAGGGATCGTTTTATCCTAAGTAAAGGACATTCTGCCATTGCCCTTTTTTCAGCCTTAGAAATTGTAGGTTTTTTGTCAAAGGAAGAATTGAATCAGTTTGAAGTAAATGGCTCGCCATATTATGCACACGCTTCCCGCAATTTACTTAAGGGAATAGAATTTTCCGGAGGAAGCTTAAGTTTAGGTCTCTCATTTGCAGTAGGTGTTGCACTGACTTGCAAAAAAGAGGGATTAAAAAATCACATTTATGTTTTGCTGGGCGATGGTGAATGTGACGAAGGATTAGTTTGGGAATCCTTAATGTCAGCCTCGCATTTTAATTTGTCCAATTTGACGGTTATTGTTGATTGCAATGGGCTTCAATCTGATGGAATTACAGAGGAAGTAATGAATCATTCTTCATTAGCCGATAAATTTAGAGCATTTGGTTTTAATACAATGGATATTGATGGTCATGATGTGAACCTTCTAATTGAATCATTCGATTCTAAGGATCCCAATAAACCTAACGCTATTGTGGCACATACCATAAAAGGCAAGGGAGTTTCCTTTATGGAAAATAACAAAAAATGGCATCATGGCAGTTTATCACTTACTGAATATGAACTTGCAGTTTCGGAACAGTAATTTAACTAAGAATGGTAGAAATAAATAAACTAAATGCTCGAATATATTCCAAGCTTGGACAAAGTGGAGCTACGTTTGGAATTGGGCTTTTCGATGCATTAAAAGCATTACCGGATATCCATGTATTATCTGCGGATATGTCAACAACTGCAGGATTAGATCGTTTCAAAACAATGTATCCTGATCTGTTCTACAACGTAGGTATTGCTGAACAAAATTTAGTAGGAATTGCTGCCGGAATGGCAAGTGAGGGTAAGAAAGTAATTATTACAGCTCAGGCAGCATTTATTTCAATGAGAAGTTGCGAACAGGTTCGCCAGTATATGGGTTACATGCATTCCAATATTATTGCTGTTGGAATTGGAGCGGGTTTTGCTTTAACCTTCTTTGGTAATACCCATTATGCAATTGAAGATATCTCAATAATGCGATCCATTCCAGACATGATTATTCTTTCACCTTCAGATGCAGGACAAGCTGCCAAGGCATTGGTTGCTGCAACCGAATCAGATTCACCAGTATATATACGTTGCACCGGCACAATGAATTGCCCTATTGTATATTTTGAAGACTATGCCTTTGAAATTGGAAAATCAATAAAAGTAAAAGAGGGTAAAGATATTACCATTTTTGCAACGGGCAGCATGGTCTATAATGCACTAAAAGCAGCCGAAGCTATTGAACAGGAAGGAATTTCAGTTCAAGTAATAGATTCGCATACAATAAAACCTCTGGATATTGAAATAATACAAAATAGCAGGGTCTCAAACTTATTTGTATCGGTTGAAGAACATAATATAATCGGAGGATTAGGTACTGCAATTGCAGAGTTCATTGCCTCAAAAAGCAAATTTCCACCCCTACTAAGGTTAGGTGTTAAAGATATATTTTCGCATCCTGGCGATTATGCTTATCTTTTACAGCAGAACCGATTGCAACCGGCAGAAATTGCAGAGGATATTTTACAAGCATATAAAAACAATATTTAATTTTATATGTTCGAAAACTTCATTAATAATTATTCTTACCAGATCTCAGTTGTAACTGATCAGGGAGAATCGATTTCATATGATGCCCTTAAGATATATTCAGACAACTTAAATGAAATAATCCAGAACCGTTCGTTATTATTTTGCCTTTGTGAAAATAAAACAGGTTCGTTAATCGGATATTATACCTTTATCAGTCATAAAATAGTTCCATTAATGCTGGATGCATCGATGGATAAGGTTATGTTGGTTAAATTAATTAGTGCATATAAACCTGAATATCTTTGGTTGCCATCAAATCAAGTTTCAGAATTTCCGCAAGGTGAGGAAATTTATTCGGTGCTGGGTTATTCACTTATAAAACTTGAACAGGATAATCCTTTTAAGTTGAATGAAAATTTGGCATTGTTACTCACAACATCAGGAAGTACAGGAAGTCCAAAACTTGTGCGGCTAAGCTATGAGAACCTTGAAGCCAATGCAAAATCCATTGCAGAATATCTCTCCATTGACGAGAACGAGCGGCCGATCACAACCTTGCCAATGAATTATTCATTCTGCCTTTCGATTATTAATAGCCATCTACTTAAGGGGGCTACAATACTGCTGACCTCAAAATCATTAATGGAGAAGGAGTTCTGGTCATTCCTCAAGAATCACCAGGCAACCTCACTATCCGGTGTACCCTACACTTTTGAAATACTTAAAAAACTTAGGTTCTTCCGGATGGATCTTCCGTACCTTAAAACATTAACCCAGGCAGGTGGAAAACTGAACATCGAATTGAACAGGGAATTTACCGAATTCAGTCAACAAGCAGGTAAACGATTTATCGTGATGTACGGTCAGACAGAGGCAACCGCACGCATGAGTTACCTCCCTTCAGAATATTCCCTGTCTAAACTGGGAAGCATCGGGATTGCTATTCCTGGTGGAGCATTTAGCCTGATTGATGATGCCGGATCAAGAATTACGGAACCGGATACAATTGGAGAGCTAACCTATAAAGGTCCTAATGTATCAATGGGTTATGCAGAATGTGGCGACGATCTTCAGAAGGGTGATGAAAATAATGGTGTACTCTTTACCGGGGACCTTGCCAAACGGGATAGTGATAACTTCTACTTTATCGTCGGAAGGAAAAAAAGATTCATAAAGCTCTTTGGCAACAGGGTGAACCTGGATGAAACAGAACAAATTCTGAAAAGTGTAATCTCCGATTGCGCATGTACAGGTGAAGACGATCACATGAAAATCTTCATAACCGATAGCGAACGAATGGATGAGGTGCGCAATTTCATTGCCTCAAAAACCGGGATTCATCACTCTGCTTTTAGTGTCAGGCACATCGAAGAAATTCCTAAAAACACATCCGGTAAAACAATTTATTCAACGCTGAGTACGCTTTAAATAATTAAGAATAATTATTGTCGTGAATTTTGATTTAAGTAATGAAAATAAGTAAATATCCTATTAGAGCCATCGGCTCGATCGATCTTGTAACTACGGATTTTAATCCGTAAAGTGAAATCAGATAGTAAAAGGGAGTGCCTTAGGCACGGTTCATAAACCTGTTAAATGCACCGAACCTACGGCTCTTGTGCTTACTTCATGCTCTTTTTCAACGGATTAAAATCCGTTGTTACAATATTTTTCGAAGCTACGCCTCTAAGCCAACTATTTCGGATAGCTTGTTTACAAAAATATATGCGTCTAAATACGTAGATTTCAAATTCGTAATACTTAAATATATCATTTCAATTACTTAATGGATCTCAACAATTTATTAAATACTCCCCCATATTCCCTGGACAAAACAAATAAGCAGGATCTTTTAAACCTATTTTTAAACGGGCTGACAAGACACCACTACGATCATTGTCTCCCTTACCATAAAATGATGGATGGAATAGGATATGATTACTACAAAGATTACAATTATACTGATCTGCCGTTTTTACCAGTACGGCTTTTTAAAATGCTTGATTTATCCAGCGTCGAAAAGGAGGAGATCGTCAAAACAATGACTTCCTCCGGAACCTCCGGTCAGGCAGTATCCCGTATTTACCTCGACAGGGAAACTTCTGCCAACCAAACCAAGGTTCTCACAAAAATCGTTTCTTCCTTCATCGGAAAACATCGTGTGCCAATGATCATTATAGATACTGAGGCAGTAATAAAAAACAGAAATTTATTCTCAGCACGGGGTGCAGGGATTTTAGGTTTCTCGATGTTCGGGACTAAGCGCATTTATGCACTTGATGAAGAGATGGAACTGAATACCGGTTTAATCGAACAATTTCTTGAGGAACATAAAAATGAGCAGATCTTCCTGTTTGGTTTTACGTTTATGATCTGGCAACATTGCTATAAGAAGTTAATTGAAAAAGGGATAAAACTTAATCTTTCAAATGGTATATTAATCCATGGAGGTGGCTGGAAAAAATTACTGAATGAATCGGTTTCGTCGCATGACTTTAAAGAACGATTACACGAAGTTTGTGGGATAACCCATGTCCACGATTATTACGGGATGGTAGAACAAACCGGATCAATCTATATGGAATGTGAGTGTGGCCATCTTCACACTTCAATCTATTCAGATATCATCATCAGACGCGCCGCAGATTTCTCTTTAGCAGATATTGGAGAAAAGGGAATTATTCAGGTTGTATCAGTTCTCCCCTACAGTTATCCCGGTCACTCCCTGGTAACTGAAGACGAGGGTATATTACTCGGCGAGGACGATTGTTCCTGCGGAAGACTGGGGAAATATTTTAAGATTGTTGGACGACTAAAAAATGCAGAAATAAGAGGCTGCAGTGATACTTATGCAGAAAAATTTAAATGAGGTAGAATTCCTCTTCCCCCGGGAATTTAATTTAGATCTGTTTATTCAACAATCACCGCTGGAACCATTTTCAGAGGAATCAATTGAATATTTGAATGCCTTATCTCTGGCATTGAATAAGACACCAAATGTCAGGGATTATCCCGATGTGGCTACTTTTGCATTTTTCTGCCGCAAGGCCAATATCCTGAATCTTAAAAAGCAATATACTACCGAAAATATAATTCGTTTAGGCAGAGGGGTTGTCTTTCATATTGCACCATCCAATGTTCCGGTCAATTTTGCCTATTCGCTTATTTGTGGAATACTCTCGGGCAATCTGAATATAGTTAGAGTTCCATCAAAAAATTTCGAACAGGTAGAAATTATTGTTAATGCAATACGGAAATTAAATATTGAAGAGAAATATCATAAATTCTCTGAACGTATATCTCTGGTCAGGTATGACCGTCAGAGTTCAGCCACCGCAACCTTCTCATCATTGTGTGATGTCAGGATTATCTGGGGAGGTGATCAGACCATAGAGCAAATTCGAATGAATAAGATCCCCGCGTGCGCTTTCGACATAACCTTTGCAGATCGCTATTCAATTTGTGTTATAAACGCAGATAAATACATTTTAGAATCCAATCCCGAAAAAGTAGCTCTGGGTTTTTATAATGATACTTATTTGTTTGACCAGAATGCATGCACAGCTCCGCATTTAGTTATCTGGCTTGGTAATGCGGCAAATGTAGAAACGGCAAAAGACATCTTCTGGAATAATTTGTATGATCTTGTAAAATCAAGGTATAATGTACAACCGGTAATTGCGGTTGATAAATTAACGTCTTTCTATAATCAGGCAGCACATTCAGAAGATGTAAAAAAAATCAATACTCCCGACAACTTAATTTGGAGAATTGAACTGGCAGAACTTTCTAAGGACATTGATGAATTTCGTTGTACTAGTGGTTATTTCTCCGAATATCATGCATCTTCATTATCCGAACTTTCCAATATAATTAACCGTAAATATCAAACGATGGCCTATTATGGAATTGAACCAGGTGAATTCAGACAATTCATTTTACAAGTAAAACCCAATGGTATTGATCGAATTGTTCCTATTGGCAAAACAACGGAATTTTCATTAACATGGGATGGTTTTAATCTGATTGAAACCCTTTCTCGCAAAATAGAATTAATCGATTGATATTTGAAATTATTCTCTATAATTAAAGGTTTTTCAATTTGTTAGTTCATCAGCAATTATGTAATTTTAAAAATATGCTAATCGAATGGGTGATTACTATTTCTCTAAATCAATATTGTTAATGGTTCGTATTCCTTTGAAGGATTGTCAACTAAGAACTTAAAAAAATTAATGACAGAATCATTAAAGAAACAGACATACACTGGTATAATATGGAGTGCAGTTGATGTTTTTTCGGTACAAGGTGTTCAATTCATTTTTGGTTTAATATTAGCCAGACTTTTATCACCAAGCGATTATGGAACAATTGCCTTACTCTTCGTTTTGCTGTCAATATGCCAGGCTATAGTAGATAGTGGTTTTTCAAATGCTTTAGTACGCAAAATAGATAGAGATGAGAAAGATTATGCTACCGTATTCTATTTCAACGTAGTAGTAGGTCTAGTTTTATATATATTTCTATTTTTCTGTTCTCCATTTATTGCATCATTTTATAACCAGCCTATTTTGGATCCCCTTTCCAAAGTAGTATGCCTAAATGTTATATTCAATTCATTATGCGTGGTGCAGCAAGCACGGCTAATGGCGATCATTGATTTTAAGACTCAGGCAAAAGTTTCTGTAATTGCAACGACTCTCTCCGGTATAATAGGGATTTTGGCTGCTCTTTTTGGATTGGGAGTTTGGTCTCTTGCCTTTCAATCGGTAGCTTCAGCTGCTTTACGTATGGTTTTCTTATGGTTTTTGGCAAATTGGATACCTACTGAAAAATTTTCAAAAGAATCTTTTAAAGAAATGTTTGCTTACGGGTCTAAACTATTAGCAACCAGTTTAATGAATGCAATATTCAATAACCTATATACAATTGCAATTGGCAAATTTTATATAAAAGCGACTTTAGGTAATTATTCTCGAGCCCAGAATTTTGCAAACTTACCTTCATCCAATATCACAAATATCATTCAACGGGTGACGTTTCCTGTTATGAGTAAAATACAATTTGATGAAGACCGTTTGAGAGATGTTTACCGAAGATTTTTAAAATTATTAGCATATATTGTTTTTCCAATAATGGTAATGTTATCTGCTCTAGCTGATCCTTTAATTCGTTTTCTACTTACTGATAAATGGGAAGGAGCTATTATTTTACTTCAGATTTCATCCTTAGCACTTATGTGGTATCCAATACATGCAATTAATTTGAATCTACTTCAAGTGAAGGGACGCTCTGATTTATTTCTTTACTTGGAAATTTGGAAAATAAGTTTGAGTGTTACTATGTTAATTGTCACAATTCCATTAGGCATAGTCGGAATGTGTTATGGAACAGTAGTAAGTTCATTAATCGCTCTGGTTATTAATACTTATTATACAGGGAGACTAATTAATATGGGCTTTTGGAAACAAATGAATGATTTGTTTCCAATTCTACTTAATTGCATTATTCTTGGTATAATTGTACTATTAATTGTAAATAATATGCCTCCAATAAATCTTCTCAAACTTATCATTGGATCAATTGCTGGATGTTTATATTATATATTTACATCTATTATCTTCAAGTCCTCTGAATTAAAAGAGTTATTATCAATAATGAGAAAAAATTTGAATAAATGATTAAAATAAAAAATCATGCTCCAATTATTATACCAACTCTGAATAGATATGAACATTTTAAAAATTGTGTAGAATCTCTTTCTAAAAATATTGGTGCAGATAAAACTGTTTTGTATGTAGGATTAGATTATCCAGCAAAGGAATCCCATATTGAAGGTTATAAGAAAATCAAAAATTATCTGTCTACGCATAATTTAAAATTTAAAGAATTTTATGTATTCGAAAGAGATCAAAATCTTGGAGTCGGAGCAAATGGAAATGCTGATAAGTTATTGAGAGAAGTGTCTGAAAAACATGATCGATACATTTTTACAGAAGATGATAATATTTTTTCACCTTACTTTTTACAATATATAAATTGGGGATTGTCAGAATATGAAACAGATCCTTCTGTTATGGCAATTTGTGGTTATACATTACCGATAAGGGGAAGTATTCCATCTTCTGAAGCCATATTGTTCAGGAATTATTCATATTTTTCAGCATGGGGATATGGAGGTTGGATTAAGAAATATAATGAAATGTCTATTATTAACTCTCGATGGGCAAAATCAATTTTGATGGATTCTAGATTATTGGATAAAGTGATAGATAACGGTCCATCAGATTTATTACCTACTTTAATTGACATATTTCATCATAATGATAAAAACCCTGTATGGATAACCGATCGGATTATAACATTATATACTTTTATACAAAATAAATATACAATATCACCTATATATTCCAAAGTAAAAAATTGTGGTTGGGATGGATCAGGAAATAGCATGAATTTTAAGGGAGAAAGAGTACTAGAAAAGGCAGATCCCTATATTATACAGGAGATTGATATTAATTCAGATTCCATTTATATCGTTGCAAGTGAAGAATATTCCGTTCTTTATTCCCGACAAATATCAGATTCTTTTATTTATGATCAAGAAAAGAGGAAAATATCTGAGAAAAAATTAGATAAGATTTTTAAAATTGGGATAACAAATTATTATGCATTCCTGAAAATGAAACAATTCACTAAAAATATTCTGAAGAAGTATACCTTTTAGAATTTATAATAAGATAAAATGAAATCGCTTTTTAAGTTTAAATATATTATAATAATACTGTTGTTTATTTGGTATAGCAAATGCTATTCCTATATACATTTCCCATTTGACGCTACAATATATGGATGGATTTCACACATTATTGAGTTTTCTATGCTTGGTATTGTTTTGATTAATTTTAAAAAACTTCAAAAAAATAAAAATATTAATTTGGCGATTCCGATCATTTTACTAGTTTTAGCTACATTTTGTAGTATTTTAACAACTTCAATTTATAACGGACAACCAATGTTTGATTATTTTATCAAAATATCCTGGTGGTTTGCATTTGCATTTTATTTTATTTTGCATATTCTAGAAGTAGAACGAAAACAATTGTTGAATTTAATTATTATTTTATCATCTATATATGTAATTATAAAAATAACGGAACAATTTACTTATCCGAATATTTGGTTTTATGATAGGGAATTCGATGAAAATACTGGAGATATGGAGATGCGTAATGGATTTTGGCGCATCATTGTAGGAGGAGCAGGAATTTTTTACTTGGCTTTTTTCTATAAATTAGAAAATTCATTAGCTAAATTTAGAATATTGAATTCGATTTATATTCCTATTGGCTTATTTGTTATATATTTGGAATTAGGGCGTATGTTCTATGCTATGAGCGCTATTACGTTCATAATTATATATTTCCAGCATCTTAAGGGGTCTAGATATATTCTATATTTGTCACTATCCATAATAGCCACAATTATTTTTTATAATTATTATGAAATACTTTTTGGAGAAATGTTACAAATAACAAATGAACAATTAACTGATAGTAATTATATAAGATGGTTGTCATATGCTCACTATTGGAATGAGTCTATTCAAAATATACCTATTTTTCTTTTTGGTAACGGACAACCAGTTTCAGGTGCTTATCAACAAAGTATGACTTTTTTACAAAAAGGGGATAGATTATTTATTAGTGATATTGGTATTATTGGTGAATTGTTTGAATTTGGTGCTATATTTATCATGGCATTTATTTATTTTGGTATTAGGGTATGGCATTTTTCAAATATGTGTCAACGTAGGTATTTATTTGCTAGAATTGTTCCTGTTCTGATATTTTCGATTGTAATGTCTTCGTTTCAGGGCGGAGGGGCGGTGTTTATATGGGCAATAACCGCTTATTTAATTGATCTTGAATTGAAAGATGATCAAAATAGAAAATTAATTAAAATCCTAAAAAATTAGAAGTATTTATATGGTAATCAAGATAGAAAATCTTTTATTAGGTGCAGGTGTATCCTCGCTAGCTGCCGGATATTTCCTTAAATTAGCAGGTAAGAAAAATCTGCTTTTAGAACAGGCACCAACTTACGGAGGTTTAAGTGGTAATTTTACAATTAATGGATTTCGTTTTGATAGATTTGTACATCTATCTTTTGCGCAAAAACCTGAAGAAGTAACCAGAGTGTTTGGCTTGTCATGCCCTGATCAATGGACACTAGAGAGCAATCCTTTCAATTTTTATAAAAGAAAATGGGTAAAACATCCAGCTCAAAACAATCTTTTCCCTTTATCCGAAGAAGAAAAAATACTTATCGTTAATGACTTTCAAAAACGGAAAGAAATAGATCCAATTCATATAAAGAATTATGAGCAATGGTTACGTTGTCAATTCGGAGATTATTTCGCTGAGAATTTTCCAATAAAGTATACGCGGAAGTATTGGATGAGTGAGGCCTATCAATTGGAAACAAAATGGACTGGAGGTAGATTTTACCAACCCTCTATTGAAGAGGTTATCAAAGGATGCCAGACCCCTGATACTCCTGTTACTTATTATTCAAAACAGATGAAATATCCGAAATATGGTGGTTTTAAAAGTTACCTTGATGAGATGGTCAGGCATTGCGATATCCGATGCAACCAAAAGATAGTACAAATTGATACTTTTAAAAAGCAAGTTTTGACTGAAGATGGTAATTTATATGAATATGAAAATCTGATTAGCAGCCTGCCTTTAACAGAAATGAAGAACCTAATACTAAAAATGCCGAAGGAGATTAAGAATGCTGCAGATAAGTTGAGACATACTTCAGGTTATTTAGTATCTATTGGTTTGAAGGGAGAAAATAAAGTTCCTCCTTATCTCTGGTGGTATATATATGATGAAGATATTCTTCCTGCCAGAGCTTATTCACCAGGACTTAAATCACCGGATAACGTGCCTGATGGATGTTCTTCAATGCAATTGGAAATTTATTGTGAGGAAAGCACCTACACATATGATCAGTTGTATGATGGGTCCGTGAAAAAGTTGATTGATTCGGGTATTATTATTGAAGATGATATTTTATTTGTAGATATCCGTTTTGAAAAATATGCAAATGTAATATTTGATCATAATATTTATGAAGCTCGTGAGATAGTCAAAAAATATTTAATCGAGCAGGAAATTCATTTGGTAGGTCGATTTGGACAATGGGAGTACTTCTGGACAGATCAGGCATTTATGAGCGGAAAGGCAGCTGCAGACAAAATCATTCAAGGATAAAAATAATGAGCAAACTATTAAAAGATAAAATTAAGATACTATCACCTAAATATATTAGGGATGAAAGAGGTTGGTTTATGAAAGTACTTACTGGTTATGAAGATAATTTATCCAAGATTGTCGGCGAATGTTACATAACAATGGCAGCAAAGGGTCATGGACGAGGTGGTCATTATCATAAAATTGCTCATGAATGGTTTACCGTGATTGCAGGTAAGGCTATTCTAAAACTTGAGGATATAGACACTAAAGAAAGGATGGATTTAGAAATGGATGGAGAAAATCCTATTACAGTATTTATTCCAACCCAGGTGGCACATATTGCTTTTAATGCTTATCAGAATGACTTTATATTGATAGCCTATTCTGATCAAAAATATAATCCTGAAGATACAATATTATATCAAATCGATAAATCTTAATATTAAGTAGTAAAATATGAAAATAATTAAAACTGATTTTGATGGTTTGTTAATCTTACAAATAAATGTATTTAATGACGAGCGAGGAGGCTTTCAAAAAATATTTAATGCTGAGTTGTTTGGCGCTGCTGGTTTGGCAACTGATTTTAAAGAATTATATTTTTCATTATCAAAGAAAGGAGTAATCAGAGGTATGCATTTTCAGTTACCTCCATTTGCTTGTGATAAACTGGTGTATGTTAGCAAAGGTAAAATTTGTGATAAAGTCGTTGATTTACGGAAAGCCAGTGATACCTATAAAAAGTGTTTTACTATAGAATTGGATGATGAGCAAGGAAAACTATTATACATTCCGAAAGGTTTCGCGCATGGATTTACTTCACTATCTGATGAATGCATAGTTAATTACGCCCAAAATGCCTGTTATTCAATGGAACACGATTGTGGAGTTGCTTCTGATTCATCCGAATTAGATTGGAATCTGAATAATCCTATTCGTTCGGGTCGGGATTTAAACTTTGAAACTGTTAATGAATTCAAATCTCCCTTTTAAAAATGAGAGTATTAGTAACAGGGGCAAATGGCTTTGTAGGTGCTTGGTTCATTCAGGAACTGGTAAAACATCATGTAGAAATATATGCAATTATTAAAGATGAAAATGCGAATATCGAACGAATAAAAAATATTCGTGGGATTCACATCATTTACTGTGAACTATCTGAACTGCATAAATTAGAAACAGCAATTAGTGTTAAAATAGATATTTTTTATCATTTAGCATGGATCTCTGCCGGTGGAATTGGTAGGGCAGATTATAGTATTCAACTTTCAAATGTAAAATATGCATGTGATGCAGCAACTGTTGCCTCACATTTAGGTTGTAAAAAGATTCTCTTTGCCGGAACAATTACTGAGAAAATTGCTGAGAAAATATTGAATTTGAGATCCATAGCTTCTAATAATATTTATGGCATTTGCAAGCATACTACCCACTGTATTACTGATGTATTGTGTCGAAAGCTAGGTCTCGATTATGTATGGATGCAATTTTCTAATATTTATGGACCACATAGTCTTAATGGAAACATTGTGGGATATACAATTGGTGAATTATTGAAAGGCAATGAAGCAATTTTTGGTCCGGCAGAAAATCCATATGATTTGCTTTATATTGAAGACCTTGTCACTGCAATGTATCTGTTAGGAGTGCAAACAACCAAACAGAATTGCTATTATGTAGGTACTGGAAATATAAAATTGTTAGCTGACTTTCTCAAAGAAATTGGCGTTATATATGGTAAACCAGAATTAATTAAAATTGGAATACGTCCGGATGACGGAACCCATTATGAAGAAAAATGGTTTGATAATACGCCCTTAGAAATTGACTTGGATTTTAAATTATCTTTCACTTTTGAGGAAGGTGTTCAAAAGACTATTGAATGGATGAAAACCTTATAATCATTCAGACCAACTAATATAAGAAGTTGTCCATGGAAGAAAATCAATATCTTATCAATAGGGATAATTTCTCACAATATAGCCATATTGAGTCAATACCTATATATGAAAATTTACCTCCAAAAAATATCCGCTTTACTATATCTATTCCTACTTTTCAAAGGGTTCGCACATTGCGGGATGCACTTGAAAGTGCAATTAACCAAAATTTTGATGATTATCATATTTTAGTGGTTGACAATAACCCTGAACGAAATGATGAAACCGAAAGTTTTATGATGACATATAAAGATAATCATAGAATTTCATATTATAAAAACACGGAAAATATAGGTCTTTATGGAAATTGGAACCGTTGTGTCGAATTGGCAAAAGGAGAGTGGGTTACACTCCTTCATGATGATGACTTTTATTTCCCTGAATACTTATCAACTTATGATAAGTATTTGAATAAATATCCACAAATTCAATGTCTGAATTGCAATTATTTACAGTGGATTGAAAAAGAACGTAAGGATGAAATATCAAATATAGAAAGGGATAAATTACCAGATAACTTTGGTGTTTGTAAACTATGGAAATTAATTCTTTTCTTTTCACATGTAGTTGGCCCGGTTGGTGTCTGTTATAAAAGAGAAAATGTTTTAGAATTAGGTGGTTTTAATCCTGATATTTATCCATCTGCTGATTATGAATTCCACATACGTTATTTAATGTCATACAATATATATAAATTAAATACCTGTATGGTTCACTACCGTATTGGTTTGAATGTTTATGGGAAACCAGAAACTCAGGATAATACAATTATTCAGAACTTTTTCATTTCAAGATCATTCGCGAAAGAATTATTTAATAAAAAAGTCCTTTTAATTATAAAAGATTATCAATTGAGTGAAAATTTGAAGGAATTAAAAAATAAATTTTCGAATTATAAAACCAAAAGTGAAAATATTATAAATAATAAGAACTATAACCTATTTTTTCATTTATGTCATGCTAAATATTATTGGTGGGTTTATCGTTTTAGGATCAGGATTATTTCAAAATTATATAAATAAGACCATATTTATCTTACTTCATACATAAGTAACATTATATGAGCAATCTCATGCGCAATTAAATGCACTCAGTTAATCAAAAAAATTAAATTTATAATAACAGACATCCAAT
>Ga0364860_10221_pt1 | contig 44160 bp, 43 predicted proteins | sample ExccelAu500001D4_FD_206916 | JGI IMG/M metagenome (GOLD analysis project Ga0364860, IMG submission 206916) | Enriched cells from Trout Bog Lake Hypolimnion, Wisconsin, USA - BchlTB.Aug20.5000.01 .D4 | ecosystem: Environmental > Aquatic > Freshwater > Lake > Hypolimnion/Profundal zone | place: USA...
GATGCGAGCTGCTCAATCGTTCGTTGCAAATCTGCATCAGTGTCGCCCGGCTCCGTCAGAGCGGTTTCTTTGCCGGCACCAGTCGAATCCGCGCCGCCGCCGGCGAAAGCAAATTGAATGCATTGGCGGAATCGTCAATGCAGGCGGAAAAATTTTTAAACAATTCACTGACGTCATTTCTGCAGCAGATCACCAAAATGCGAACCGAAGCCGACGCGAGGGTTCAGCAAGCCCAGTCGGAACTGGTGGCCAGCAAGCAGCAGCACGCGGACGAGATGAAATTGTTGATCGAATCGTTACGGAGCTCTTTCCAGAAATACCAGCAGGCATTGGTTCAACGAATCGAGACACTGGAAAAGCGAATGGAGGAACAGGAAAAGCAGATGGCCGGGCTCTGGAGCGAATCATTACAGTTCGAAAAAGCCTTGCAGGACTTGATCAAGCGCTTCAACGAAGTGTCAACAACCGAGGCAACCGAATACGCCAACGCGCAGATCTTCGACAACAAATTAATCGAGTCCGTGGAAAAGTTGCACAAATCGATTTTGAGATTAACCGACAAGACCAAGTAAAAGAACTGGAACGTGAAAAGGAAAAATGGGTGCGGTTCCAGCGTTTTATGGACAAACCCAGCATTTATTCGGAGTCGGACCGGCGGGCTCTATTAAATTTGAACTACGTGGGGTTTGCGGCCGACGAGATCATCACGACCAAAGCCTGGCTGGCAAACCCCGTGACTGAACCCCCGGTGTGGTTGTCGGCCCGGGTTTCTGAGCGACGACAAAAATTGGATGAGGCGATTACGGCGCGCAAAATGCTTAAAGAGAAAACCCAAATCCTTGAATGAAATCCACTGCCCACAACTAGACAAATAAATCAACGCCATAAAACGGCTGCAATCCTTCACCAAATCCGATTCGGAATTTTCACTCCTTGGATTCGTTTTCAGTTTTAGCTATGCTCACCTCTGCAACCGAGCAATGGCCACCGCACTTGAACTGGATCTGGAAAAACTCAAAGGCAGCGCTTTTGACCGCGCTGGTGCGGCCGAGCCAGTCCTCCAGCGTTACCATGCCGCACTCCCGAAGCTGAACAAAGCCGCAGTTCAACTACTGCAAGGCCTTTATCAGTGGCAGTTCGTCCCGATCACCCTTTGGCCGTTCAACCTTCAGGATGTGTTGGAGGATTGCCTGGCCGTTCTGGAAAAGGGCAAAAAGCTCAATTCCCATCAGCGCCTCGTCCTCGACCTGTTGCCAACCGCGCCCGATGAAAAAGTGTGCGCGGCCGCGGCCGACCATGAACGGCACGTTCAGACTGGCACCTATGAAAACCTGATCAAAACCCAGGCCAAGTATTCGCAGAACGAAATCGACATCAAGGCCGACCCCGAACTGCGCCGCCAATGGAAGCGCATCAAAGCGGAATTCGATGTCAAAGAATTCTGCGAACACAAAGGCGTGATCCGCCGCACCATGTGCACGGAGCGCAATCTGCGCCCAGATTTTACGGTCAATTTAAACCGTCGCCACGAAGCCTTTCAGGCGGCCTTCGACGCCTTCTGCCTGCGCTGGAATCTTTTTGGAATGCAGGACGACGAACCCCTGCTTCTCAAACTGTCGGTCAACCTTACGCCGTTCGGGACGATGATCCACATCCCCGCCTATTGGAGCTTTGATCCCAAGCGCGATATCCAGTGGGATGAAATTTCCAAGCTCCACCGCGTCCGCGTTCATGGCCGGCAGGGCCCGGCGCTGGCGGAAGGAATGGTTCAAGGAATCAAGGACGTGGAGAAACTGCGCCAACTCGACCGGGAGGCTTTGGAGCGCGGTTTACGGGGCGAAAAGAAGCACGAATTCATCTGCGCGGGCCTGGGCTGGGTTCCGGGCACCAGTCCCAAACGCATCAGTCGGCTCCGGGCCAAATTTAAGAACAAGCGGCTGGTGGCAAAAATCAAATAAATTCTCCGATTCGGGACAGGGTTTGGGGACATTCACTTCCTTTGTGCAGTGGTCGGGAGCGGTGCATGCTGTGACGAAAAATTTAAAGTCACTTTATGAACCAAGCCCCTGAATCTTTAACCACGACCACAGTTCAATTCCAACCTGTTCCCGCGCCGGCGACTCCGGCGGATGCGAATCTTGAGCTCCCAAGAACGATATGCGATATCGCTGAGGGCAGTCCCTTTGTTGAGGAATATCGTCGGCCCCACATCCCGGTGATGTCGGCCTTCGGCACCGGGCAATTGCATTCCTGCCGGTTATATGGTTCATGGCATTTGGAACCGATGGTGGCGGATCATGCTGGCTCGCTGTTTCGCTCCATCCGCAAGCTGCCCTCGCCCAATGCCAAGGAACCGAAGAAAGAATGGGATGATCTCACCTTCCGGTTCGGCCCCCGAGCCTTTATTTACGCGGACGCAAACCGGATTATTGGCTTTGCGGTCACCGCTGGTGAGGCGGAGAGAATGGTGACCGAGTTTGGGAAAAAATACCACAATCCCAAACCCGTCGACGGGGGCGGAATCTTTTATCTTCTCCAGTTCGAGGGAGAGATCATCAGAACCCGGGAAGTCTCCCTGTCGGCCGCCACTACCCTCAAGCCGGAGACGCTCGACCTTCACTATGGCGACGGATGTGAGGACTGGCACAAAAAATACGCAGCCAAGCTGTGCGACCGTCCCAACGGCCTGACCATCCTCGAAGGCAAGCCGGGGACGGGTAAAACCTCATACCTTCGCCATCTCATGGGGGTGCTGAAGGATTCACACCGCTTCTATTTCATCCCGACGGCCTCCATGGGCATCCTTTCCAAGCCCGAGTTCATCGGGTTCTGGGCCGACCAGCGGCAATACCATTCCCACAAAAAATTTGTGGTGGTGCTGGAAGACTCGGACGGGGCTTTGATGACCCGGGGCAATGACAACCGGGACCAGGTGAATGCACTGCTGAACCTCGCCGACGGCATGCTGGCCGACTTCCTGCGCCTCCACATCATTTGCACCATCAACTGCTCGGCCTCGGACATCGATCCCGCCCTGCTCCGCCCCGGACGGTTGATCTGCCATCGCGTTTTTGAGCGGCTCAACTATGCGCACGCCGCCCGGTTGGCCGAGAGCATCGGTCGGAAATTGCCCCAGCCTCGCGATTATTCACTGGCGGAAGTTTTTGCCGGCCATGAAACCGATGAAATCAAGCCCCAGCGCATGGGCTTCGCCGCGTAATTCACTATGATTAGCAGTGCACAATTGAAAGCGGCGGTCACCGCCGCCAAGGGGCAATTCGGCCTGCTTCGCAAGAAATACCCAATAATAAGTGGGTATTTGGTTCTGTCTTTGCCGAGTGGGCAAACGGGGCTAGACAGCTCACCGGCCCAAATCCTCAAAGAGTTCCCGGCAGTGGTAGTTGACGATGCTGCCAAAACTAGTGCTTTAAACCTTCAGTCCTCTTTAACCGATGAAAACACCAGCTCTGAAGTGGAACGACGAGCGAAGGAAAAGTTGGATCAAGTCGCCACCCTGCTTAATTTCGATGAAAAATGTCAGGTGGAAATTCGCTTCAACGACCTCAATTATGATTTGATTTGGAAATTGCAGCTGGACGAACTGGTTGACCGCAACCTCACGCCCCAAACCAAAGCTTCCATCCGTATTGTCTTAGGAACCCTTGCCCATTTCGCGGTTCGGGCTTAACAGCCCCATTGCTATATGACTAAAGCCTCCGCACCAAAAAAAGACGTCCAGACCGAGATTAAGCGACTGGTCAAAAGAATGGTCAACCGGCCAACACGAGACCCCAAAAGGATCGCAGATTTATTGAAGGCGCTGGAAAAGGTTTGGCGAGGTTACCCAGATTGGCGTCTGGGGCAACTAATTGTAAACGCGACGCGGAAAAACCGACCATCGTTTGTGTGCCCGGAGGTGTTCTATATCGAAGATGATGAAATGCTCAAGGGAATTGAACAGATGGCAAAGGAACAGCGAAACCTCAAAACCTGACAAATTACAAACTTATGGGAAGCACTCCTGAATCCTTAAATTCTCCCGTCGCAAAATTGACCGGCGAATATCAGTCGTCTTCGCCGACTCTTCGCCAGCAACCAGGCAGAGGTGAAAAATCCGATAAATCAAAGGAAATACTCTTGGTCAAAGCGCAACTCATCCAACAAACACTCGCCCTGTTCGACATCGAAGTTTCACTGGGTAACATCACTCTCGGCCCAACAATCACGCGCTATGAACTGATTCCAGCGCCCGGCGTGAAGCTGGAAAAAATCACCGTGCGCGCCAACAACATCGCCGCCGCCCTCAAGGCCGAGCACATCCACATCATCGCACCGATACCAGGCACAAGCTACGTTGGTATTGAAGTGCCAAACCTCATCCGGACGAATAGCGCAACATTAAGGCGCGCAAGAAAATTGAACCGATGACCAAGGAGCACCGAAATTAAAAAGCCTGACACTTGCCGCGTTTTACGCGGTCAGCAAATGGAAATTTATGAAACCAGCAAACTGCCAACTCTACCGCCAAGGCGACGTGCTCATTGAGCGCATCCTCACCATTCCCACCTCTGCCAAAAAACAGCGCCAATCCGCGCGCATCATTTTGGCGCACGGCGAAGTTACCGGCCACCACCACGCATTAGAAACCGCCGATCCCGCCGATTGGTGGAAAGAGGGGGAAATTTCCACCGCCAACCAAAAGCCGACCACCCTCGCCGGCGAATTGTTTGTTTCGCTTCCCGCCGGCGGAGTGGTGACGCATCAGGAGCATTCCGAAATCACATTGCCGGCCGGTAATTATCGCATTATCCGGCAACGTGAGTATGCGCCGGAAGCCATTCACAATGTGGCCGACTAGAGTCTTATGGAACCCCATAGTTTATCCAGTGACCAACTGGCGTTGATTCCGCAGGTTGAGAATGAATGGTTCAAGATTTGTCTGGATAACGCGCCGATTGACCGTGGGGAAATTCGTGAAATTCTGGGGCGGCTGTATGCGTTGGCCAATAAACCAGCCCCGGAGAACATCATCTTTTGTGACAGCCCGCTTCAAATCTCACTTGCCATCGGGAATTTGCGAGTGGCTCAAGACACGGTTCGCCCACAAGTATCCAAGCTGGTTCAAAAGCAGGTCAGCAGTCAACTTGGGCAAAAACAAGTGATCCAAACCCAAAAGCAACCCACCAACAAAATCTTTTCTGAACAAACAAAAGATTACACTCTGAATAGTAAAGGTCTGGGGCATCACTTCTACCCCGCCGAAGTGATGCCAACAATACTATTTGAGAAAGTCTCTGATATCTGGGAACAAGTCTACGAACGGTCCGACAGCCAGTTTGCAGGATTTAAAGCGATCGACCTAGACCAGAGATACCCATTTAATGACTTCGGACAATTCGATGAATACCTGCCATGGTATGATCTACTTGGCCGTCTCGGCGTTGATATTTCGAAACTGATTCCCAGAATCGATCTGGGAAAAGCTTGCGGTTTGGGAATTTTGTTTTGGGATTGGGCTTTCATTTCGGCGAAGCCGGAATTCAAGGTGGACGGACGAGGTCTTTTGCATTGTGAAACCGGCCCCTCCGTGCGTTATCCCGACGGTTTTTCCGTTTTCCATCTTCATGGCGTCCACGTGCCGGAAAAGTTGGTAATGTCCCCCGAAACCATCACGATTTCAGAGATTGAATCCGAAAGTAACGTCGAGTTGCGACGGTTGATGATTGAGCGTTACGGGCAGGAACGATACTTAATGAATTCTGGTGCAGAAGAAATTCACCGGGATGATTTCGGCATCCTCTACCGCAAGGATTTCCCCGAAGATCAATCCTTGGTAATGGTTAAAGTGGTTAATTCCACCCCGGAACCTGATGGCAGCTTCAAAGACTATTTCTTGCGCGTGCCGCCGGAGATGGAGCGCGCCCGGCAGGCTGTGGCGTGGACCTTTGGCAAGAAGGAGCAGGAATATGCCCCGGTATGGCAAACCTGAACGTAAAAAATGAAACCAATAAACATTCCGTTGCGTTTCAACCCCAAGAACACCTTCGATACCTTTGTGGTGAGCCGGGGCAACAACCTGACCTTTGCCGCCGCGAAGGCGGTGGCCGACACTCCGGGCGAAGCGTATAATCCATTGCTTCTGGTTGGTGGCACTGGACTCGGAAAAACCCATTTGCTTCACGCCATCGGCAATCACGTTAGCGGCCACCAAAAGCGCAGCCGCCAAAAGCGATTAAAAGTGGGCTATTATTCAGCGGAAGGCTTCACGAATGAATACATCAAATACATCCAGGCCAATCAGATTAAAAAATTCCGCGAGCAATGCCGGCAGAATGATCTGCTGTTGATTGACGACATCCAGTCGCTGGCCGGCCGGGAGCGGATTCAGGAAGAGCTTTTTCACACCTTCAACACGCTCCAAGCGGCGCAAAAGCAGATCGTGTTAACCTGCGCCCGCCCGCTCAGTGAAATCCACGGAATGGAACACCGACTCGTCTCGCGGTTTGAATGGGGGCTGGTCATCAAAATCCAGCCGCCGGATATGGCGACGCGCGTTGCCATTCTCCAGGAGAAGGCGCGCGCGATGGACTTCGTGTTGCCGGAGAACATCATCCGGTTTCTCGCCCAGCGCATCCACACCAACGTCCGTCGACTCGAAGGCGCGCTGATTCGCGTCGCCTCCAATGCGAAGCTCACCGGCAAAACCCCGACGATTAAGACCGTTGAAAGTCTGCTTCGGGCGATTCTGCCCGAACCCGGCCGCCATTACTGTCTTTACGGCTGAATCCTGAAATGAAAACTAAAATAACCAGCGTCGTCGAAGCACCGAAGAGAAAACACAAAGTGGCGCTGGTCGAAGCCCGAAGCGCCGTCAGGTAAAATAGATCCAATAATATTATGCGACTCCAAGTATTCAGCGATCTCCATCTTGAATTCGGCCCGTTTGAGCCGGTGCCCCAAAAGGCCGATGTCGTGGTGTTGGCAGGTGACATTCATCTGGGAACGGCGGGGGTAAAGTGGGCCAAAAAAACTTTCCGGGATTGCCCAGTCATTTATGTCTTGGGAAATCATGAGTTCTACAACCATACCATGCCGGGTTTGATCAAGGAGCTTCAGCAGGAGGCCAAAGGCAGCAATGTGCACGTGCTGGAAAACAACGCCGTTGAAATTGGCGGTTTTGTTTTTCTGGGGTGCTCGCTCTGGACAGATTTCCAACTCGGTCCCAATGCCCGCGAGGCCATGTTATTGGCCAATCAGGAAATGAATGATTTCAGGCTGATCAAAAAACCGGAGGATCACCAGGTGTTTAGCGCCGAGGACTCGGCCAAACGTCACGCCGCATCGGTCCGGTGGCTGACGCGGCGGATGGGTAGCCACGATCCCGCACGGACAATTGTTGTGACCCACCATGCGCCGAGTCACCGATCCATACCACCGCAATACGCTGGCGACCTATTGAGTGCCGCGTTTGCCTCGGATTTGGACTTGATGATCAAAGCCAGTCGCATTCCGCTTTGGATTCATGGCCATACGCATTACAACGTGGATTATAAAATCGGCTCAACGCGGATATACAGTAACCAACGCGGTTATCCTCACGCAAAAGCGCAGGATTTTAAATTCGAAGAAATCATCGAACTTTTTTGAACCTCATGACCTTTACCAGCCTCGATTTTGAAACGGCTAATCGCTCGCGCGTGAGCATTTGCGCCGCCGGCTTGGCCATGTTTGAGAATGGCCAACTGACAGAAGCACCCTATTGGCTGGTGCGGCCACCCAAAGGCCACGGTTGGTTTGATGAAGACTTCATTGAATGTCACGGCCTGACGCATTTGGATGTATTGGACGCCCCGGAATTTCCGGCCATTGCGAAGGAACTGGTGTGTCGCCTGGCCGGCGATAGCCTCGTGATTGCGCACAACGCCGCCTTCGACATTGAACATCTGCGCGCCACGCTGGAGCATTTTGATTTGCCGCGCCCGGTTTTTGATTACGCCTGCACCTGTCAGCTCGCCCGGCGTATCTGGCCGGAGTTGGAAAATCATCAGCTCTCCACCTTAACGGCGCATATCGGCCACCGGTTCAAGCATCATCATGCCCAGGCCGATGCCGAAGCCGCCGGGCGAGTGTTGCTGGCGATGATGAAACAGGTGAACGCAACCACGCCGCGCGAGTTGTTGCAAATAGTGGGCATAGAGCCGAAGCGTTTTCGCATGGTTTGATCTCAATATATCGGAATAAAAATACAAAAAATGAATAAAAGGCATATCAGACTCACCACTGCCATGGCGGTGGCATTACTGCTTTCAGGACTTGGGATGAATGTGATGGGGTATCCGCCCAGTTACGGGCCGTTTCCAACGGGACATGAACCCGCGGCAGTGACGCTGGATAAATGTGAGCTGGTGCGTGAAGTCAAACCGCCGGCAACCAATGATTTTCAAAATCCTGACGGAGCCATTAAGGAATACCGACTTCACTCAGTTGGGAAAAGCCAAACGCAAATCACCCTGGCGTTGCACGGCACCACCAACGGTTGGGCAATCGGCCTCCGTGATGCCCACGGTAAAAACCTGATGCCCGCACCTTTCACGAACAGCATGATGACCTCCCAGATAGATGTGTATTCCTGCGATTTGAACGGCGATGGTCAGCCGGATTTTATTGTCAATGTCTGGTCCGGCGGGTGCGGACTGGCGGCGGATGGTAGCGAAGTGACTTTTCTGCTCTCCGGCAAAGATGGCTACCGGGCATCGTCGTTTTACCTGTATGCCTTCGGAAACAAAGACTTGGTTCGTTTCAACGCCCATGGGCCGGTCTATTTTATTTTCAACGACCTGATCAGCAGTGACGGCGAGAAAACCCGCGACGGTCGCGATCACAACTTCTGGGTTTATCGCCTGAACCGAATCGATGGCAACCGGTTGGTTCCCGCCGACTCGGATCAGCCGGGATTTCCGAAATGGGTTTGGTATACGAACAAGGACAACCACAATGAAACCACGCAATTGACGCAGGAACAAAAAAGCAGGTTGCTGAAGCGGAAAACGTATTATCCGCAGAAGCTTTGTTCCGTCATAAAAAACCTCGCACCGATGAAATCACGGCGTTAAGATTTTTTGCAAAAGTTCAAATAACCAATTTTATAAATGAATTCCTCAAGCTTTAATAAAACCACTTACCGGGCAGCAAATGATAGGATCATTAATATGATCAAACAAACTCACGATTGGCAGAGTTCTGAGGGGTTCATCGCTGACGGGGTAATATGTCCAGATGAATATGAAAAACAACCCGTCCGAATTCTCTGCATCCTAGCAGAGTCTTATGGTTATAATGAGTGTGGCTACAATGATGGCGAAGTTCCGAGTATTGAAGATCAGCCCACAAAAGATGTTCTCGGACTGACAAATGGATCTGTAAAAGCTCCCCGAAATCTCGCAACTATGCTTTGGCTTATCCAACGTTCATTCGAACTTGGAAGGAAAGAAACATGGGACGATATGCCTTATCTTTTTAGTATAACTAAAGAAAATACCATCAAGCTACAAAGCGCGCTTTCCAAGGTTGCATGGATTAATGTTAAGAAAGCCTCTAATGGCAACGGAACAGGGCAAGACTCCGAGGAAGTATACGCTCATGCCTTGCGAAATAGGGATATATTGCGCGACCAAATTAATGTGATTGCTCCTCATCTTATTATTGTTTGCGGGCAAGTAGTTTTTCGGGCCCTGTATGACATGAAGCTGATTGGAACGGAAGTGGCTCCTGATAGAAAATGGGAAGTCCAAGCTGTTAATGGAGGTCCGCACGTGCTTGAGGTAACTCATCCACGCTCATGGTGGGGGTATGAAAAACTCTATGAAAACTTTGAGCATATTTACAGCCAATTGGTCGGCACCGATGGAAAACCTTCGGCGACTTTCTTTAGAAACATCCGATAAACAAGAAGCAGATGCGCGTTTGATTATAGTCGTTTCCAATAGCAATGTTGCCACAAGGTTTCAGATAACTCATCAGCCACATATGCTCATAAAAAACTTCCGAGGCAAACAAGGCAAATACTAACTAGCCCAGTAAAGAAAAAAACTTTTAGTCATCTACTCCATATGAAACCACTCTCCAAATCAAAGCTGATGGCTTACCGCCAATGCCCAAAACGGCTTTGGCTGGAAGTCCACAAACCGGAACTGCGAGCAGATTCGTCCGATACGCAAATGCGGTTTGAGGTGGGATATCAGGTTGGCGACATCGCCAAACGCCTCTACGACCCGGAGGGAAAAGGTGCTTTGATTGACATTGAAACCGAAGGCTTTGAAGGCGCATTTGCGCGCAGTGCAAAATTGCTTACGGAATCCCAACAACCCATTTTTGAAGCCGGGTTCAAGGCAAAGGGGGCGCTGGCTTTTGCTGATGTGATGCTCCCTGAGGTCGAGAACGGTCAAACCGCCTGGAAGATGGTCGAGGTCAAATCCTCCGCTTCCATCAAGGATTATCACTGGGATGACATCGCCGTCCAATCCTTTGTGGCACTGGCCGCCGGGGTGAAGTTGAAATCGGTTTCCCTAGCGCACATCGACACCTCTTGGGTTTACCCGGGTAACGAGGATTACCGTGGACTCCTGTTGGAAAACGACCTCACGCAAGAAACGGTTGCCCGGTTTGATGAGGTTCAAGGCTGGGTTGGTGAGGGCCAAAAGATTGTTGCCCAGCAATCTGAACCAGTCGTTAAAGTCGGCGACCAATGCCACAGTCCGTTTGATTGCGGGTTCTGCGACTATTGCAATAAAGACATTCCAACGCCGGAATTTCCTGTTTTTTGGCTTCCGCGCTTTTCTTCGGCCAAGCGGGACAAACTTGCCGAACAGGGCGTTGATGACCTCCGGGGCGTTCCCGATGAATTGCTGAACAAAATGCAGGCAACCGTAAAAAAGCACACGCTGGCCAACACGGTGTATTTTGACGCTGTTGGTGCCGCCGCCGATCTCGCGGATTACGGGTTCCCCGCTTATTTTCTAGATTTTGAAAGCATTCAATTCCCCGTGCCGATCTGGAAAGGAACGCGACCCTATCAACACCTGGTTTTCCAGTTCAGTCTTCACGTCTTGGCTGAATCCGGCGAGCTCACACATGAAGAATTCCTCGATCTCTCGGGCAATGACCCATCGGAAGCCTTTGCCAAGGCATTGATATCAGCCTGCGGCAAGACGGGACCGGTGTTCGTTTACAGCGCGGCGTTTGAGGCGACGCGGATTCGCGAACTGGCCGAACGGTTTCCCGATTTGGCGCGGCCGTTGCAAGGCATTCTGGACCGGATTGTGGATCTCCTGCCGATTGCCCGCAACCGCTACTACCACCCCAGTCAGCATGGAACCTGGAGCATCAAGGCGGTGTTGCCCGCTATCGCCCCGGACTTGAGCTATGAAAATCTTGAAGGCGTCCAAGAAGGCGGCGCGGCCATGGAAGCATTCTGTGAGGCAATTCAACCCGGCACGACCATGGAACGGAAAAGCGAGATTGAGAAACAGTTGCTGGCCTATTGTAGTCTCGATACGTTCGCGATGGTGAGGGTCTGGCAGTTTTTTAGCGGGCGCGGTATGTGGCATTAACCACAACAACTCCAACAACATGAATAAGCCACCTAAATTGACAAAAGCCGAAATCGAAAAAATGCTCGCCCCTCGTCTCGCAACCGGAGCTCTCTGACTATGTTGTAACAGTTGACCAAGGTAAATTTGGATAAAGTTTTTTGAATTCCTTCACTTCGTCAAACACATCGGAAATGTAAGTTTTTATGGCGTTAATATGGTTTTCTCTCGAGAGAAAAGTATGAATTAATTCCCCCTTACGTATAGAACTCCATTCGGCTGGATTATCCAAGCACGCTCCCTTCCACTGGGGGTTATTTATTATCCAGTTTTGAAAAGAACTATTCACTGCCTTGCGACATTTCGTATTAGGCCTAGAATATAATTCAACCCCAACCCAAATAGGTTGATCAGGATTTCTTTGCGGAAACCAAAAACCTGTTACGCACCCAAAAACCTCGGGTTCGCCATCAAATGACATGTCAGAATAAATTACATACCGATGGTGGTTGTTTAATTGGTCCAAAATTGATTTTGCGGTGAATGTCAAATCGTGGAATATTTCATATTGTTTCTTGGGGACTTCCCCTAGCAGAATCTCGTCCATTAAGGCTTTCGCGTTATGGAAGTTTTCCATTGCAATGAGATCTACCGAGCGGAATTGATTGCCTAACGACATGTGATTTTCCTCCATGAACAGCTTGAGTTCTTTGGCTAGCCCATCGCTGTTCGTTTTCAAATGGGTTGCCAAAATATTGTAAAATTCAAACCACCGCGTACGTCGAAATGCCAAGGATTCCGCTTGAGCATTTTCAACCGAAGCTTCCTCGTAATTATGAGTGATGAAAATTAAAGAAATCCGTTTGTAACCTTTACGTTTTTTTTCTTCCAAAAGATGGTCAGCGTATCGTTGTAGTTGATCTTCCCCCTGAACAGAACCCACTTTTGATTCAACATAAATTAATTCTTCGTTGTCGCCGAGCGTAATTTCAAAATCAGGCCTGCTGCCAGAATCGTGCCAGTCCAATTGTGATAATCTGATTTGCGTCCTAACGTTGTGAACAGAAACATCACTCAGTTCCGTCGCCTTCAAAAAGCGCAACCAAGACAGAGTTAAGACCTTGGAATTCTGCAACACCTTAGCAACAATTTCAGTTAGAAAATCTTCTCGCTGATACCGCCCGTCTTGGCAGAGTTTTTCAAGTTGACTGAACAAACAGCTCATAGGTGATTCACGTTGCTTACTTGATGCGCTTGCGAACAACCTAAAGAGTTTCTCGTCTTCAGCAACTTCTAATTTTCCTGTTTTATTGCTTTGCGGATGGCCTTCAAATCCGGCCAACTCTCAATGATTCGCACCTTGATCATAGGTGGTGATCATCAGTTGGCCATTGTGAAATGTGAAACCCCGGACGCAATTCGCGCTTCATACTCTCCGCTTCCTCACCGCAATAATTTTGCGTGCTGTTTGAGCCATCGCTCTGCCACTCGATAATCGGGACCGCCGCCGGGTCGGAAACCTTGATCTGTTCGGTGCCAAAAATAATCTGGTTTTCCTGAGCTCCGATACGAACCAGTTCACCCCGGAAAAGAATCTCCGTTCCGACTTCCCAGCGTGTCGGAGTTTTTGGTTGCTGGGCGATCCGGTGAAATTGTTGTTCCAGCCAGCCGATGTTCCGGGAACCAACTCTTTTGCCGCAGAAAGGGTCCATCATACGCTCGTAGCCCATCCCGGCGGTCTGAACAGCGCAACGGCATGAATTGCCGGCAATAATATAGGGATTAAAAATCTGCTTTTGAATTCACCCGCTCGAATGGTTAATAGAACGGGCAACGCATAACCATATTTCAAGTTTAAAACAAACACTCCTTCTCCACCGCTTCGGCCAGTCGCTTCAAATATTCGCGTCGGGAAATAGTCATCGCCCCCAGCGGCAGTGTGGCCGGAGTCACCATCTGGACATCGAAGAGCACAAAGCGTCGTTCCCGCAGGTGTTGCACCAGATGATAGAGCGCTACCTTAGAGGCATTGTCAACCCGGCGGAACATTGATTCCCCGGCGAACAACCCGCCGATGGCGACGCCGTAAACACCGCCCACCAGTTCGCCATCCTGCCAGCATTCCACGCTGTGGGCATGGCCCGACTGATGGAGCTTCGTATAGGCATCAATAAATTCAGGCGTGATCCAGGTGTCGCGCCGCTTGGGGCCAGGCAGCGCACAGCCCTGCATCACCTGTTGAAATGCTTTGTCGATGGTAACCTCGAAAGGCTGTTTGCGGATGACTTTGGCCAGGCTTTCCGAAACATGAAATCCGTCCAGTTCGATGATGCCGCGCGGATCCGGCGACCACCAAGTGATGGGGTTGACTGACCACGGAAAAATGCCCTGCCGGTAAGCCGCCAGCAAGCGTTCCACGGATAGATCACCGCCCACGGCCACCAACCCATCGGCATCGGCCAATTCCGGGTTGGGAAATTCAATGGTCTCACCTAGAACCACGGGATCATAGTCGGGCACCCGTTCACCACTGATGGCCTCCAGAAAAAAGCTCTCGAAATAGCCAGCCAATTCCATGGCCATGAAATGGGGCGCCGTCTGCTCGTTCAATTGCTGGATGGAAGCTTCCAGCACTTCGGGTGAACCCAGCGCGATCCAACTGCCGACGCGGATGTCGTTGACCACCTGCAATAGCCATTCAATTTGGCCCCGGGTCATCTCAAACCGGTAACTTTTGCCTGCGGCAACAAACCGGTGCGGGTCATTGAGCCAGGCCTCGACTTGCTGGCGATGCTTCTCACGCTGGTGGCGCAGCGCTGCTTCCAGCAGTTGCTGGTTCTCCTCCCGATTGGGGATCTCGTCGGTTTTGCTCAACCGGTGATGCGTGGTCGGCACGAGCGGATACAGTTTCAGGAGGTGGATGAACCGGTTCTTTTCATTCCGGCCCAGCTCAAACTCGAATTGATCCTGATCGGCGCGGAGCAGTCTCATTTGGCATCACGCTCCAAGGTGGCGTGCAGGTTGTATTTTTGGAGCTGGTGCACGAAGAACTCCGCCTTTTCCAATCCTTCGCGGACTAGCAGGCTTTTGCCCAGGTTATGGACTTCCATCATTTTCTTCTCGGCCTTCTGCCGGTTCCAGCCGAAGACCACCTGAAAGACGTGCGTCACATAGGTCATGAGGTTCACTGGGTCATTCCAGCAAACAACTAGATAGCCCGGATCCAGCTCGGTGCTGGCATCGGTCTGGCTATCCGGCTCAATGCCGGGCAGGACTTCGGGGATGGCCGTCGTTGGCATGGAAACAGCATAAGGGGCTTGTCTAGTGGGGGCCGCCGACGTCGCTATTTCGGGTTGTTAACAACTTTTCCGGCATTCCAACCGTTGGGCGTTGACAATCTTTTTGAGCGGGTATTTAATCCACTCCCCTCGGCAGAAATGCCTGGGGAAAAGGTTCCTCAAACCTTCCGGCACCGCTCGTATGGGCGCGTGTTGTTGCACCGTCGTAGCGTGTCCCGAATATGTTTGAGGAAACCAACATCATTGCCGGCCTTGAAATCGGCACTTCAAAAATCTGCGTCGTAGTCGGCGAACAGAAGGCCGACGGTTCCCTGAACATCATCGGCGTTGGTCAGGCGCTGACTCAGGGCGTGCGCAAGGGCGAGATCATCAATCCCCAGCTAGTTGAGGAAGACGTGCGCATCGCCGTGGCCGAGGCCGAACAAATGGCCAACGTGGAAATTCGCAGCGTGTTTGTGGCCGTGACCGGCAGCCACATCAAAGGCTTCAATCATCGCGGCTTTCACCGCGTGCTGTCCGCCGACTACGAAATAACGCAAGAAGATGTCGAGGATGTGATCAATAACGCCAAGGCCATCAACCTGCCGATGGACCACACGCTGATCCTGGATGTCCGGCAGCATTTTATGGTGGATGGCGAAGGCGGCATCGCCGACCCAGTCGGCATGCACGGAGCCCGGCTGGAGGTGGATCTGCACGTCATCCACGGCAAGACCAACCGGCTACAAAATGTCACCCGGCTGGTTCGCGGCATTTCCTTGCAGGTCAACGATGTGGTCTTCTCGGGCTTGGCCTCGTCCCTAGCCTTGCTCACGCCTGAGCAAAAAGATTTGGGCGTGCTGGTCATCGACCTAGGCGCCGGCACCACTGAATACGCCGTTTTTTCCGAAGGGATTCTCCGGCATTCCGGCGTGCTGACGGTGGGCGGCGACCATGCCACCAACGATCTGGCCTATGGCTTGAAGATCTCACTGCACCGCGCTGAGAAATTAAAACTCCAACACGGCTCGGCGCTTATTGACGAGACGGCTGGAGAGCAAATGGTCGGCGTGACGGACGAACGCGGGATGGAGATCAAGCAGGTGAAAGCCGTCCAGGTGCAGACCATCGTTTCCCTGCGGGTGGAGGAAGTGTTAAAGATCGTCGCGGAGGAATTGGCGCAGTCGGGGTTAACCCATCTGCTTCGGGCGGGGGTGTTGCTCTGCGGCGGGGGCGCACGGATGGCAAACATCACGACGCTTGCGGAAAAAATCTTTCAGATGAAGTGCGAGGTGGGCCATGCCAACGGGGTCAGCGGCCTATCCCAAACCTTGGACGAGCCGGAATTTGCCACCGCCATCGGCTTGGTTAAATACGGGGCGATCCAACAACGCCAGTCGACAGCCAACCTGCTCTGGTGGCTTCGCCTTTGGGATTGGTTCAAAAATCTGCTCGGGCTTGGTGGTTAAAACCGAGCCCGTCCGCGACAGATGACTTGGATGGGCGCAAGGTGGTTGAAAACCCAAATTCCTTCAGCCCAAGGCCAGGCAGGCTTTCCCTTATTAAGTCAGGAGCTTGATGACGTCCGCTAGAAACACCGGCAGGTATTTTTCACCGAGATACTCGTGATCGTCCGAAAGATGTTTGTCATAGCGAGCCCGCTCAATAGCGGGACGCACTTCCGCCATGAGTCGGCGCAACTCGGAGGATTGCAGCAGCGGGTCAAGGGTCTCCAACTGAGGATCGTTCACTTTCAGCCAGATGCGTTCCAGCGCGCTGAACAGTGGCGGCCAGGTCACCCATTGGGGAAATGTCGGCGGGCGATTCAATAGCGCCGCCCAGTGCTCTGACTTTAGCCAGTAATGTTTCTGACGACCCTGCAAGCGCAGTCCCACCACGCCGGACTGGCTCATGTCCACCAGTGTGCCTTGCACCGCGCGCTCAAAGTAATAGGTGTCGCGGGCAATCTGCGAAGGATGCGCCGCTTCGTGGGTCAACAGGTAGAGGGCCGCCTCGCACCGGATATTGATGCCAAACAAAGCCCGGAGTTGGAGGGCCAGGTTGGTGGGTTGGGCCGGGCGGAATGGCTGTGAGTGTGCGCGCAAGCGCAACGGCCCGCGCTTAAATCCGAAGCGCAGGAAATACGGTTCGGGCTCCCCGAGCACGGGCACGGGCTGACCGTCCGGCGCGATAAAAAATTCCTCCACTGCCGCCGACGGGGTCACGGATTGCGCCAGCAGTTTCCACTTCAACGCCTCAGTGCCCTTGCTTAAAAAGCCCGCTACCGCCGAGACCGTCCGCCCGCCGGAAAACGGCTCGGTGCGAAGAATCCGTTTGAGCCGCATGACATTGATAAAACGGCCATTTTCTTGAAGCCAGTCGAGTGCTTCATCAAAGAGGCGCGGGTCGTGACGCCCCACTGTGCAGGTGAGCAGCAGCAGCGCCTCCGGATCAATAATCCACTGATCTTCCCCGCGGTCATGGCCCGCCACCCCCAAAGCCGACCACTGGCGCCAGAGGAAATTCAGGAGCAGGCCTTGGTATTCCTCCTTAAATGTTTTTAGCGACGGATGCATATCCCATTTGGTTGAGTAATTCGGTGAGCACCATCCTGAAACCCTCGGAGACGTCGTGTGTCATGGCCCAGCGCGCCGCCGCCAGCAGTTCGGCATCCGTCGGTTTCAGGGCCCGCAGATCGGCAATGTGCGTGTCGTCCCGTTGATCGGCGGCCGCGTAGAGCTTGAAATGAATTTGATCCAAACGGCCGATGAAATAGACCGTCAACCGAGAACCGAAAACCTGCCGGGTCAGACGGTCGACAAATCCAGCCGGCAAACCCATCTGAAACAGCCCGCCGTCATTCCGGCTTGGCTCGTTATTAAGCCAGTTTTCTTTTAACCCTAGATCGCGGGCCACCTGGGCGCTGGCTTCCAAAAGGAACGCGGGTAGTGGATCGGGATTGAGCAATTCCCCAGTGGCACTCAACAGGGCAACGACATCTGCATCAGTGGTGGTTCGCTGACGAAGTCCGGTCGCAATCAGGGCTGAACCGCCGCAGACCACTAAACGCACGGGGTTTGACCGCATCAAATCCAGTCTCCCCGAAAGAAGCTGAAATGTGCGGTCTAATAACTCTTTTGTAATCTTTTGACTCATAATGCTACTTTTATAGCGCTTTGTGCGTTATACAAATAGCATTTTTATAAAAAAGTGCAACTTTAAAAATAATTGTTGTGAGATTGCCAGCCTAGTTAGGGTTTGGATTGGGATCAAAGGGTGACCGCTAGACCGACCAAGCATTGAGCCAATCCTTGCACAATCAATGCCAGTGGTGATACCGGTAGTAGCCGCCGTAGTAGTAAGGTCCCCATGGCCACGGGTCAACATACACAGTCGGGTAAACCCCTTGCTCAACCGTGGTGGTGGTCGTTTGCGCCGGCGCTTTGTTCACTGAATTAATCAGGGCGTTGAGCACCGCGTCACTGGCTCCGGCGTTTTTGAGCGCGATGATCTGGTCGGCGGTCAAAGCAGAGCGCACGGTGGAGTTCTGGATCTGGTTCACGATGACCGATTCACCAACGTTGGCCTGAACCATGGCCTGAACCTCGGCCACGGAGAGTTCGTGGCTGGGTGGCGGCGGAGTGACCGTATATGTTCGCGTGACGCACCCCGTCAACAGGAGGCCCGCCAGTGGGAGTAGATATTTCATTTTCATGTTTCCGATAGTAGCTCAATCCGGGCTTCCATGCAAATCGGGGCGAACAGGCACAACCTCCTCTCCGCTTCCTCACCGCAATAATTTTGCGTGCTGTTTAAGCCAACGCTCGGCCACTCGATAATCCGGACAGAGCCGTTCCACTTCCTGCCAGAATTTGTCAGAATGATTCATCTGCCGCCGATGGGCCAGCTCGTGAAGTTATGTTGAGCTCAACATAACTGCACTAATGTTGAGTGGTCAATAATGTTGAGTTGTGCCCCTGTGTCTAATTAACACAGGTCACTAGTTGATTTATGCTCCACATTATTGAGGCCAATACCACTACGCAATCAGAGCGCCTCCAGCCACGAGATCAGATTTGTATTTTGTTTCCATGCGCCTGGCTTGCGGCTGATGTGAACCAGCGGTTTCGCTTTCGCCAGGGCCTCCCGCTTGGCTTCCAGATTGAGGTTCAGATATTTGTTGGTCGTGTTCACGCTTGCGTGCCCGAGCCAGTGTGCAATCGTACTCAAGTCCACTCCAGCCCGCAGCAGATGAACCGCCGTGCTATGTCGAATGCTGTGTGGATGCAGGCGTTTGTTTTTTAATGAGGGCAGTTCTTTGGCCGCTCGTTTTATATGTTTCGCCAGAATGAGACGGATGCCAAAACGCGTGAGCAACGCACCGCGATGGTTGCGAAAAAGTATTTCAGGCCGGTCTGGGTGAACCCCTAATTCCTCCAGATATTCCCTCAACAGGGATGCGGTTTCAGGCCAGAGCGGGCAAACTCGTTCTTTACGGCCTTTGCCTTGGAGCAGCACACTGGGCGGGGATGTCAATCGCAAGTCCGACACCCTCAGGCCGACGATCTCGCTGACGCGCGCGCCGGTATTGAACAAGAGGCTCAATAAGGCAAAATCGCGCCGACCAGGGAGAGTTGAACGGTTGATGGCGTGCAGGACGCTTTGGATCTCGTCCGAATCGAGGTGCTGGACTTCCCGGCTGCGTGTGCGTTTGAAGGGAATGCCGAGCACCTGTTGCGCCTGTTCGAGGTGTTCCGGATGCTGGCCGGCCAAGTAGCGGAAAAAACTATGGATCGCGCTCAAACGAACATTGCGCGTGGCGGGCTGGTTCTTTCGCCGCGTTTCGAGATGTTGGAGAAAGGCGAGGATCTGTTCTGCATTCAGGTCCTTCACCATAATTGCGCAGGGATCACCGTTTTTGCCTGAAGCGAACCGAAGCAACAACTTTAAGCTGTCTCGATAGCTGTGCCGCGTGTGCGGACTCATCGCCCGCTGTTGCAGCAAATAATCCGTGAAGAAGCCGTGCAGTGACCTCGCCAAGATGGAGCTTTGACCAGTATTCATACGCGACCCTCCTTTTGCAGAAGATGGACGAAGCGGCTCCGAAAGCACTGGCTTGCGGCTTCGCGCAACTGTGGAGTCAGGTGGAGATAATAGTGAGTGGAAGTTGCATTCACATGGCCAAGATAAGTGGCCAGATGCGGTAGCTTAGCTTGAACATCATCCCCTTTGGCATACCACCGGCTTAAAGCATTTACGGCGAAGCTGTGGCGAAGGTCGTGCAAGCGGGGCGGACGCCCCTTTTCATCCAACACGCCAGCCGCACCACAAAGCTGTCGCCAGACTTGGTTGAGCCGGCAAGAAGTGTATGCGCTTTGCGATTCCGGGTGGCGGCCTGTGCCAATCAGAAAGCTGTTCAACTCCAGCGGCAGTCGTTTGCGTCGCCGTTGTTCCAGGTAATCCTTCAGTTCATCGGTCACCGATTCGTGCAACGGCACCAGGCGCGATTTGTGGAACTTGGTTCCTTCGATGCGGAGCAGTTTCTGCTTTGCGTCGAAGTGTTCCAAACGTATTCGCAACAGCTCACCCCGGCGCAAACCACAGCAGAATGACAGGATAAAAGCAATCCGCATGGTCTGAGCGCGGATTGGATTGTCAATGGCGGGTGTCAATTGCCTGGCCGTTGCGAGCACACGCGACATTTCAGCTTCAGAGACCAGCCGGGGCGGTTTGGCCGGGCTTTTTTTTGGAAAGCTCGCCACATCTGGGATAAACCCAACACCATGATCACGAGTGTGGAACAGCAGGAAGTTGCGCACGATACGCATCCGAGCCCGGCGCACGGCCGGCCTCAAATGAGTCAAAGTTTCGATCCACCGCTGAAAGGACTTGCTGGCCACAGTATCGTCCCGTCCTTGGAACCGATAAAGCCAGGCGTCCCACTTGAGCAAGACGGTCTTCTCGCTGGCATAGTGTCGCCCCATGGCTTGCTTGATGGAGATATAGCGTTGCATTGATGCTCCGAAGCCGCTGCGAAAACGAACAAGTGGAGATTGCCGCGCGCGCGCAGGACGAATGATCGGGAAGGAGTAGTGCTTGGGTGACTTGAGGCACACTGGTATTTCCATAGCATCAGGCACCGGCAACCCCACTGCGCGCAGATCATCAATGGCCAACCGCAAATAGATTGCCGTGCTGCGAACATCACCATGCCCCATCGCGCCGCCAATCGCCTTGATGGACACGCCCTGACGAAGCAGATGAACTGCAAAAGCATGGCGGAGAGAATGGTTTCCCACCGGCTTGATCTTCAGGTCCCGCCGCCGGATCCAGCGCTTGATCGCATGGACCGAGGCAGGATTCAAAGGTCCAATCGGCGCACGCAAACGCAGGAAAAGTTCGCGCCGTTCGGTCTGGGGTCGCCCCTGCCGCAGGTAGCGTTGCAGAATATCGCCAGCTTGATCCGTCAACGGCAGTTGCAACACCTGTCGTGTTTTGGTCTGACCAACGCGCAAGGTGGCATTGCGCCAATCAATATCTTCCAGCCGAAGCCGCACCACCTCGCCGACACGCAAGCCATAAGCGGCAACCAAATACAGCATGGTGAAATCCCGTAAGCCGTCTGGTTTTGACCGGTCAATGGATCGCAACAATGTCCGCACCTGATCCCAAGGCATGGCCTGCGGCAAATGCTCCAACTGGTAGACGCGGGGCGTGTCCATTTGCAAGTGCAACGGCCGATCCAAAACCCCTTGAACATATTGCCAGCGCAGAAACGACCGCAACGTGGCCACGACATGTTGCATGCTGTGGCGGTTGTTGGTGAGAGCCACTTGCCGCAGGAAGCTCTCGATCTCCTCGCGGCGGAGCTTGGCAATTGCTTGAGGCCGCTGGTCGAACCGGAGAAACGTCAAGAACCGCCGCAACCGTCCCAGATGGCCTATCGTGGTGTTTTCACTCAAACCGCGAACTTGGCGCAGGTGTGCAGCGAAACGTCCCCATTCCATTTCCGAAGCCGACAGTCGCCGCGGTTTGCTTGCGGGAACAATTTGGCACTCCAACATAAAAAACCGGAGGAGGCGAACTGCCTGACCAACGACGGGCTGGCGTCGGAAAAAATATTCATGTGCGTTGGCCAGTTCATCTACGGTTACTTGGTGCAATTCATCCACTCGCCGACGTCGCCACCATCGGACGAGCGGCGCAAGTGCTCTGAGATTTCTTAAGATTGATCCCGGCGTGTAATTGCGGGTGTGCAACCATGAGGTGAAGTCCTCCACCAACGCGCCAATCGCCGAGAGACCACGGCGACTGGCATGCGAGCGGGGACACAGTTGGATAAGAAGGGAGGATGTTTTCATCCCGGAAGCTAAATACAAGCTGCCGGGCAGGCGTCAATAATGTGGAGTGAAAACAGCGGAACATCTTCTGCTGGCCAGATGTCGTGGATCTCCTCAACATTATTGACCACTCAACATTAGTGAAGACAGATGTATTCCTGCACAAAAGCTGGGGCCATCACCAGACGCCAGTTCAAGGAGATCGTGCCCCGGCGCGAACAGGATCCCCAGCGGGTGCGCTGATTCCGAACCGAGACTCGTGACACTTCGATGCCATGAAGCCGAGCCAGTTCCATGACCCGTGCCGGCAGTTCCTGCTGGGCCAGTTTGCGCAGATGTTTTTGAATGGCCGGTTTCAAATCTGCCGTCGGGTCAGCCACCTTGATCTGTTCGGTGCCAAAACGAATCTGGTTTTCCTGCGCTCCGATGCGAACCAGTTCACCCCGGAAAAGAATTTCGGTTCCAACTTCCCAACGGGTCGGCGTTTTGGGTTGCTGGGCGAGTCGTTCAAATTGTTGTTCTAGCCAGCCGATGTTCCGGACAGCAAACGCTTTGGCCGCCGAAAGCGAACCGCGCTGGGGAATGGTGACGCGGGCGATGCCATCAGAACGCAAGCGTAATAGATAGCGCCGCGCGCGGGGATGATGCACGAACAACAAAGGCACGGCGCGGGAACCGACTTGCAGCGAATCGGGCTCGGTCGCCGGTTTTAATTTGAAGAATTGGCCAAACATCAATCCCCCCACCACGGTTTCTCAAACATATCGCGTTCAATCTGCACCGGTGCGACGCAACGGGGATCATCGGTCTTCACGGTGTTGACGAGATTACTGACCGGATAAATCTTTAGGGGCTCCTGAGCCGGGTTCGCCAACGCCTGCTCAAATAATCCGCTTCCAGGTTTGTGATCCAGCCACCACCGGTAATGCTCCGGTTGCAAGATCACCGGCATCCGATGATGCAGCGGGGCGATGGTTTTGTTGGCCGACGTTGTGAGGATAGTGAAGGACTCGACGGTTTGGCTTAGAGGGGCCTCATCCAGATCCGAGTCCGATTGACCAACGGATGCCGGCCGAATCCATCGCTCCCACAAACCGGCAAAACAAAAGGGCTCACCGGATTTGAGCATCACTCGAAACGGTTGGCGTTTGCCTTCCCGCTCCTGCCATTCATAAAAGCTGTCGGCTGGAATCAGGCAACGACGCTGTTGGAACGCTTCCTTAAACGCGGCACGGGTCTTCACCGTCTCCACACGTGCATTGATCAACGCGTTGCCAGTGGTCTCGTCCTTGGCCCAGGCCGGAATCAAACCCCAGCGCATTAGCTTTGTCGCCGGTTTGTTTTTATCCATGAAAACCACTGGAGCCATCTGTGTCGGCGCGATGTTGTAGCGGGGATTGAAGGCGACGCGCAGCACCACTTCCACGAGCTGCATCAGCCCGTTCAAGTCCTTGGTGTTGGTGTAGCGGCCGCACATATTCAGTTTGAAAATTTAATGCTATAGGTTTATTTGAGGAAAACACGCTAACCCAATCTAGTTTATTCCGGTTTCGCGTTTGAAATATAAAAACTTTTCACTCTCCAAGACCCTGTCGTGCTTCGAGAATTCAACAATTGCTCAATCTGATGGAGGTCGAGCCGGATTTTAATCTCCTCGTTTGAAGGAACCTGAACAATGGTTTTTTGGTAATTCGAAAAATTTTTTCTGTCGAATTGGATTTTTGCCGATGGCCATGCAAGGCTGAATTCTTCTGTGTGAACATCTGGGCTGCCCACCTCCCAGCCTTGATCAACAAAAAACTCTTTACCAAGATTGGTTAGCGTGAAGTTTTGAAGATCAGAATCTATTTCTTTTTCTGGATTTTTTTGGATGGCCTTAACCGATGACAATGAATCAATGGCGGCTTTGATAAAAGCTGGTTCATGCAGACTGAGGTTGTCCGTGGCTTCCTGCGTGGTTGGCGGGTTGTCTGGAAACGCCGTTAGAATTTTCAGCACGGCCCATTCGAAGCTATTCAAATGCCTAAATTCGACGGCGGTAATTTCAGATGTTATGCTAAGAATCATTCAATCAAGGTTGAGTCCCATGTTATCCACTTCACCTTTCACATTTCGGCGGGGCTTTTCCAAGGGAAGGAGAAATTCCTTGGAAATCGGTGGAACCGTTTTGCCGACTATGTGTGATGCATTTCTAATTCCGCCCCTTTTGGCAATGGTTTTGGCAATTTCTTGATATACAGGGATAGGCTTTGCAGTCCCCCCGCTTACCGGCGAAATTGGAACGACTGCACGATCAAATGTCTGCCGACTACCAACCACAATCAAAAGCTGTTTGGCGCGGGAAAAAGCGACGTTGATTCGGCGGTAATCCTTCACAAACTCACCGCTCACATCGCCTGTTCTGACTAGGGAAACAATGACAACGGAACATTCTCGTCCTTGAAATTGATCCACCGTGTTGACTTGGACAATTAAATTGGGCCACGGCCGGTTGCGAATGAGGCGGTCGCGAAGTGCGTTTGTTTGTGCCAGATAAAAACTGATTACACCCACGTCGAGCTTGTTGCGTCTCTTGGCTAAATCCGTGTTCCCGTTTAATTGTTCGAGGAAACTCTCAATCAGATTGATCTCGTGGACATTTAGCCGAGATGTGCCGCGTTTTTCTTCCGCAGTTGCCTCACGGCCACGTTCATCCACCGAAGAATCAACCCACAAAACTCTGTCCGTAATTTTGAGGAGGGAAATTGCGCCAGTGCCGCGCAGGGTTAACTCATGTTGGCGTAGTTTGTCCAAATGTTCACGTCCCCCACCGGCTTGGAGTATACCGACCCCATCATCGCCGGGGTAAAAATGGTTCACCGCGTCCATAATATGGGGGTGCATGCGATATTGTTCTCGTAAGGAATGCCGCAAAGAGTCTGGGGCACATCGGTATAGCTCTTCAAACAGAGAAGCTGTAACAAGTTTTTCAAACCGCTCTAGGTCAACTTTATTTAAGAGATCATTAGCAACTGCTTCTTCGAAACTATCAGAGCGGAACATCGGCGGCAGTTGCCGGTGGTCACCAACCAAGACTGCTCGACGCCCAAGTAGTAAAGGCATCAGCAGTTCCGGAGGAGTGGCTTTGCTTACCTCATCGACGATGACGAGGTCAAAGGTTGGATCCAATTCAATAGTTTGATAGAAATCTTTTTTGCCGCTCTGGTTACAAGTGACCCCAATAACATTGGCATGTCTGGCATATAATTTACGCACGGCTTCACTGCGGTCACCGATGGAATCGCTTTTAAGGCGGTGAATCCAATTTTTTTGAATATTTTGCCAGCGAATTTCTGTTTCCGTTGGATTTGATTTATCGACCTTTTGTTGGGTTGCTTTTGCAACTGATTTTAGCCAAGCAGAAAGTATGCGCAGTGGGAGGAACCGCCTAAAATCCTCTTCCATTTCCCCTTCACGCCTTGGGTCTAGAATGCGTAGGGGACGAAGATAGGATGTGTCGCAATCTATTGGAAAAACACACGAAAGGGCATTGTCCACGGCCAGATTGGCTTGTGATGCAATGAGGACTCTTTTTTCTATTGCCGCCGTCTGGCGGCAAAGCTCGGCAATAACCGTGGTTTTGCCGGTGCCGGGTGGGCCCAGTAGCAAAAACATATCCTGAGCAACCATAGCTTTCTTAATCGATTCGTATTGCCCGGCATTCAAACGCTGGTCAAACAGTTCAATCAGCCCGGATTCTTGTGCAACTCTGGCTTTTTGGCTGTTGAAGATCCATTCGGCAACTCTTTGGTTGATGGTTCTGCCTTGTTCCAACCTTTCAATAGCTTGCCGCTGATTACGTAATGTGGCCATATCCCCTGATACATCAACGGCGAGTTCGCCTTCAGCCGGGAAAAGCCCTTCGCTCACTGGGTTTTCATTAAGTCTTCTCCTGATTTCTGGGCTCAAACGAACGTTCACGGCAATGCGCTCTGTGGTCGGCTTTGGGGAGGTTGAATTTCTTTTTTGGGTTTTTAAAGCCCACTTTCCGCCGCTAGGCTGGCGATACTGGCTTCCTTCGAGAGAGGTAATAGACAGAAAGGTTCCAGCCCCAGTGGCTTTAGAGTTTCGTCTCTGATGGCTTTGATCCGGCGAAACTTCTGTGTCCTTTGCGCCAGCCAGAGCCGCATTCAGTTGTTGGCCTTGCAGCCTGAGTTTAAGCAAATCGACCGGCAGTGGATCGGTCATGTAGAAGCGCACTTCACTGTCATTTTTTTGCAACTCCCATTCCTTGTAGGAGTAGCGGTGTTTGCTGTTTTCTTCTGTGACTTTTTCTCTCCAATCAAGGTATTCCTGCCATTTCGCAAAGCGACTTGATGTGGACGGCGCATAATGCGGCAAGTTCCGTATACGATTTAAGTCTTCCGATCCCATTTCCCCGCGGCGGGCATCAATAAACACCAATCCTTCAACAAAATGGTCATACGGTCCAAGGGGTCTTTGGAAATCAGGGGCAAAACTTTGGATGCACAGATGACCGCCGTATTCCTCGACTTTGAATGATGGGATTTGGTCTCCATCATTGATTGCGGAACTTCCATCGGCTTGATCTGTGAAGTGCGGGCGAATATTCCAGAAAATCTTTCCTTCCTCGGGTGCTAGTTTCGTGATCACCAGAAGGCTCTTTTTGTCCTGCGGCCATGTGATGTCGAGCCAATCGGTAATAATATCACGTGAATCCGGAAGCCCTAGTTTTGAACGATGCTGGCAAAGAAATTGTTCCAAAGCTTCATCAAACTTTTTTGCCTTTTCCCGGAAATTCAGGTCAATTCTGTCGAGGCAGATTTTTGGAGTCTGAACTTGTTCACCCATGATTTTCCGGAATTTTATTTTTTTACCGGCGACTTGTCTATTTACTTCGGAATGAGGATTCAAAACAAAGTGGCTTGAACAGATTTCGCCGGTCCTTCTGCACCCCACAACTTCGTTATCATTTCCCGCTGGGGCGTGAACGGACATTTGGCCTTGGGCTGTTTCTGGGATTCATCAATTTGTCGCAATGCCAGTTGCGCTCCCGTCATCAGTGCCGTCTTGCCCAACTTCTGATTCAACTGTTGCGTGGCTTCGTCCAGTGCGCCCCAGCGTTCCTCGTTCGTCCGGCCCCACAAGGTCGGGTGCGTGTCCAGACGTTCGAGATTGAACATCGCAATTCTGATCTGGCGAACGGGGCGGTGCGATTCCTTCATGATCTCCCGGAACATCTGCTCCAACACGGAGTTGATGACGGAATTCAAAAACTGTGGGTGGTTGAAACGGTGACTCGTTCCCACTTCGGTGAAATCGTTGAACCTGACGGCCAGGCTGAACTCCCGCGCCTGCATCTGTTCTCGTCGCAACTGGCCGGTCAGTCGCGTGGCCTCGCTCAACATGAAGGTCAGCGCCGCCTCGTAATCATGTTCATCCTGCGGGAGCGTGGTGCTGCTGGAAATGGTTGTGCGGTCTTTGATCTCCAACACTAGCGGTTCGTTCCACTGGCCGTTGGCGAACAGCCATAACTGTTGACCCCAGATGCCGAACTTCTGCTTCAATAACATCGAGGGCAGGGCGGTGACATGGCCGAAGGTGAAGGCACCCAGCGCGGCCAGCGAACGTTGCCGGTTTTCCCCGATGCCCGACATCTCCGCCACCGGCCGGTCTTTCAGAAACTCCTTTTCCTGACCGACCGGCACTTCGAGAAAGCCAACGTTTTTGGCCGCATCCGTGGCGAGCTTGGCCAGCTTGGCCGAGTTGCCCAGACCGGCGGTCACGGGAAGACGCGTCTCTTTTTTTATGCGGTCGCGGATGCCTTGGACGTAATCCGCCGGCGTGGTGTTGCGCCAGATGTGTTCCTCCATCGTGGAAAAATCCAGAAAGCCTTCGTCGATGGAATACGGGACGAGCGTGGGCGCGTATTCTTCCAAAATCAGAAACATCTGTTTGGACAGCTCCCGGTAAGCGTCGTAGTGCGGTTTGCAGAGGACACCGTTGTGACAAAGCCGCTTCGCCTCGAAACAGGCCATGCCGGTCTTGATGCCGTATTTCTTCGCCTGTCGGTTGGCCGCAATCACGATGCCGTCCCCACGTCGTCCGCCACCCACCCACACAGGACGCCCTTCCAGCTTGGGGTCGAGCGCGATCTCGCAACTGGCGAAGAAGGAATCTCCGTCAATGTGCAGAATTCGGTTGTTGTGCCGGTTCATGGCTAGAAGGAGATGTTAACCCAAGTCTTGGGCTGCTTATAAATTCATTCCCCGACCGCCAGGTCAATTTTACGACCAATCGTAAGATCTTTTTTTAAGCTACTCACTTCATGGATTTCCACCTCATTATTTTTAAAAGCATCTTCATATCGCTTCCAAAGATTGAGTGATTTCCACGATTCAACATCTTCTAAATTAATTTTCCAGCCGGCTGGCATGGATTCCTTTAGTTCTTTGGGTATTAATTTATCTTCATCTTTGTGCAGAATTGCACCGAAACAAAAAAACTCCAAAAATTGATGAACATGATTCGGGTTCAATTTCAAAATATAGGGAGTTAAAAATGCTCTTGGAATTACATGTTCATGGCGCAAAGCTCGTTTTCGCTTTCCATTTTCCATTGTGAACAAACCTTTGTTTTCCTTGTAGAAATCAAAAGCCTTTTTTGACCAAAATCGCACACCAACATCGGAGCCATCTTTTTGGGTCCACTTGAACAGTACAAAGTCTTTGATTAACATTTTTGAGAGCTTCGCATCGTTTTCTTGTGATTTTATTGCCCAGCAAGCCAAATCGCACAAATAATTTTTTGAGTCCATATATTTTTTAGCTGACTACTTTGCGTTATTTCGTCTGGAATCAATCATCAATTATGTCTTTAAAATATTTCATTAATCTGATTCTACCAACGCTTTCAACATCGGTTCGGCAATCGCTTTGACTTCATCTCCGCTCAGTTTGTTTCGCTTCATGAGTTCACTGGCAACCTTGACGATGATTGGAAAAATCCTGCGAACGAGGCGGTTGGTAATAATCCAAAGCAATTTTGCCCGACGATTGACGATTTTATGAATTTCGTCCTCGGTTGGCTGTCGAAAGCTGCCAGTTGTTTTATCGAAGATCCGGTTGTATGAATAGTGGTCGTAAAGCAACACGCTATTTTCCTCTAAATCAAGCGTTGCCCCAAATTTATCTGCCGCTGGTTCCTCAAAAAGTTGAGCAATAAACCCGGCATAGCCTTGTATAGCCAATTGATTAACGTAGCGAGCGCTGGGTGAATTATTCAAAACAGGCTCAATCTTTTCTCGGTCAAGATGCATCCAGCCTGCACCATCTGGTTCGATGGTTATGCTTAAAAACGGAATCTTATAAAAAACAGCCACCACCGCATGCCCCGCCTCGTGTATCGATGTGCTCCAACGATGGAGAATCGGATCGCGATAGTAATGTGATTTGGGAAGGTTCAGGCCAAATTCGGATTGAGCCATAATAAATATGAACAGTGTGATGTTAAATTTCAGTAGGCACGTCTTCAACTTTCACAAGGCGACACAATTCGTCCACAATCCAGGCCATACCTTCAGTATCCTGACCGCAGTAGATTTCCAATTGTCGCCGCACTTTTTCGCGTTCAGTTTTTGAAACCTCGGTGAAAGTGATGCGACAATTGGAATTCACGGCTGGCAGTTCCACCCTCTTTGATGTCCAATTCGCTGTAGCTTTTTCCAGTCAAAGCTGGCAGCACCGATTTAAGGGAGCACTTGCCCCGTTGGGATGGATGATAATATCGAAATGCCCGGAACGGCAGCAGCAGATCCACAACACGATCCTTAATCTGTTTAACCCACGGCTGGTGCTCCGGGTAAACTTTGGCGATGGCGTCCAACATGCCTTTTTCAAAAGGAGCATTGTAGGTGATAATGGATCCCGACTCGCCCATCACTTTACGCAAAGCCTCAATAAATTTACGGCGGGGGTCGGTTCGGCCTTTGGCAAGATACGAATATTGCTTCGTTTTTCCACCCGGCTTGGCTTGAACGTGAAGTGAAAATTGAAACGGAATCTGCTCATACGGGCTGGTATTGTTGAATAATGGGAGCGCAGCGCCAAAGGTTTCAAAATCGAGGTAATAAAGCGGATATTCAAGCTGCCTTAGAAATTGCCAGATCGCCCGTTCGCTGATGTGTGGTTGGCCGGAGCGAGCGGCCTCGCGCTGAATCATTTGCTTTGGGTTAAGCGGATAATTTTCAGGAATATTGATTATGCTTTGAATGCCGTCAGCCAAAAGTTCAAATCCCTTTTCCTTACCGCGATACAGTGTCAGAGGGTTGTCGGGCAGCAAATGCTTCCAACAATGGTCATGCATCGGACATTCATACGGGGAATCACAATGCTTGCCGATGTCCACTTCGGGGGATGTTTTCAGGCGGATAATGCGACTCATCTCCGAGAGATGTGGTTCAATCTGCTGAGATAGCGCGACTACCTTTGCGGTGACATCCACCTGTTTTAATAACTTGTGTGGATCAAGGTCGCCCTGCCGGACGTAATCGCTGTCGATATGCATCAAGAAACAACGGCGGATTTTGAGACCCGCACCGGCATAGACAAAACTTTGGAAGGCCAAATCTTGCACATGAACGTCTTTTACGGACGTGCTGGATTTAACCTCGATGATGTCCCAGGCATCCTCGTCTACGGGATTGAGGATGTCCACCCGCGCATAACCGCCTTCGTAAGCGAAGGCCGCCTCAAACATGGGTTTACGTTGCAGGATCGCCTTCTGGGACAATTTCAAAACTGTCTCGATGTCCAAGATGCCTTGGCCAACCTCAATGCCGCCGGGGAAAAGTCGCTTGGCCAGTTCTCCCACTTCGTGCCCTTGATCAAAGATGGCTTGCTGTGAATCGTCAGGCTCAGAAATCAGATGCTTGGCGTTGTAGGCGTGCCAGAGCAGCTTTGAGCATTGCAGACCGTTTAGAAATTTGGATTTGGAGATATGCACAACAATTCGTTTTAACAATTCAGGTTTCGGTCGAACGACGAAAAACGGCTCTAGGATAAGCATGCATCTGACCATCGTATAAAGCGTAGTCAGAAACCTGCTCATAATCACCCCACGGCTGTGTCCCTTGGGCAACAAACAAAAACTCAGGCATAACGCATCTTTCAGCCAACTCTTCCAACTCGCCACCAGCGCCGAACGATGTCCAATTTTCGCCAAACCCGTGATCATGCAGCACAACTATATTAGGGACGATGCCCGCGTTAAGCAGACGCGTATGAGTTTGAACTGATTCAGTTGCTAGATAGATGAAATCAAATTTGCTTCCACTTTTATGTGAAAGCGTTGTCTTTATTCCAAAAGCAGTCTGATAATTATGGAATCTCGTTGCCCCTGGATTCCTCGGCCAAAAAGCATCCCAATCGTTGACGTTAAAATCAACAGGTCTCAATTCACTAATTGGTTCTGCAATAAAACCTTCGATATTGCATACAAAATGATCGGCGTCAGCCTGGTTGACCCCATAATCACAGTAGACGACTTTTTTAAGCGTGGTGTTGGCACCAAACAATTTAACAGGGCCGGAATCCAACCCAGACCCGGGATAGTATAGCACAGAGTCTTTTAGCTCTGGGGTTGCAATAATATATTCATTTGGGGTCATTTATTAATCAAGGGTTAAGATTAATTTGTCTCGCCAACGACTGGCCTAAAATGGTGAAAAACTGCCTAGCTGTATATCTACGTTGATCCCGTCGAATGTATCTCCAACTAATTGGGTGGGGTACAAAAAGAACTGTTTTATCATTGTTCAATTGTCCGATATCTGGCTCATCACGTTTTACGACCAAACCCATTACTCCTGGCATGTTTAGAAAAAGAGCACGCAGGTCATCTCTAATTTCGCCGTAGATTACGCATAACCTTATATTTCGCGAACCGATGATTTGCTGGGCAAGGTAATTACTGCGTGCGGGTTCGATGTGGTTTTGCCAGATGTTCTTTCTTGCATAATTGTTGCCTAGCAACCAATTGCCCCAAGGCCAACTAAGGCTATTGGGGCAAGCCAGAGGTTGTAGTTCCGAAAGAATTAAGAAGTTTGCAACGGTATTTCGGAAATTATTACCATAGCAATCATTGGCACTTAGCCCCAATAATGGACAAAATAGATCGGCAAGGCGGTCCCATGTTCGGCTGCTTGCCATGCCTTGATTGTTCAACAGGCTGGCCTGTTGTAAATAAAGGTTAAGGTCAACAAGTTCTGGATGAGCAGGCATATCTTGCCATGTCCGAATGCGATTGTATGCCTCTTGCAGAGAATTTTGACCGCCACAACCGCGTTCTTCCAAGCCAATAGCCATAATTCGTTTTTGCCAGAATCCTGACCCGCTGCTAAATCCGTAAAAACCCTGTGAAAAATTCAAGTAGTGTTGTTGAATATATTGTTCCATATAGTGGTTTGGTTATATGTTTTAAAAGTCATTTTTTAACATCGTTTTGGAATTCCGGAGCGTCACTTAACGCTCCTTTCCAAACCGCCCGATCGTATTGTTTGCCCGGCAAAAAAGGCTTGAAACTCTTTTCAATCCTGAGAACCCAAGGATCGTATTGCTGCTTCTTTGATTTCGGGTAGGTGATATCAAACGCGGCCCAGTTGTTGCCCTGCGTGAAAAACTTGTTGTAAAAAACGTAGCCATTGGTCGTAACCCCAGAAATTACATACCAGGAATCGCCCTTCTTTTTGTAGGTGATCAGGTTTTTACATGCGACCAGGTCTTCTTTCCAATGGGTTTCAAGCGATTCATTGGAATCGGCAATTCGTAAAAAATGGGCACCGGCGGCAACACTGAATTCTTTATTGGCAGTATGGTATTCACGCCCTGATCCGTTTACGGGGTCAGTGCTGGCAACGAGGATGGCGGGATGCGTCAGGGAAAAGCCGAAGCGTTCGTTGATGTATTCTTTCCAGACGTTGTCGGTGGCGCGAGATGTGGCCGCAGTGACCGATAGTGCCATGGTAATGACCAGAATTTGGACGAATTTCATAGCGCCAGTTTTTTAATCGGGTTATCAGGAATATTATTTAACTTTGCTGGCTTTTGAAACCACTCGTTTAGCGAGTAGATGGGCTTTGCCCTTTTTCGGTTTAGAGAAATATTGAGGGTGCACCAAGAGAAATTGGACCGATGCCCCAGTGCGGTCGCAGCCGGCACTGCAATGAATCAGGCAGGGTTTGGGCAGCTTCTCGAAAGCTTGCCCCACAGATGATTTTTCGACTTCCGACAGTGGTGGGACTTTTTCATCAACTACTGGAACATGACCAACTTTAAAGCCATTGGCTTTATATTGTGCCAACAGCTCAATCCCCCGCTCGCCGTAATATTCGTCCAGTTCTGCTTGGGAAAGCAGGCATAAGATGGATTTGATTCCCAATTTGCCGGCTTCATCCAGCCATTCCTGAACTAGTGGCAGGGTGGCATCATCCCAATAGCTCGGACGACAACTGCGAGCTAAAACCCCGGTTTTGACCCATTGAATATCGGGCTGGTGAAGGTTGGTGGTCATAGAAAATTTGTTTTGTTCAATTATTAGGCGACAAATCCAAGAGGTTGTTTTAGGGCATGGTCGTTAAATTGTCCCCGGCCGTTGTAAATCTCCGCCAGCGAGTAGTCCGGCTGGTCGGGCAGTGCCAGCTTTTCCACATCCGCAATCCGTTGCGCCTGTTGCCGCGAAAGCCGTTCGAAGCGGCGGTAGCCCAGCAGGCGGCCAGCCCGCGTGACAGCTTTGTCGAGATCATCCAGGGAACAATTGATGGTGCACAAAATGTGCATCTTCAAGAAATCGCCCATCAAGCCGTCGCCGATATTTAGCAGATCCGCCACCCGGGTGTTACCGCGGGAGGCATCCCGCGCCAGCAAAAATGTTTCGGCATCCTCCATAATGACGACCAGCTTCCGTTCCGAATCGTAGAGTTGTTGGGACCGCCAGAAATCTACGGAAGCCACCTCGCTCAACATCCCGCTTTGATCCAGTGGCAGGTATAGAAAGCGATGGGTTTTGCGTAAGTTCACGATCAGGTGGCGCAGGTAAGTGGTTTTGCCTGTTCCCGGATCACCGTGCAGAATGGTCAAACCGTATTTGCGCTCACACAGCTTGGCGATCAAATCGGTGTGCCAGTGAGTGAATCCCTCGCCGTAGTGCAGGTCTAGCCGGTCATCACTCAAACCGTATGCCAGATCCAATTCCACCCGCCGCAGGTCCAACCCGCCAAATTCACCGGCCGAGGCGATGCTGAAAAAGGGTTTCGGGTCGGGCTGGTTAAGATAATGGGCAGCGAAATAATCCAGCTTCGCCAGCGCCAGTTCTGCCGACGGGGCGACCACAATGAGTTGGTTGCTGTGTTCCGTCTTCGTGTGGTAAACAAAAACGTCCTGCTCAAAACGCAGCAATAAACAGTTTTGCAAATCCTGCATCGAACCGATGCGGGACACTTTTTTATATCCGCCGGAGGCGATGGTCTCCTTATGAAAATCTTTTCGGATTTTTTCTGAATCCCATTCCGCCAAGCAGGTTTCTTGGTGGTATTGCCCTGTGGCAAAATGTTCATAAACCGGAATCAGGACAACATCCAAGTCCCGGGGAACCAAAATCTGACTGAAGGACGAAGCTTTCATATCAATAAATTCTCAAACGCTAAATATTTAGAAGGCCAGGGTTGGTGGCGCAAAAAATATATTTCACTTCACACCTGTCCCGCTTAGAAGCCCAATAAACATTGATGATTGTCGGCATCGGGTGATAGGGGAGCAGGCGGGAGTTGAGCAAGTGCCTGTGAAATGGGCATTTTCTCGAAGAGTGTGAGGCTCAAAATCTGTAGAATGGTGTAGAGGCTGGCATTCAGATGTAGACGTTTTTTCAAAATGGCGACGAGCAGGTAAACGGCGATGGCGCTCCAGACTTGGGTGCGCACGGCGTTGGGGCTGGTGCCATAAAAGGCTTTGATGCGCAGATGCTGCTTGATCCATTTGAAGAAGATTTCGATCTGCCAGCGTCCGCGATAGAGTTGGGTGATGGTCAGCGCCGAGACAGTAAAGTTGTTGGTCAGGAAGACCAGCACCTTGCCGGTTTCGGGATCGCGATAGCCGATGCGGCGGAGCGGGGCGGGATAATCGTGTTGGGCCTTCAGGCCGGTCATCGCAACGGTCTGGTCGAAGCGCAAGCCGGTGGTTTTATCCACCGGGCGGGAGTAACGGCGGGCGCAGCGAAAGTTTTGCCTGGCGCGGGTGACGAAGAAAGCCCCGCATTGATGGATGCGATACCAGCGGACGAAGTCGAGGTAGCCGCGATCCATGATGTAGAACGAGCCGGCGTCCCAGACCAGTTGGTCGAGGATGTTAACGTCATGCACACTGCCCGTGGAAACAATGATGACGATGGGAAAGTTGCCGTTCAGGGTCAGCAGGGTGTGGAGTTTTATGGCGGCTTTGTGTCTGCGGAAAGTAGCCCACGGAAAGAGCGAGAGACAGAGGTCAATGGTGGTGGAGTCCAGCGCATAGGCAGCGGCTTGGAGTTCAAGGCGGAACGGTTCATCGGCATAAAGTGTGGTCGCTTGCTGGATGAGGATCTGGGCGAAGTCGGCAAAGATACGCCAGTCCCGCTTTTCATTGGCCACCGCCAACGTGTTGCGGGCGGTGGGTTGCCGGATGCCGGCGTGATAGAGCTTTGGGCCGAGGGCCGCCAGGCAGGTTTCGATGTCGCGCAAACTTTCGCGCCAGGTCAGTTGGGCAAACGCTAGCACGAGGAACTGTTCGTAAGTGGGCAGCTTGCGGACGCGGAAGTTGCCGTGGTAACGGGCGACACATTTGTCGAACTCGTATTTGGGCAGGAAGTCGAGGAGTTGGGCGAAGACGGTGCGACCTTCGTTCATAAGGTGGAAATCCGCAGGAATGCGGGAAGCCACCCTCAAGGAATCGTCGCAGAATTGAAATCGAAAAATGACTAGACAGCTAAAACGGGCAGATTTTATCAAGCTGTAATCGTTGTCACGAAAACCTTAACGGGACAGTAATGATTTCACTTTATTTTCAAAAATCCTTTTACAGTTTCAAAAAGCGCCACAGTGGCACTGATTTCAGCATTGGCGTGAAAATCACGCCTTGGCACGGTTGTTGATCGGACGAATTTGAATCTGAAGATGGTAGGGGTGGCTGGACTCGAACCAGCATCAGCCGCTTATCTAGCGATTACGGAGTATAAGTCCGCTGCTCTACCAATTGAGCTACACCCCCAGCCGAAGTCGCAACTTCGGAGGTCATATCAAGTGTTGCTTTTGGTCTAGCACGAACATCAAGTTCATCTTCAAATCAATTTTCGATTCTGTCAACAAATTATAATTACCGCATTCCGGACATGACTTTAGGCACAAATGGGTTCCGTCATCAGATGCACCGGCGCGGTAAGCTGCCCCCTCGCCTCCCGATGATAATGCGTGAATACAATTTCGTGGGCGAAGAGCGACACCCATTCAAAGGCGTCGGCACGGTCGGAATCGGAGCCGCCGATCAATTCGTGCTGGCCGTTGGGGAGCCGCACGAGTTTGGCCTGACCGAACTGGCGAATCAGTTTCGTGCGATAGCGTAGTGGAATCAGATTTTTTAGTTTCATACGCCACCACTTTACGGGAGGGGGTTGGACATTGGCTGTCCAAGTGAATTAAAACCCGGGAGTATGTATTTAACGCAAACGAGCTTCCAACTCTGGTATTGCGGATAAACAAACGCTCGGTATTTCAGCTAAAAAACTTTGGAGTCTGATGACGGCGACTGCCAATTTGCGTTATCTACATACTCCCGATAAAACCCTGAAAAGTATTCCGCTAACGCTTGCCCATATATTTCAATTTAGACAACCGGGCCAGCGCATCCGAGCGACCATCGCCCTGTTAAAAAATGTTCCATAAAAACCTCGAACCAATCCCCGGACTGAAAGCCTTGCTCTCGGCGGTGGCGGGAGAAATTAAACAGTGCCGATTGCAATTCGCCGACATCCCGGCCTTGTAGCGATTTGACCCTGCAGCAAACTGTGCAGACGAAGTTGGAAAAGACCTTCTGCAATTGGTCGGCACTTTCATGCCAACCCAGAGAACTATAAAGGCGAAAGAAATCTGAATTAATCGGCTCTGGGACCACTGCTGGTTATGGTTTAAAAATTTCGTTGCCGCGCTGAGAAGTTGAAACTGCAACACGGCTCGGCTCTGATCGACGAGACGGCTGCTCCAGATGGTTATTGGGTTGCGTCATGGTTGCTGGGCTTGTTGCGCGTTGTTGATTTGCTTTGCCATCCAGAGGATGGTGGCAGCTGGGGCGATGGTTTTGCAGTGTTCTGCGATGTGCTTGACGAGGTTCAGGTCGGTGAAGTTGAGTTTGCTGAGATAGGTTTCGAGGTCGTTCTTTTCGTTTTTCTTCATTCTAATGTTTAGGACTTCTAGGACGGTAAAGCCTCCGTCAAATTTTGTATTGGCGAGGGCAGTGAGGGTGCAATTGGTTGGCAGATTTCCGTTGTCAATGGCGTCGTGTAAGGCTGTCCAACCGTTAATATGTTTTGCATTTATTAGGTCGGCCATTGTGCAGTTTTTGGGGAGGTGGCCGTTGGCAGCGACGATATGGAGGGCCGTTTCGCCGTTGTCGCATTTGGCATTAGCGAGGTCGGCGGCGGAGCAGTCTTCCGGCAGGCAGCCGGAGCTGGCGGCGCTGTGTAAGGCTGTGTGGCCTGTGTTGTCTTTTGCGTTTATCAAGTCTTGGGTGGTGCAGTCTTTGGGGAGGCAGCCGGACTTGGCGGCGCTGTGTAAGGCTGTGTGGCCTGTGTTGTCTTTTGCGTTTATCAAGTCTTGGGTGGTGCAGTCTTTGGGGAGGTGGCCGTTGGCGACGGCGTCGTGTAAGGCTGTCCAGCCGCTGGTGCTTTTTGTGTTGATGAGGTCGGCGACGGTGCAGTCGACAGGGAATATTCCACCACTTGCGGCAGCATGCAGGGCGGTTCCGCCGTCGCTGTTTTTTACATTGATTAATTGTTTGATGGTGATGTTGGCTGGGAGGTTACCATATCTGGCTGCTGTGTGCAGGGCTGAGTCGCCGTTGATGTCTTTGGTGCTGGCAAGGAGTTCGAGGGTGCAGTCGGGTGGAATGTGGCCGAACTTGGCGGCGGCGTGTAAGGCGCTCAGACCGTAGATGTCGTTGCTGTATATTAAATCTTTTGCAGTGCAATCTTGTGGGATGCGGTGACAGAGTACCTTCTGGAGGGCCGAGGTTTCATTACAGTCTTTGTCATTGATAAGGTCTTGGGTAGTGCAGTCTTTGGGCAAGTGGTCGTAAATGGCGGCGATGTGGAGGGCGGATATTTTATAACCTAAGGAGTTGGATGGGTGGTTTCCGGCTTCCCACCCCTCATCTTTCATAGCACGGGCCAACATTTTTGTGGTGACGTCGTCGGGCATGGGGCCGTTCTTAGCGTAGGCGAAGAGTTGGGCGCGTGTGTATTTCATAATTTTCCAATGATTTTCACAATAATTCGGCAGTTATTTGTATTTTTTGGCAGCGTGTAAGCTTTGCCTTCTTGATATTGATTGCCCTGCTTAAAACCCGAGCATGAATCAGCAATCCTCTTAAATCGACACCCGCTACGTCGATATATTTCAGCGGGCTTTCAATCGTGTTTGATTCGTACATTTTTTTAACAGGGTCTCGCAGCCGGCGATTGATTGATGGGGGGGTGAATTGCAACCAACCGTCTTTGATCACAAGAAAAGTTTTTGAGAATGGAACTCCGTTTTTAATCTTATCAATGTGGTTGCATAAAATTGCAACTGTCAAAGCGGTGCAGTCATGGTTGTCAATTGCTTGTTCCAAGTCCATCGCTGTCGTCCCTTCGGGCAAGCACCCGGATTCGGCGGCTTCGTGCAGCGCCGTCCAGCCGGAGTGGTCCCTTACCGCCCTGAGGTCAGCGGCGGTGATGAGGGCGGGATAACAATTGTTGCGAGCGGCATCGTGAAGGGCACTTCGTCCGTCATTATCTACGGCCGCAGCCAGATCGGACACTTGAACGAAAGGGGGAAGTTTTCCGGATTGAGCAGCCACATGCAAGGCAGTGGTATTAGCTTTATTCTTTTCAGCCAAGAGGTTTTGCGTGGTGAGATCGGATGGAAAAATTGAACGCCTCACCACCCAAAACAATACTGGAACGCCGTCTGTATCTTTCGCCCCGAGGAGATGGTTTGCAGTGGTGCCGGGTGGCATATGCCCCTGACTGACAGCTTCGTGCAGGGCAGACCAGCCGGATGGGGTTTGGGTGCTGGTTAAGTCTTTGAGGGAACAATCTTTGAGAAGCTTATTGTGGCCGGCGGCGATGTGGAGGGCGCTCAACCCGTCGTTAGTTTTTGTGGCGGCGAGCATGGCGGTGGTGCAATCGGCTGGTAGTTTTCCGTAGCGGGCAGCGGCGTGTAGTGCTGTCCAGCCGTTATTGGTTTTAGCCTCGCTGAGGATTTTGGTGGTGCAATCTTTGGGAAGGTTACCGGCGGCGGCGGCAGCGTGGAGAGGCGTGTCGCCAAAATCATCTTTGACCGCCGCCAGTCTTTTGGCTGAGATTTTTTTAATGACCGAAGGTGGGTTTTTATTGCCGGCAGCAATGTGGAGAACCGTCTGGCCATAACGGGTTTTTGTTTTTAAAAGTTCATTTAGGGTGACCTCGGCTGGCAGACAGTTACTGACAGCGGCGGCATGCAGGGCGGTGTAACCTTTTAAATCAGCACAGGCCGCTAGAAACGAAGCTGGGGTGTTGGGGGGAAGCATTTTTAAATCAGCCAAAAGATGCATGGCGGTGGTGCCGCAATCGTTGGCAACCTTGAAATCACAGTAGTTGGCCCTGGAATAAGTGCCTCGTTTGGCAGCGAGATGAAATGGCCTTTCACCCATGTGATTTGGGTTATCTAACAGATCGCCGATGGTCACATGGGAGGGCAGATTTCCGTTTTTAGCGGCAACGTGGAGGGCAGTGTCGTCTCCAAAATCCTTGAAAGAAACCAAATCAGAGAATGGAATGAAATCGGGCAACGGCAATTTCAGTGCCGCAGCCAGCAATAACCTCGGGGTGTAATATTCCGAAGAAAGCACATCCAATAAATTTACCTGCGACGGGAGATTCCCGCTTTCGATCGCCAATTCCAAGGCAGTTTGACCGTCGTCGGCTTTAGTGGTGGCAAGGTCTTTTAGGGTGGTATCGGGTGGAAGATGGCCAAAGAAAGCGGCTTTGTGTAAGGCAGTTGTGCCGTTGCGGTTTTTGGCCTTGACGAGCATTTCGACGGTGACGTCGGCTGGATAGTGACCAAAGCGAGCGGCTGTATGCAAAGCGGAATCATCGAATTGGTCTTTCACATTGATTAGGTCTTCTGTGGTGCATTTTGGTGGGAAGTGGCCGGATTTGGCGGCTTCGTGCAGGGCGGTCCAGCCCCAGTAGTTTTTTACGTTGGCAAAGTCAGCGGTGGTGGTGCCTTTGGGATAACAACCGTTTCGGGCAGCTATATGAAGGGCGGTATCTCCATTTTCGCTACCGACCGCGGCAAGATGAGCGGCGGTTACACCAACGGCATAATTGCCGGTGATGGCCATGTGCAAAAGGCTGTTAGCATCTTTTTTCATAAAAATGTGCCGATGTCGACTTTGACCTGATGCTGCAAATACCAAGTGCTTTTGCAACCATGCGCAAAAGGCTGCTAGCATCTTCATCGTCGAAGAACATGGGGAAAATAACAAATTTGGAGAATTTGTCAAGGGAACGGACATGAACCTTACGTTTAATTTTAAAATCGAATTAATTAAATTTTCAATTTTAGGCTTGCGCATATCTCAGTAATAACGGATGCTTTGTTCACTGTTACACACAAATCGATGAACACACATTCTCAAGCAACAGCTTTTCAAGCTCATATTTCTTCTTTTTCTGGACATAATATAACGTCTCGGAACGAAGTTGCCAGCCGGATTGAAGCCATCGTCGTGAAATATGGGTTGAGCTATTTTGAGCTCGCCAAGGAAATGGGGGTCACCCGCACCACGGTTCATGATATTCGTAAGGGAAATCGGCCGGCGACGCGCAAATTCATTCTCAAACTTGATTTGGCGGAAAAACGACTGCAAGCCAGCGAACTCGCAGCTTTGGGCGAACCGAACGAGAGCATGATCGTTTTCGCCGCCAACAGCCAATACCCTCCGGCAGAGTTATTCGTGGCACCGGACGAAATCTGGGTGCAAGCCAAAGCCACGACGACGGATCCCAACCCGACCACCTTCACCGTCAAGTTGACGCCGCCGCCCCTGATCCAAGGCATGCAAGCCATCGTCTCGGCGCACACTAAAAATAAATACAACGAATTGCTGGCGGCCTGTCTGCCGAAGGAATTTGCCAGCAAGGAAAAAATCGAACAAATGAGCTCCACCAGCTACCTGTGGGCGCTCAAAAAAATCATCGTGCTCATCCTGGGAGTCAATTGGAAAGACGAACTCACGCAACTTCTCGCCAAAGCCGAACCACCCCGACCCATTGCCGGGGAACAAAAAATAGAATCAACCCCGCCGTCGTCGTAAAAAAAATCATCCGCCAAATCTTCGCTGCGGCTGCGCCAATGGAACACCATGTCGTTTTTCTGGAACACCGGAAAAATCTGGCATGCTGGCGGTGGTTGCATGAGTTGGGCATGATGATTCCTTTCCAAAGAAAAGAGCCGGGGACATGAATGTCTCCGGCTCAGGTGGGTGGTGTTTTTATTACGGAACAGCGATGATTGACTGTTCGCGACTAGGTTGATTTCAGCTGGGGTTAGTTTGCGACCTGATATACGGTCTTCGCGGGGGATTTCGTTATGGACAGTTTAAGGGTGGTTGGCTGGGCCGGGAGTTACTCAATTGGCGCGCAAGTTTCAGTTCCGCGATGAAGCGTGCAACGGGTTCGCTGACCGTTGCCAATGCTAAATTGCCAATCGTCCTTTTGATCTTTCCACGCAACCAAAGCACCGCTCTCCGTAATCGTCGTGACCGGCAGGGCTTCTCCCTGCCGGAACGGAATGAGCAAAATTTTGAAACGCGCACCATCACCCTGTGTCCTGACCACAAGTTTTTTGAAGGTAAATTTGTTGCCCTTGGCATCGGGTGCCTCCTCGACCTGTTTTACCGCTATCAGCGGCTGGTCGGCGGCACTGCTGGGCGGTGCCAGCACGCGCACGAGCAGGCGGGGTGCCCCGGCGGATTCGTCGAGGTGTTCCAGCTGTTTCTTTTTGGGATCGGCAGGCGTCAGTGCGCCCAGAATAATTTCGTTGGCCGCCAATCCAGGCTGTGAAACCGCCACCACTTTTTGAAAATAACCCTGGGCAGCCCCGCCACCCAACGGCAGGTTCCATTCGTAAAGATGCTGTTGCGCATCCTTTTTTATGTCATCCACCACGAGCGCATACGGGTGCGGACCGCGCACCACGCCGGCCGTGCGGAAGGAATACTGCACCGGATTCCAAGTGGCGCGGAAAGTCGGCAGCCAGCTGGTGTATAGATAAGTGTGCCACCAATAGCGCATTTTGTAGCGTTCGGTGCCGGCGTAGCATTTGACCACTTCGGGGTCTGGTTCCGGCTCGAACACCCCGCGATGCAAGTCCGGGTTGGCATCCACATCGGACCACTTGATGGGCTGCGCCATCCAGATCCAGTCGTAGGCATATTTCGTATCCGCGGCGGCAAACGCGGCGAGGGAGGATTCACTGGCACCGATATATTTCACGCGCGGCGGCATGGCGCCGATGGAGATGCCGTCAATGGTCACCAGCGACTTGCGGCCCGGCGGGTTGCCGGAGGCCAAGGCGAAGCCACCCCAGTTCACCCCAAGCGAGGCAAAATGAAAGGCCCCGGCGTCCGCCTGAAAATGACCTGCGCCAAGCCATTTGTCCGGGCGCGCTTCCAGCATCAAAAACGCCGCGTCCGGCTCGTTGCCGCTTCGCGTGATAAACAGGCCGTGCAGTGGATCGTCAAAAGTAAGCGGTAGCTTCAAATGTTCCCGCTCCCACGGTTCGGCCAACTTGCCATCAACTTTAGCCGTCGCCGCCCAATCGCCGTCGAAGAGCATGGTCAGCGTGAACATGCTTCCCCAACCCGGCAGGCGCAGCCGCTTGCCGCCTTTTTCTAAAAATTCGCGATACTGTTCCGGGCTTTCAAAGCTGGCCTGTTCGGGCCGGACGAGGCGCAGGAGAAAATCCGCACACGCATCTTGCGGGAAAAAGAATTTCAAAATGCCCGCATTGTTGGCGCCAAAGTGGGCGTCGCCCCAGGTGCCATTGTTGACATTCACGCGCCCGTCCGGCGTGACGGATTGCACCTGCGCCGCAGTCAGCCGGCGCAGATGCGGGTGGCCGAAATAATTATCACCATGGCGGGCCAGCACCACCATTGACTCAAACAGCATCTGTAGCCCCATGACGTTTTTGCCGTTGGTTTCATACACGGTGCCGTTGGCGTCAATTCCCCAGTCGAGCCAGGCTCGGATGATTTTGCGCGAAATGTCGTAGATTTCCGGGTCATAACCTTCCTCCCCCTCAATGGCCATGGCGCTGTGCAACATGGCGGTATCCCAGGAAACCCAATTTACATCGGCCCACCGCAGCGAGCCATTCATGCCATAAGCGCGGCGGCCATAGACTGCCTTTGCAATGTAACGGCGCATGAGTTTTTTTTGCGACTCATCCATCCACTTGGCGGAAAAATCGTAGATCACTCCGACCGACCCCGGGGCAAAGCCGTGCATCTGCCGGAAGTGGGTTGCGCCGTTGTTGGCCCCGTCTAAAGTCGCCGCAAACTCCGCGTCGCTGATGGCGTAATACTCGTCGAGTAAAGGCTCCCGCAGCTTGAAATAATTACAGACTGCCGC
>Ga0364860_10223_pt1 | contig 43926 bp, 36 predicted proteins | sample ExccelAu500001D4_FD_206916 | JGI IMG/M metagenome (GOLD analysis project Ga0364860, IMG submission 206916) | Enriched cells from Trout Bog Lake Hypolimnion, Wisconsin, USA - BchlTB.Aug20.5000.01 .D4 | ecosystem: Environmental > Aquatic > Freshwater > Lake > Hypolimnion/Profundal zone | place: USA...
AGAAAGTCATCCGTGAACAGACCGGAGTTGACCGTAACACGGTCAAAAAATACCTCACAATTTTCAAGTCATTGAAAATACCCTTTGATGAACTGAGTAAGCTCAGCGACAGCGAGCTGGAGAAGCTGTTTATTAAAGAGGATTCAAGGGGACCATCTGAAAGGTTCACTCAGTTACATGCATTTTTTCCATATGCTCAAGACTAACAATTTTTCAGAGCTCGAGACCTGCCAAATTACCGAACCCAAAACACAAATCGACATTACCTCTCTGCCTAATGCGGTTTATATTGTGCGGTTGACAAATGAAAAGATGGTCTCGGTTGGGAAGATTATTAAACAATAGAGTATCTCGTTAATCCTTAACAATTATTAACAATCTGATTGTTAATAATTGTTAAGGATCAACAGATTAACGCAGGTTTTTAGGAAACATTAGTCTTGTATACACCTTACACTGAATGCGCTTGCCTTGCTGGAAGGATAAGCCGATACACTTGGGTCGGGTTCATTCATTCCATGTGCCCAGGCTTGCTTTGGACTATGTAATGTGGATGACCAGAAAAATGTCGCAAATCCTTTATAATCCCAGCTTTCATTGAAATAGTTTTCTCCGGATAATACTGCAGTGAATCCGGAATAGCCAGAAAACTTCAAAGGGCTTCCTGCAAAAGCGTTATTGGTATAGGTTGCAAATAAAATATTCCAGTCATTCTCTGTAGGTATGTGCCAGCCGGGAGGACAGAAGCCCTGGTCAGCAGGTGTATCATCATACTGCATTACCTCATCCCATTGATAAAGTCCGCCAAGAGTTGTGCAGTTAGTAGGGGTGTCGTTATAACAATATTTTTCCCATACACAGTTGTCTCTCTGATCCTGGGTTGATACCATTTCAGATCCGTAGTTTAGATTTGAGGCCATCCAGCACTGAGAACCTATCTGAATTGTCGGGTAGACTTTATTATCACGTATATCGGTAAGGTTGTTACCGCAGGAAAATGACGGTTCAGGGTCAACAATGATATGAATTGATTTGCTCGCACTACACATCGATGTATAAGTATATGTATAAGTCATTGTCTTTGTCCCAGTTCCTGCCACAGAAGGTGTAAAGATCCCTGTTAACGGATTAACTCCTGGTCCTGAATAAGTTCCTCCAAGGGGTATCCCTCCTTTCAGTCTTATTGGCTGGGCGTTTAATGTGGTGATGGTATCGAAACATGCAGCGAATGATATAAAGGGAGTCAGTGTCCCGCTCATAATGATATCCGAAGAGCTTATTGGGTTATCTACAACACATCCAAGATTGGATGTCATTACACATCGGATACTGTCACCATTATTTGGATAATAAGAATAGGTAGAAGAGTTTATACCAACATTTGCACCATTCACTTTCCATTGATACGCAGGGGATGCTCCTCCGTTGACGGGCGTAGCTGTGAAGGTGACAAGCGAACCGAGGCAGAAAGGATTGGATGATACTGCAATTGTGACCCCGGCAGGAAGGCCGGAATTGATAGTAAAAGAGTTCAGGATTAATTCAGCTGGTTGATTATTTGTAGGCGGCACACTATCAAGATAAAAGTTTATCCTGAAATTTTCATTACCCGGAACAGGAACACCAGCACCAGTGCGTGTCCAGGAATAACTGTCCGAACCCCATGAACTATGAAAACATACTGTATCCAAAGCCCATGTAAAGTTATGATCGGAATAATTAATTCCGGTAAGATCAATGTTAAACCTGTCTATATTCCCCGGGTGGTAATAGGGTTGTACAACAAATTGAGAATTATCAGGATTTGAAGGGTTACGCCATTTCGAAAATTCAATATCTATCTCCCTGTGATTTGAATCCGCTGGTTTAGTAAAAGGTGAGCAATCGTCCCAGGTGAAAAATCCCGCTACGATATTTGGATCAAGGAGGTCAACATGGCTTGCTATTTCAACTTCATAATTGTTATAGCCGCTTGATGTTGTCCGGATAAGTTCCGAGCAATACCAGTCAGTACAATTTTTAGCGATCCTTAGATGCAACCTGTTTTGACTGTCCATGAATACCATTGTATCCTGATCGGAGAAAAGGTTATTGTCCGGACCAATCCTTAGTAAAGGGGAACCTACGGATGTTTCGATGACCCAATTAAATCCAGACCAATTTATAACTCGTGAACCATGTGGTCGGCAGGTCACATCATAAGGGAATGTATTAAGTAGCGTATCCTGCAAGTTTTGTCCCAGATCTATAGGTCGCTGATATGTCAGGGGTATCAAAAAAGCAATGATCCTTGTTGCGTATTGATCAATACCCCCGGTCACAATGACTGTAGTGAAAGTCGAATCCGGTTGGATATTTGTAACTGGTGCCGAAGCATAAGGTTTTGTCCACCAACCGCCTGCTTCTTCAACAAAAATATATACAGCAATTCCATATGCATTAAGAGGAGATACATTATGAACTATGCCGGAAAGGGGAGTAAATGAATCACCCCATAGTGGAACCACAGTGAACTGAACGGATGGATTTGGTTGTGCAAATAGAGTACTATTGAAAAAAAGAATTAAAATGATTAAAATCTTTTTCATCTCAATGTAAAATACACATCAGAACACAAACAAAAAGCAATCAATTTTCAAACCAGGATTTTTGTTTTTATACCTTGCAAATTTTAAGTGTTTTTGTCTTATCATTCGATGATATTCTGATAAAATAAACTCCAGGTCCGACTTCCCGGTTATTAGCGTCCTTTCCATCCCAATTGAAGATTTTCTTTTCATTATTTGTCCCACTATAAAGTTTCTTCAACAAAATACCTTGTATGTTAAAAATTTGGATATCTATATTCTGAAAATCAACATCATTTAAATCGATAAAGCATTCTTCTTGAAATGGATTTGGATAGATAAAAGGATTAAAGTGTTCACTTTTTATTTCTGAGATACCAGTAATAAAAGAATTCAGAATCAATTCAGCTGGCTCATAATTCGTAGGCGGTACACTATCGAGGTAAAAATTTATCCTGAAATTTTCATTACCAGGAACCGGAACACCTGCACCAGAACGCGTCCAGGAATGGCTGTTTGAACCCCATACGCTGTGAAAATATACAGTATCTTGAGACCAAATGAAGTTATGGTCGGAATAATTAATTCCGGTAAGATCAATGTTAAACCGGTCTATATTCCCCGGGTGTTTATAAGGTTGTACGACAAATTGTGAATTATCAGGATTTTCAGGGTTACGCCATTTCGAAAATTCAATATCCATCTCTCTGTAATTTGAGTCTGGAGGTTTAGCAAAGGGTGAACAATCATCCCATGTGAATAATCCTGCAACAATGCTAGGATCCAGAAGGTCAACACGGCTTGCTACTTCAACTTCATAATTGTTATAACCGCTTGATGTTGTCCGGATGAGTTCCGAGCAATACCAGTTAGTATCATTTCTGGCAATCCTTAAATGCATTCTATTTTCACTGTCCGTAAATACCATTGTATCCTGATCTGAGAATAGATTATTATCCGGACCAATCCTAAGTAAAGGTGAACCTACAGATTTTTTGACGACCCAATCATATCCCAACCAATTTATGATTCGTGAACCATGTGGCCGGCAGGTCACATCATATGGGAAAGTATTAAGCAGAGTGTCCTGCAAATTTTGTCCCGTATCTATTGGAGGATGATATGTCATGGGGATCAAAAAGGCAATGATCCTTGTTGAATACTGATCAATTCCTCCAGTGACAATGACTGTAGTGAAAGTCGAATCCGGTTGAATGGTTGTAACTGGTGCTGAAGCATAAGGTTTTGTCCACCACCCACCAGCTTCTTCTACAAAAATATAAACAGCAATTCCGTAAGCATTGAGAGGAGATACATGATGAACTATGCCAGACAGAGGTGTAAATGAATCACCCCATTGTGGAACCACAGTGAATTGAACAGATGGATTCTGTTGTGCAAATACTATACCATTCAGAAAAAGAATGGAAATGAGTAAGAACTTTTTCATATCATTAATGGTTTAAGGTTTTCTTTAATTTTTTATTTTCAAAGTTAAATAAAAACCTAGTTTATACCATAAAAATTATTTTATGACTTCTACTTTCGGATAGAGTTTTTCCCAGTTATGTTCATAGATCTGTTTCATCTTCATCAACTCCTGGTTTAAAATCCCTATGATTTCAACAATGTTACCATTTTTGTCTTTATAATATAATTCATCCTTAAATTGTTCACGGGGTTTTTCATACTTAAACCGGAGTCTTGAATTACTTATTACGGCGGTATTTAAAACTCTTATTTTCGATCGTTGGTATTCCAGGATCATAGAATATCTATTGGCATTATTTTCTTTTCGGAAGGTAATCTGCAAATATTGATCTTCCTCACCTATATCAAAGGTTTTATAAGAAACAAACCGTTCATTATTTATGGTATCTATTTGTCGGTAAATAGCAACTCTTCCCGAATTTTTGTTTGTATCGATATTGTATAATTTATCTTCATAGTATGATTTTACAATATGTAAATTCATCCAGATCCCTTCAATGGGATCGAGTCTAGATCTACGGGTATTAAAATAGTGCTCCCATTCTTTTGTAGTATGGAACTTTTGTGCAGCCGTGTTCTGAAAAGATAAGGTGGGAATAAAAAACACAATACTGTATTTTAGAATTCTATAGACCTCTTTAACTATTTTATCCATATATTGAATTTTAATTCTAGATTTTAAAGAACAATTTTTAATCTACTCGTCTTCAGAAGGGTGTGTCAAAACCTGATCCCAATTGTTTTAAAGTGGGGAAAATAAAGCGGAGCGAATTCTTTTTCTTTTTATCATAAGAAATCACTTTTTCCTCAAACGATTTGGGATTATTTATTTTTTGCAGGATCAATAGATTGTTGTGCCTTTGAAAATAGTTTTTCTTCTCATCAACAGAAACCATAATTGGAACATCCCCATTTTTTTTTGTGACATGAATCATATCCGGGTTGTTGGTAAAAAAGGATCCTTTAGGATGTATAGGGTCGGGAGGGCTTGTAAATAAAAAACTTGAAACATCCTTTAAATTATAATATGTACATAACAATTTTCCGGTATCATCATAAAAATATGCTTTGCCATCAGCACTGCCGGCAATAAGAATGTCTTTTTCTTGGAATAAAAATAGTTTCCATATCCAGTCTTTCGGTTCGGACAACCTAAAAATCTCTTTTCCTGTGGCTAACTCCCATTTTTTTATCTTACAATCAAAAGAACAACTATAGAGAAACCGTTGATCTGAAGAGAACTTAACATCTGTGACTGTGTCCTTATGAGAGTTTTTAAATTCTCTTATTATATTAAGGGACTCTACATCATAAACCCGGATGGATTTGTCGCCGGAACCGGTGGCAAGTAATTTTAAATCAGGACTTAATGTCATTTTCCTTACACATCCTTTCATCGGTTTAAATTCTCCAACGAATTCCGGCATTTCGTTGTTGCTGTCAATCTTCCACTTAAAGATTCTCCCGTCATCAGAACCACTAATAATTGTCTCCGGGGCTAGAAATACCAAATCTATACATTCGAGCTGGATTGATGGACCGTGGTTAAAGAAATGTAAGATTTTCCCGCTATTGTAATCGATCAACCGGCCACGGTTGTTCAGGTTCTGATCAATATCTCCATCATAAGAACCAGCACATATATAGTTATCGTGCATATAAGCACAGGGAACTCTTCCCATTCCAGAGAATCTTTTAAGTCTTTTTCGCTGAAGAAGATCGATAACATGGATTGTCCCATCCCACGACCCGGTAATGAGAAGCTTTTCGTTCTGATCAAATGATAACATTCTGACCGTCCTTGAATGCCCCTCATAAATGAAAGGGATCGTCCCATTTTTAAAATCAAATGACTTAACAACACTTGAATCTGTGCAAGATATCACAAATAATCCTTGTTTCGAGACATTTACTGAACGAACACCCAATAAATCTTCAGGGTTGACATTCATGGTAAAATTATATAAATCCTCATTGAATTTATTATACAGCTTCCCTAACTCAGCATTATAATGTTCGAGAAAGGTATCACCATATTTGATAAGATCTTTGTTCTGCTCTGACATATCTGGTTAACATTTATGAGTCGAAAAGTTCGACTAATTGACTTTTTAATGTTGAAATCTGAACCCGTAATGATGCTATATTATTTTTAAGATCTTGTTCATGTTGTTCAATGTTTTTCTGAAAAGAGAATAGTATATTTGAGTACAATTGGAATTCCTCATCATTTAACAGGTCTTGAATCCGGATCTGAAGAGAGATAATATATTGGTCAAGTATTATATTCTGGTCCTTAAGATATTCGATCTTTTTTGAGAATGTGTCGCCCTGGATCAGGTATTCAGGATTAATTTCTACGTCCCCGGAATTTTTTAAAATACTCTTTGTTTTTTCAATAATTCTTTGAATTTCTCTAAGATCAGGCAGTTCATGTAACAGCATAGATTCATCATAATTAAACGTGTCTTTAAGCTCCATCAATTCAATCCATAATTGTTTTAACTGTGACCTTTGAAACTCATTCAATTTTTCTGCGACATTTTTATCAATCATATCAGGATGAATAAGTAAAAAAGCTGTTTTCAAGGCTTTTCTTACCTGGTTTACATAGGTGGCCTCTGTATCGGTATCAATCGGCTCCCCCAAAGCCTTTCTCAGATAGGAAGCCCTTTTCATGGCTGTTTGAATTTCGATAAGTTTTTTGTTAAATTCTTCAGCCACCTGTTCTGTCCTCGCATGAAGTTCATTCTCGCTTAATCCGGGATTTTCTTTTTTAATTTGTATCTTTATCCTAACAATATCCCTTTCAAACAAAAGATTAAGAAATTCGTATTTTAATGGAAATCGTTGATAATACTTTGTTTTAATGTTGTCAATCTCTTTGGATATTTTTATCTGATCGAATAATAGTGTTTCGATGGTTTGGTGATTGCGGAGAAACATAATCTTAAGTTTGTCAAATTCTTCTTTCAAATCTTCATCCTGATATTTTTTATCCTCATTCTCCTCAAGTATTCTTTTTGAGAACCGATTTACCAGTTGATTATCAAAAAGATGATATTTATTTAACAGCAATTCACGGATTGTGATTTCCAGGGAAGTTACTGATTCTCCATGAATCAGTGCCAAATGATCATAAGCCTCAAGCAAATTGAATATATCTGCAGTTTCCGGACGAAAGGCCGAATTGTACTGATTTATATATTCTTCATTCATTATTACTTCAATATATTGTAATGAAAGATCAGAGCATGACTTAACCTGGGAATAAAGGTATTTCTCCCATATAGCCTTTAAAATAAGGGCTAAAAGGTTATAAAAACCTAAATCAGCGATGATCCCGATTCTAACGATATGATCTGGCGCCGGGAAAAAATGATCGTCTTTGGTATTAAAAATATTGATGACGTCTTCTGTACTTAAATTCAAAGCAATAGAAGATTTATCAGGCATAAGTAAGGGATTTTCAGATTCATTAGAAAAGTCACTTAGAATATGACCGGTTTTAGACAAAACGGACTTAAATATCTTATCCAATTCCTGGGTCAAAGGCACAACTGGTTCCGGTGTGCCAGATAATGGATATTCTTTCATAAAAAATGTTTTATAATTTTATTATTGCTTTTGACCGGGTTTATTCAATCTGTAAACCTTTCATGAAAAGGATCGTAAACAAAAAGATTTTTCCCATCAATGTTATTCTTTAAAAAACCAAGGTGAATATTTATCGCTTTCTGAGCACAGGCTGTTTCGCCGGATTCGTATTTTTCAAGCAAGAATGATTCCACTTCAACGGTACTCCATATATTATTAGGGATCCGGCAGGCAGAAATCGGATTTATTGCGGTTTTTTTTAAAAAAACATAAGCTATAGCTAACAAGTATTCATTGATTATTTGATAAAATGTATTATTGCAAATGTATTTTGACTCTCCGTAATAGGCGATAACATGTGTAAAACGCTCATTTACCAAACATTGTTCGATTAAATCCGACCACATAACCGGGGCATTTACCTCAAGTTTTTTCGATTGTTCTATACATTCAAAGGCTCTATGAAGAAGTTTTTTTTTCATTTCCTTTGAGAGTTTTACTGAAAAGGCCCAGGTAGTCAATGCGACGGATTTCATCCAGTATGTACTGTTATTTTGGGGATTCAAAGCGATAGAGGCGTCATAATCTTCAAGAGACAATTCATATTTTTTCAAACATCTTCGTAAAAATCCTCTTTGTTGATAATAGGAGGCAAGGTTTTCTTCTTTTACAGCAATCTTGATAAGATTCGTAAATATTTGCTCAGCTCCTGCATAATTCTGAGCAGATTCAAGCAACCAGGCTTCTGTTAAGAGTGTTTGTTCATTGAAATTCTTCATATATCCGATTATTTTAATTTTTCACTTTCTTTTCCTTTACAAGACATTTCTCAAACTCAAATAATTGACATTCAATTTCATAAATTTCCTCAGCTGAAAAAAGCGAAGTTGCCTTTAAATTCCAGATGATATTATTCGCAGTATTAAAAAGTTCGTAAAAGTCTTGTTCGTTGACCAATTCATCAAGAACACCTGTAATTCTTACAGGCAATTCCCTTGATCTTTCATTAATTTTATTGTGCATTTCAGAAAGGAATTTTTTTAATCTGATAAGATCATTATTATCAGGACCAAATATATATTCGCTTTCTGCTGATCTATGAAATTCAGGAAGGGAATGAATAATTGGATAGTCAATGTTAATCTGAAGGTTACTGCCTTGCATGCTTTCGAATTCATAAACACGTTTTCCGCCATATATGTCAGATAACCTGATAATAAGTTGTCGCCGCTGATTCATAATCATTTGGACCTTAATCTCTGAAATAAAGAACAGGTTCTTAGTCAGGAATTTGATTACACCAATAAAAGAGACATCCGGTTTATTGTCTTTATTTGCCTTGAATTGTAAAATTTTAATGTCTGTTCCTGCCTGGCTAAGAATTGGAATTATCAATGGTTCTGATTCATATGGATAAAATGAATCGGGCGGAATGAGAACTTTTGGATAACGTTCCATAATATGTTCAGAAGGGAATCTGGTCAGTTCCACTCCGAAACCGAAAGACTGAAGATCTATACATTTTATGGTATTCAGCGCCCCGAATGCAACAGCATTCATGCGAAAATTTCCGGGTACTGCATGACAGTTATAGAAGGCATTAATTTGTTCCAATACGAATTGATTTTCATTAAAAACAGAAGAGAACAGGCTTTTAAAAATGGGACATATGGACGGCCCACCAATAATTAATAAATGTTGAACATCGTTTATACTCCATCCTGCTCCATCGCATGACCAATGGATCAGATCGGTAATCTGCTCCAGAAAGGGGTTCATGACCTGCTGTAATTCGTCCCTTGTAATGAAGAGAAAGTTCTTTTGAATGCCGAATTCCACCTCAATAGCAGAGGTTAGTTTAATTTTAACCCATTCCGCAACTTGTTGAATTTCACTTTGCAGGTCCTGCCGGATCTCACATAATCCGAGTTTCTTTTGGATAATTTTGACCAGAAGGTTTGTCAGATCAAGCCCACCGAAACGGGCCCCCAGGTTCTTAATGGATGTGTAGCTTACTTCTCCTTCTACCATAGAAAGCCATCCTGCGGTTAAATCGGTTGTTCCAGCGCCTATATCACAAACCAGGGTCTTGACCTGAACCCCTTCCCGGATGCTAAACTTTTGAGCAAGTGCAGCAGCAACTGGTTCACTCATTGTTGAAATCTTTTCCTTGAGGAACCCTGCATCAGCGGCAGCATTTATAATTTCTGTGACCGCGCTGTTTGAGTAATAAACCGGAATGGTGATAATTATCTTATCCCATTCAGTGATTTTATTTGAGTGAAGATCGGAATAAATTTGCCGGAATAGAACAGAAAGAAGTTCTGTTGGAGTGAAAAGATTCTCATTGATATTGATAATGCAATTACCTGTCATAGGATCTGGTTCAATCCTGAAAGGGTACCTATCCAATTCTTCAAGCATTGACATATAAGTCTTTCCAAGAATTCTCTTGACTCCCCAAATGACATTCATTGGTGATTCCATCGATTTTTCCTTCGCCTTATAGCCAACCGCACTGATTTTTCCATCGTTTTCGATATATATGAATGAAGGCATTTCTTTTTCATCTTCTTCTGAATAGTTCTTGAAACCACTTTTTTGTTCTTCCGGGATGGGTCTGTGTTTTACAGTTCTGATTTCACCGGAATCATCGGCATAGAGACAAAGAGTATTATAGGTTCCAAGATCAATTGAAATTGTTTTCATGGGATAAGATTTTTACTTGTCAGATTTTTATATTTCAATAATGTCACTTTTTTCTTATCTGCAGTAATACCTGACGATTCAATTATTTTTAATTCTTTTGTCAGCTTTTTAAAAGTGTATTTGTTTTCCATATAATAAACCGTTAATTTATTGGACTAAAAAGAAATAAAAATGATTTTTCAGGTTATCCAGTGATTTTCGAGAGATAAAATTTGCCTGCGTCTGATAATGAGATCCCTTAATTCAATGACCATGTTATAATTTTTTATTTTTTCGGCCATTGGGATCACAAATTTTTCTGTTTCATCAAGATTTTGACTGAATTTCTCCCTTGGATATAAATCTCTGTGTAAGTCCGTAAGATTGCTTATCCTGTCAGCTATTTTCAAAGTCCTGGCATTTTCCGAACAATCTTCCAGAACTCTTTGAAGGTAATCGGGCTTGCTCTCGCCTGGCTTTTTGGTGACTTCCGTCACCAGGTCAACTACTTTATTCCCATCCGCGTCTATACATTTGATTTCATCCACCCGGGTCGATGGAATTTCCTCAAGAAGATCGTGAAGTAAAGATGCTTTAAGTAAAACGGGATCAGAAAAATACTTATAATCAAGAAGGATGCCCAGCGTCATGAATGCATGCCGGAATTGATTTCCTCCTGTGTGCCTGGGCACATTAATAAGTGCTTGGGCCATAATTATATATGGGGCAAGTACCAGGTTTCTTAAAAATTCGATATCAGCCATGATGAAAAGATTTTAAATAATTCATTAAAAAACTAAGAATTCAAGTAATCATTCAAATTATTTGACTATTTTTGATGACAGGATGAAAATCTTTGCCAGAAAATTGTATCGTATATTTTATTGAATCAAATATTAACTAAGTAGCATTTAGTCAACAGGATATTTTAATCAGTATACTAAATTATAACATATAGAGCAATAAGAGCAATAAAAAATGAAAGATTTTTTTAACAAATATTAAGAAGTTGACATAAATATCAGAGATAGAAATATAATCTTTTAATATTGTTGACATGTTTTCATTCAATCTTAAATCAACATAATTATGAAAGCAATAAAATATGTCAAACATCGCGACGAGATATTTGAAATTTCAGCCGTCAACTGGGATGAAAAAACGGTTCCCCAGTTATTTAACGGATCCTCGCCGACTGGAGAAATATATCTGATCAGCGATAATTCAAAAAGATTTCTTACTCCATTCCTGCCAGCTTTAAAAGGGAAAAGAATTCAGATGAAACATCCGAAAGTCCATTTAATGCGTGCACTGAAGCTAAATGGGGATAAAGATGATGATAAACCCAGGGCTTTATCCTGTGATTTCAAAAACCTCGGGACTTTAAAAAGAGGATTACTTTATTTTCTGAAGAAGCATTATAGATCTGTCGATCCGATGTGTATTATCATCATTCCTGAAACGCTTTTTACTTATTACTTTCACAGCAAGGAGATAGTCGACATTATTGTTGAGGAACAGGGAATACCGGATCTTATTCAGGACCAGTTTAAAAATGACCCGGTCATGAAGGAAATCAGGAATGAAGTGATTGGCAGTTCACCATCAATGTTATATATCCATTCTGGTATTTATGTTCACTCAAAAACTTCGAGCCCTGTTTTGATTTTTGGAGAAAGCGGTACAGGCAAACAATTATTGGCAAGGCAGATCTTCAAACATTCGTTAAAATGTAATAAAGTCTTCATGATTGAAAACTGTGCCTCTTTTCAGAAAAAGGATTTTGATGCCGAGATGTTTGGATATACAAAAGGCACTTTCACTAATGCGGTGCAAGATAAGGAAGGTCTATTAATCGAGATGGATGGAGGAACATTGTATTTTGACGAAATCTCGGAATTGTCTTCGGCCAATCAATTAAACCTCCTACGTTTTATCGAAAAAGGTGAAGTTACCCAGATTGGATCAATCAATCCAAAAAAAACCAATGTCCGCATTATTTTTGCAACTTCCTATGATCCGGAAACCTTGGTCAAAGAAGGCAGATTACGCAAAGATCTTTTTTTTCGGTTGCAGGACCATAAGATAAGGACTGTCACACTGAGGGAATATCCGGATGACATCCCTTTGCTTGCCTCTTATTTCTGGGAAAATGAATTTGATCAACCTCCCCTTACCAATGAGGTTCTGGATTATCTCAAGACTAAGAGATGGCCGGGTAATGCCCGGCAATTGAGATGTGTCATTGATAGCATTCTCGATTATTTCCCCGGGGTGGTTCCTACCATTGAGCATTTCAAAATGCTTGATAAGATAGAAAAAGATAAACTGGTAAGGCTACCCAGCGATCCGGACATAGGGAAAGAGGAACTGGATAAAATAAATTGGATTAACCATGTAATACGTGCACAAAATATAATCAGGGACATTAAGGTGGAATTACGTCCCCTGATAAATCACAAGTCAGATGTCATGAGCAAACCCGGGAAAGTCGAAGATATTAAAAATTACGTGGAAGAACAACTTGATCTTCTGGATGATCTGTGCCGCAATCCGATTTATTTCAAATCTTATAATCTGTACGATAATACGAGACGTTTCAGGTTTGAACTCGAGCAAATGCTGCTTGATTGGCAAATATCTATAAAAAAGTTCCGAGAGATCTGGTACGAGAATGTCCAGGAATATTACAGGGGAATTTTTGAGGAAGTTTTTGAGCTGGTTTGGAGACCTCAGTACCGCCCTAGAATAAAAAGAAATAATAAGATAAAAAAGGGCAACCATAAAGTTGCCTGAATCTATATGTCTCCATTCGATCGTGTCATTTTTTCACCTTTACCTGGTAAGCGGGTGGGTTGTTGGCTGGAAAAACCGAAACCTCTGATCACCTTGTGTCGGTCAACCGTGACCGCCGTATTAGTCTGATAATAATTCATTTAAGATGGTCAATTTACTCCGTAAAAGAGGGGTCAATTTGAAGTGTAACAGGGGGGCACTTTAAAGCATAATTAGGGGGTCAATATATGCGGATTTTTCCACTTTTAGCTAATGAACCAAAATGATTGGATATTATATAGAACCACAAATGACAATGAAAATGGTTTAACATAACTGAACTTCTGTGTTATATTATAAGGGATAGATATTTTGAGATATTTTACTTACAAATTTGAAACTGATTACCTTTTCGGAAGTCGATCTCTGATTTAAGGGACTTTAATCCAATATTAATAACTTTTCGGAGCAAAGTATATTTCTATTAATTGAGGTAGTAATAACAAAATAATCAAACCATGACAAAAGAACAATACGAAAACAGTATAAATGATCTTTTTGACAGGTGGTTAACAGCAAGACCTGGATATGAAGACGACGAAAAGGAATTTACCTATGATGGTATTTCTAATTTCGAAGAATGGGAAAAACAGGAACCCAAAATTTTGTTTTTATTAAAAGAGGCAAGGCAAGGATACCACCCTTCTTACCCAAACCAAAAAGTCGATGGTATGTTTGGAATCAATATCGCGAGATGGAAATTAGCAGTAAAAGAAATTTATACCAATCGAGAATCACATCCAGTTTTTATGGAAGCATGGCAACGACCAAAAAACAATGACGATATAACAATGGTTGAAGTTAAAAAAGTCAATGATGAAAACCCAAGCAGCGACATCAACATCATTAATCGTTATGCAGAACAGGATAGTGCTTTTTTGAAAGAGCAAATTGATTTAATCAATCCTCATGTCGTATTTTGTTGTGGTACAATTACAGCATATGGTGATTTTATTTACGGTGATGATGAATGGGAAACCTTATATTCAATTAATGAACCAAAACCATGTGCATGTTTTAAACATAAAATTAGATTAGTCATTGATTTTTTTCATCCAATTCTGATCGGTTCTGATCCAAGAATGATTTTTAATCTTTTATGTCAACTACTCAAAGAGGGAAAGGTGTTTGATCACTTTGAATGGAAAAAGGGCAATTAATAAAATAATCCTTGATTGTCTTAGACCTCAACTATTACCATTAGGTTCATCCAACTTTAAAGACTTATTATACTTCATATCTTCAAATAAACGGAGGTTTTTTAGTACGCCGAATACAGGGAGGAATGCTGGCTTTTTTGACCTTAAAATTTTCAAATAAGTAGTTGGTGTAGGATTCTAGCTGGATTTATTGGTTCCAATTTTTTTATCCAAACCTTCTCCTTATTTTTTATCACCGACACACAAAGACCTCAACCAAGGTCTTTTTTTGTCATCGATGTATCAGTTTAAGAAGAAATGCCAGATGAACATATGGCTCCTGCCAAATATAGCGGCATGGTTGCCTGCAACCCTAAGACGTATATGCAAAATAAGCCAATTTAAAGATTCGCAGCCTCATTTCAGGATGAATTGAATGCTTACATTGCCGCGGCGGGGAGAAGCGCCAGAGGGGCTGAAAATGGCAGATATTTCAAACAGGAAGCCTGATTCCCACCAGTTTAGTTCTTAATAAACTTGCCGATCCGAACCGATGTTTCGTTTTGAAGCTTTAAAACATATACACCGTTTGGAAAACAGCTTACATCGATCACGGTCTTGGGAGCCGAGACCTGCTGCCTCATGAGTTCCACTCCGTTCATGTTCAAAACGGACAACAAACCCGTAGCGGGCATCTGTGTTGTTTCAATTGTGACTTTGTCGAAGGAAGGGTTTGGATAAATCTTCAGCTTGTCAGTTTTAAGGGATAGGTTGTTAATTCCGCCCGTTCCGCTGTTTATCGTTGTTTTTATTATAGTGCCGCTATCCCCGACTGCAAACCCCACTTTTTGGGTCGTAAAAAAGACCGAGGACAGGTTATTTAAAGTTCCAGAGTTCTTGACAGCCCAGATAGCACCTCCGTTCGTGGTCTTCAAAATTGCCCCGTTCGCACCTGAAGCGTAGCCTGTGTCCACATCGGTGAAATAAACGGAAGTCAAAAACATCGACAAGGGCACATTATGAGTCGTCCAATTCATTCCACCGTCCGAGGTCTTTAAAATGGTACCGCTGTCGCCCACCGCAAACCCCGTGGTGTCGTTGATGAACCTGACCGAACGGAGCGTGTTGATTGTCCCCGATGTCAAAGCATTCCAGTTCGTCCCGCCATTAGTCGTTTTCAGTATCGTGCCCGACGAACCAACAACATACCCAGTGCTGGCGTTGGTAAAATAAACAGAATAGAGCGAATCTGATATGCCCGAAATCAGGGATGCCCAGTTTGTTCCGCCGTTTGTTGTTTTCAAAATTGTTCCGCCCGATCCTACTACATAGCCCGTTAGGGTATCAGAAAAACAGACCGAGTTTAACTGACTGCTTGTCCCCGAAGTTTGAGATGCCCAGTTCGTGCCACCATTGTCGGTTCTTATAATTGTTCCCGCACTGCCGACCGCAAGTCCCTCATTTGCGTTGGAGAAATAGATCGAGAATAGCTGGTTTGATGTGCCAGAATTCAAAGCTGCCCAGCTTGTTCCACCGTCGGTGGTTTTCAGTATGGTTCCCCCCACGCCAGCGGCATACCCCGTATTCACGCTCTGACCAATAGGATAATCTGTATTCGGGTTGGGAAAATTAACCGAGGTCAGTTTTTTTTGTGTGTTCGATTTCAGGCGTATCCATTTTACATTGTCAATTCTGGCGTACATTGCCACATAACGATAACCAGCCGAGTCTATAAAATTTCCAGCAGCATAAAGATTCCCTGTCGGGTCTGTGCAAATACTATAAACAGTGCCGTTCGGTTCCGTGTGATTGATAGTATCTACCAAATCCGTCCATTCCAATCCATCCCATTTGGCAATTTTACCTCCGTTTGGTCTAACCACAAATAAATTTCCAAACTCATCCGTGCACATCGTGGTTATCTGATTGTTTCCTGTCAGATCGCCCACTGCGTGCCAGTTAAAACCATCCCAACCATCGACATATTCGTACCCTGAAGGATTTTTAAAGGCTCCCCCGATATAAACCTTGCCCAGATTGCCAGCGCTGATAGAATATATATCTCCATTTAATGTTTGGTTGCCTACCACGGTGCTGCTCAATCCATAAAAGTGAAGAACGACATACAAGATTGTGTCCTGTGAAACAAGACCTGCTGCATAGATATCCGAACCGTTTGAACTTATTGTACCGATATCACCCCAGCAGTTAGCAGGATAATTCAGGGTAATCCAGTTGTTTCCGTCCCACTCAAGGATGCATTCACCGCCTTGATTGGGAAAAAAGTTGCCACCTGCATAAAGGTTTCCAAGATCATCTGTGCACATATAACAATTAGCACCGCCTGAATAGTTTACATTTATATCTGGCAATGTTTGATAATAGTGGTCTAAAATAAATTCATCCACGTGCCAGTTATTATTAGGGTAATGGGGGGTGATGTAGGCTGCGTAAAGGTGTCCGATTGCGTCAGCACAAATCTGATTCGAATAGACACCGCCCCAATATAAATTACTGTTCAACTTGTTCCAACGCACGCCATCCCATTTGGAAATATAATAATAGGAGCCCGTATCATAAACCGCAGCATAAACCTCGCCCGTATTATCGTTGCATATTGCTTTAATTTCACCCGTGGCTTTAAGGGCGTTGTTGCCCGTGCCCAGTTCAGTCCAGCCGAAAGCCTGCGCCATTGCGCCTGTGCTGCCAAGTAAAAGCATAAAAAGAAGCAGATGTTTTTTCATTTCGGTATTAATAATGATGTTTTTACACGCTAAAGATAATAAAGTTTCAGGCATCGGTGCCAACACAAGGCGAACTGACATTGGTGGGGCTGGATTTTTTTCGGTCAGCGTCGTTCAGGGTGAGACTGTGGGTGACGAAGAAGAACAATTGGGTGTTCAGGACAATGGAGAAGGCGCTGGGATGGCTGGAAGCAAGGTAAAGTATGTCGACCGCATTATCCTTGGCGGGATTGGGGTGCCGAATAAATTTGAATCACGGTTCATTTTTTTCACGAGAAGCAGCTTTTCTTCCAATAATTGCCCCGATGATTGATGCAGCCAGCGAAAGTACCCATCCGCCGCAGATGGGGATCCACATTAGGGTTCCCCAGAAATTGGGCTCCACACAAGCTGAAATAATAAGCCCCGCGTTTAAAATTAGCGGAACATACCAGATACTTTTAGGGTCTCGCCTGACAATAAAGAAACAACCAGCGGCAATCAATAAATCGTTGATGACATTTGATATTATCCCAGTTTGGGTGTGTGGCGTCAATAGTGCGTCAGAAGCATAATAAACGATGCTGACTATTATCAAGGTTATCAATGCTAACGCCCAACTTGGTACACCCGATAAAAAAGTCTTCATTTTTTTGTTTCCATTGCAATTTGGATTAAACAATACTTTTATAATTCTATATAAAACGCCGTAATAAAAATGAGAATTTATTGATCCGTTTGCGCTTGTTGTAGTGCCCAAATTCGATGAAAGTACCAAGATAAAATATATAGTAGGCTGGGCAACAGCATAAGGTAAAAATAGGTCAGATTTTTTATTCCTTCTGATGAAAGGATGATGATATGAATTGCCAGGAAAACAAGGCTTATCAAGCCGCCCATTCCTTCACGCCACAGCCCGATCATTAAACCGACAAGATAGAGCCCGAAAAGAGAAAGAAGCACATAATCTCGTAACCCCAGCGGTATGCCTTTGGACTGGCTCCATACGCCACCCTCGCCGATGAACATACCCAAAATAAAGAAAATAAAAAAAATGGCAATGATCCGTGCTCCCCAGCGGAGAATCTTCAGCCATAGGGGTTTGCTTCTTGCATTTGATTCCATAACTGCTTGGTTTGGATTTGCAATTTACGAAAATAAGGGGGGCGAAAGCAAGAAAAGGCGTACAATGGACATTCTGGCTTCCGTCCTTAAAGCCCGCCCAATCCTTATCGCCGCAATATCATCATTGGCGTGGATTGGGGTGCCGAAAAGGTGTGGAATAAGCCCATTTTAAACCTCAAGGCGTCGGTTTGAGACGGACTGATGGCAGAATTGCCAAAGCAGAAAAGCACGCCTGAAGGTCTGTAAATGGCGTAAAAAGACAAATCGGAAAGCCTATTCCCCGACAGAACCCTCGTTGCAGTGCATATGTGGATTTTTGTAAAATATTTGGTGGTCAAAAGTTCTTAAATGAATCATTTTCACATCAATTGACCGATTTGATGATTGGATTTATTATATTTGTTTGTCTTAATAAAGAGATTATATGAATACCAGAAACCTGTTTGCAATCCTGCTTATGGTGCCGTTTGTGACAGGCATAGCCATTGCCCAACCAACTCAGCCCATTTTACGGCTAAACACCGAAATACACACTGCTATGATTTCACGCATTAGCACCGATGCACAGGGTAAATATATCCTGACCTGCTCCGATGATAAAACCGCAAAACTATGGGATGCTGGCAACGGGGAACTTATCCGCACATTTCGCCCGCCCATTGGCACAGGCAACAGCGGGATGCTTTATGCCTGCGCCCTTTCGCCTGACGGCAACATTGCGGCTGTGGGGGGTTGGAGCTATTTTGATGAAAGAACACACGACATTTATCTTTTAAACACCAATACAGGTGAAATTATTCAGAGAATTACGGGATTGGAAGAAGTGATTTTTGACTTGGAATTCTCTATGGATGGCAGGTATTTGGCGACGGCTTTGGGTGGGAGAAATGGCGTTCGTATTTACGAGTGGTCTGACGCCTTGGCAATGTTCCAGTTTTTGAAAAAACTGGATGGATACAAAGATGACAGCTTCAACCTTCGTTTCGACCATACAGGACGCCTTGCCACCGTTTGCTACGATGGCTATTTGAGGCTGTATGATAATAACTTCAACGAATTAAAAGAAATTCAGACTTCGGGTGGCAAGCAACCCTATTCCCTTGCTTTTTCCCCCGATGGCAGCAAAATTGCAGTGGGCTATGATGACAGTCCAACCATAGAAGTTTACGATGCCGTTTCACTTGAACTGCTTTATAAACCCGATATTTCAGGTGCAGAAAATAAAAATGGTGGCTTGGATAAACTTTCCTTCTCTGCCGATGGCAGGTATTTGTTTGGCGGGGGTGCTTACAAATTACAGAATAACGGAGAATGGTGGCGCCAAATAAGGCGGTGGGAAGATGCGGGCAAAGGCGTTTTTAGTGATTATAATGCCTGTCAAAATACTGTGATGGATATAAAACCAATGCCTGACAACTCATTAATCTTTTGTGGTTCCCTGCCTGATTTTGGCAGAATGAAAGCCGATGGAACGATTGTTTTTTACAAAGCCGCCGAAACCAATAATTATAGATCAAGAGACACGAATCTTTTAAAAATAAACAGCGAAGGGAATGAAATAAGTTTCAAGCCATATGAAAAACCAGCTTTGTATTTTTCGGTAAAAAACAAGCAACTCACCCAAAGTCCTACAGGTTTTGCAAACCTGAAAAGTTTTACCGATCATCTTGGCGACATTACCGTTAAAGATTGGGAAGATTCTTACGCACCAAAACTCAACGGCAAGACTATGAATTTTTTGGAACAATATGAACGCTCAAGAAGCGTGGACATTTCTGCTGACGCAACTTCCATTGTTTTTGGAGCTGGTTGGAGTATTTATTGTCTAAATGCAAGGGGCGAGCAAAAATGGGAAGTACCCACGCAGGCAACAGCTTGGGCAGTAAACATAGCGGGTGATAACCGTTCCGTGGTTGCGGCAATGGGAGATGGCACCATTCGCTGGTACCGTATGAGTGATGGTGCTTTGCTCCTTACGCTGTTTGCACATCCCGATAATAAAAGGTGGATTCTTTATACTGCCAATGGGTACTTCATTTCTTCCGAAGGAGGAGATGAGCTTATTGGCTGGCACATCAATAACGGCGCCGATAAAGCCGCTGACTTTTATCCAGTTAAAAACTATTTCACCCAGTTCTATCGCCCCGACATTGTTTCGGAAGTGTTGGAAAGCTGCGAAACCGATTTGGAATTATTAAAACGGAACGGTGAACAAAGGACGGACATATCACAACCGCCGCCTTTGGTTAAGATCATTTCACCCGCCAACAACGATACAATCAGCAATTCACAACTTACCGTTTCCGTTAATGTGACCGACCAAGGCGGTGGAATTGACGAAGTGCTGCTTTACCTTAACGGCAAATTGGTTGAGAGTATAAGTGGCGTTTCACCCGTCGAGGAAAAGAATTTAAAAACAACCAAAAGATTTAACATTACGCTTACGGATGGGGAAAACAGGATAAAAGCCACCGCATCCAATAATAGCCGCACGGAAGCCATCGATGAAATAACGGTTACATATCAGGGTGTAAAAGCAACGGCGAATTTGTACCTGTTAATTATTGGTGTCAATGATTACAAAAACCCAATGTACAGGCTCAATTGTGCCGTAGCTGATGCCACAAGCTTCAAAATCGCAATGGAAAGTGGAGCAAAAGATATTTTCGGCAAGGTTGAAACCATTTATATGCAGGATGCAACGGTGACCCGTTCATCCGTTTTGGAAAAATTCAAGGAATTGAAAAGCAAGGTAAGACAAGAAGATGTGTTCATATTCTACTATTCGGGGCACGGTGTTATGAGCGTAGATAATAGCCCGCAGTTTTACATTGTTCCCTTTGATGTCGTGCAGCTTGTCAATACCAATGCCGAAATGCAGAAGACAGCCATATCCGCAAGCGAATTGAAGGAATTTTCCATTGACCTGAATGCACAAAAGCAATTGTTCATATTCGATGCCTGTCAGGCGGGTGGAATGCTTGAAATGCTTGCATCACGCGGAACCACCCAAAAACGAGGAGCCATCGAAGAACGCGCAATCGCGCAACTGGCTCGCAGCACGGGAACCTATTGGCTTGCTTCCAGCGGAAGGGAGCAATCTGCCACGGAATTTACAGACCTTGGGCACGGATTATTCACCTATACGATTTTACAGGGGTTGAAAGGGGAAGCCGATGCCAACAACGATAAAAAAATTACCGCTGAAGAATTATCTGTCTATGTCAAGAATAAACTGCCCGAATTTTCTCAAAAGTACAATGGTGAAGAGCAGTATCCCAACAGTTTTTGCTATGGAATGGATTTCCCGATATGTATATTGAAATAAAAACTGCTAAAACAAGGGAGAGATTCTGCAACTATTGGAAAAGGATATAAATTCTGACTTCAAATAACCTGAATGAATGTCCCCCTTCCAATTCATCGCTCACAATGGCAGACAAATCTTTCTGATTGATTTCATCACCGCAAAGACAACCGCCGCAATCACGCAGACGGTTGAAGAAATCAAAAAGACCTTGACATTGCAGCTGTCCCAGTCCATTATAGCCCTGCTTTTTGTCACGGGAACACACATTGAAAGGGAAATTTCAATTTCTCAATAAGTGACCCCGCCACCACATATCATCGCCACAATATTTTCACTGGTGTAGGCTCTTTGAACACTTTTTAGCTTCAAAGAAAGATCGATTAAGGAATAAAGTTTAGTGTACTTTGCAAGGTCTTTCGGGAAAGGACAATAACTCGTCAAACGGTTTAAGGTCATATTTATCGGAATTGATCTCCTTTGTTATTGCTTCTTTTGCTTGAGTGATATTTCCGTGTATTTCACTCAAAACTTTCACCAAACCATCTACTAAACTGCCACAAATGCCGCTCGCTATTTGGTTTACTATACCTCCTTTACCTTCTTGGTTTACTATACCTCCTTTATGGTGATAATATTGATTATATGCCCAGTCTGTAAGATTAACCAAGCTATCTAATGAGTTTTTAAGGTCAGGAGTAGCGTCTGATAGACATTTTCTTGCTTTATTTGATGTACTACTTCGCAAAACGCACTGAATCATTTCACTCCTGTATGAGTTGTAGCTCGAAGCGTTTTTTATATAAAGGTCATTCAATCGGTTATATACCGATATGTAAACTGTCGAAGAATCAGGGATTTTATTCATCTTCCGTATTGATGCCTCAATCTTGGTTTTTGCATCCGACAAAAATGGCAATCCAGTCGTTCCTTGACCGTTAACAATCGCGCATTGAACAAAAAAAGTTACTAACATTGTAAATGTGATCTTTTTCATAACCAAATGTTTTAATATAAATCATATTCGCCCCAAATATATTTAAATATTTTGAAAATTGTTCATTTAAATGTTTATTATTGATTTTTCATTTTATGATCTGAACCAGTCTAACCCCCATGATAGAGTTCCAATTTTTCCTTGGCTGCCCAAACGCCGATACCACCCTTGAAAACTTACGGGTTGTAATGCAGGAACTGGATATCCCTGAATCACAACTGAAGATATCAGTCGTCAGCGACATCGATTCAGCACGGCGGCTGGACTTCCAAGGCTCACCGTCCATTCTGATTAACAGAAAGGACATTTATACTGGAGAAGAACCGACAGGCTTTAGCTATGCGTGCCGCCTTTATGAGTTCGATGGGCGGCAGACAGGGGTGATACCGAAGGAATTTATCAGGATGAAGCTGGCGGAAAATAAGCAGGATTGGGTTACAGGATTATGAGACATCCTGTTGTTTTACATGTCAACAGAAAAAAATAAGATTATCAACAAAACTGACCCCATTGACCCCCGTACAATTCATCTCCCGCAACGGCAAGCAAATCCTGCTAATGGACTTCACCAACACCCACTCCACGGCGGAAATGAACCAAACGGTCGAGGAAATCAAAAAAACAGTGACGTTGCAGCAGCCCCAATCCCTTATGGCTCTGCTTGACGTCACGGGAACGGCAATTAACAAGGAAAGAATCAGGATCATTCAGGACATGGCTTCCCATAACCGCCCGTATGTGAGATTTATTGCCATTGTGGGGCTGGGTTTCTTCATGTCAGCGGCGTTTAGAATTATGCTAAGTGTGACGGGCAGGAAGAACCATGGGGTGTTCAGGAGGAGGGAGAAGGCACTGGATTGGTTGGCTGAAAAATAATGCCCGCATATGTGCACCCTGACAAAAATCCGTATTTGAAATATTTATAGCAGGACGCGGTTTGGCGTACTAAAACATTATTTTTAAACACACTAAAATGTCAAGCCCATTGAAACGAATAACAACTTGATTGAAATCAAGAACTTCTCAATCTCTGCCGCCCGTGACTCACTATACTGGATTAAGATCAGGGTGATCCAATATTATTTACTCCATACAGTATGTGAAAAATGTTTGAATTGGAAGGAATAGAGATGACAGCTGAGCAGTTTGTTTCAGACTGCGAATTGTTCCATTGTGTAACTTTGGGATAATATTCTTACCATATCGGGTTTTACCATGTCAGAGAAATTAATATTGATACTTAGGTTTGTCCTCAATTGCATCCTTGTTGTCATTTTCTTTGGATTACCTGCATTCTTGGGGGCTGGCACCTTGAGATATTGGAATGCATGGCTTTTCATTGGGATTTTCGATGGTTGCTTTCTTACGATCATCCTGTATTTTATTGCCAAGAATCCACAGCTTGTGAGATCGAGATTAAAAGGTGAGGAAACAGAAAAACCTCAGCGGATCATCATGACACTGCTGGTTTTATGTGCGTTGATCATGTTTGCCGTGGCGGGTCTTGATTTCAGGTACCACTGGTCACATGTTCCGATCTTCCTTGTTGCGATTTTCTGCTGCATTATAGTCGGAGGGTTTATCGTTCTGTTCGTTGTCATGAAGCAGAACAGCTACACTTCAAGAGTCGTTGAAATTCAGGAGGATCAAGTGTTGATCACTACTGGCTTGTACTCTGTTGTCAGACATCCAATGTATCTGGGGTTTTCATTGATATTTTGCTTTACCCCGATCATTCTGGGATCATGGATGGCATTCATACCAGCAGTATGCATTCTCTTTTTATTAACGTTCAGAATAAAAAATGAAGAACAGTTTTTGCAGAAAGGATTAGAAGGCTATACGGAGTATATGGAAAAAGTCAGATGGAAACTTATTCCATATGTCTGGTAGTAATATGAAACGGTTTAAAAAATTTGCAATATGGTTAAAAATCAAAAAATTATTATCATCGGTGCCAGTCAAGGCATAGGATATTCCACCGCAAAATTATTGGCTTCGCAAGGCAATGAAATAGTTGTTGCAAGCAAGACCAAGGAAAAAATAGAAGCTGCTGCACTTGATATCGGAAGCAAGGCAACACCCAAAGTGCTTGATTTTACAGATGAGTCAGCCGTCCAGAAATTTTTCCAAGAGATTGGAACCTTTGATCATCTTCTTTTAATTGGTGCAGGACTGCCTGCTTGGGGAGAGCTTGAGCAGATCGAGACGGAAGCCCTCAGGAACGCCTTTAACACCAAGTTTTTTGGATATTTCTTTTGTATCAAGCATGCCAAGCCTTTTCTCAGAAACAATGGGTCAATACTTATGATTACAGGCGGTGCTGCACGAAAAGCCATTAAAGGAACATCAGGTCTGGCTGCCGTCAATGGTGCCTTACTTGCAATGGGAAAGACACTGGCATTAGAATTGGCACCAATCAGAGTCAACATCATCAGCTCAGGGGTTGTTGATACTCCTGCCTATGACTGGATGGGGCAGGAACAAAAACAAGGCTTTTTACAACAAAGGGGCAAGCAAATCCCCATTGGGAGGGTCGGTCAACCTAAAGAAATAGCTCATGCGATTGAAGCCGTGTTGGATAACCAATTCATAACAGGTTCGATCATTGATGTGGATGGTGGCGGCAGTTTATAGGTTTTTCGATTCTTTAGTTTATAAAAACTTATCCATGACCCATGCTCAAAAAGAAAAACTCCAGCTAATTTGTTATTTATTTTTCTTGCCTATTTATAAGATCGGAAAACAAAGTCCCACAGAACAAATTCTGGTTACGAAACGATAATTGAAAAGATATGGAAAAAATGAAAGCAGTAGTATATAACAAAAAAGGTTCACCCGAAAAGCTAATCTATTGTGATGTTGACAAGCCTGTACCAAACGACAACGAAGTGTTGATAAAAATACATGCAGTATCGGTAAATGCAGCAGATTACCGTTCTATGAAAATGGGGCTAATACCGAAGAGAAAAATTTTTGGAGCCGATATAGCAGGTAGGGTGGAATCAGTGGGCAATAATATCCAGCAATTTAAGCCTGGAGATGAAGTAATGGGAGACCTTGCCAAGTTTGGATTTGGAGGTTTTGCCGAATATGTTACAGCTCCTGAAAAAGCCTTGATAATTAAGCCTGCAAAGATTTCGTTTGAAGAAGGAGCTGCACTGCCTATGGCGGCATTGACCGCTCTACAGGCATTACGTGATAAAGGCAACATTCAAAAAGGACAAAAAGTTCTAATTGTTGGTAGTGCTGGCGGTGTTGGAACATTTGCTGTTCAACTTGCCAAATATTTCGACACGGAAGTAACTGGAGTTTGTAGTTTAAACAATGCTCTACAAACGAGTTCTCTTGGTGCAGATTACGTGGTTGATTACACAAAAGAGGATTTTACAAAAAGCAACATGCGTTACAACCTCATCATAGCTATTAATGGAAATTATTCAATTTTAGGTTATAAAAAAACCTTGGCTTCAAATGGCATATATGTAATGGTTGGTGGTTCCATATCACAAATTTTCAAATCACTATTATTTGGATGGTCGTTGTCATTTGGTTCAAAGAAGATGAGAACGGTAACTGCCAAAGCAAATAAAAATGATTTGGAATTCCTTACAAAACTTACAGAGGATGGCAAGATCAAGCCAGTTATTGACAGGCGATATACGCTTGAAAAGACCGCTGATGCGATGCGGTACTTATCTGAAGGACATGCGCGTGGGAAAGTTATTATAAACATTGAGTGATAAAAACATTGACGGGCGGAAAACGGGGGAGATACCGAAGGACTTTATCAGGATAAAGCTGGCGGAAAATAAGCAGGATTGGGTTACAGGATGATGAGACAATCCATTGTTATTAATCGTTTGCAGCATTTACTTATTGTTGATTAATCTCTGAATTAGAGGTTCGATGGTTGCTATGTTCGCACTGTCCGCTGCTGCTTTTGTTATTTCTTTGACTTTTGGGTCTGTGATTCCATATTGTTGAGGATGGAACTCTTCTTCTGCTCCTTCCAGAATGTCCTTGATTGATTTATCTTTAGTTATAAAATATACCGTCGGTATTGCTAAGGCTTTGCCATTAACACTAAAGATTCGATATAACCAACTTTGTTTAATGCCATCACCTTGGGAAGGCACCAGAATAATCTTGGAGTTGTATTTGTTTCGGTACTCCTTAAGTTTGTCCTGATTATCACATGTAATTCCAATAAAGTCAATGTCGGATGAATATTTGTTGAACAAATAATTGATTGCTGGGATTTCAGCCATACACGGGGAACAAAAAGAAGCAAATAAAAAAATTAAAACAGGTTTTGTCAGGGAATATAACGATATCGTGTCACTATGGGTCGTGGTAAATTTGAAATCTTCAATATATGCGCCTTTGATACAATTACAGACCGTGTCAGAATAATCACCCCTGCTTAATTTTTTTGAGTGGTCATATTTTTTGATTGTATCAGCTTTTGCAAAGCAATCCTTCATTCGAGCGCTAAAAAATTGTTTGTCTTGTGCATATGCGAACAGTGTATGATTAATGACGACCAGCAGAATAAGAATTTTTTTCATTTATTTAAATTTATCCCTGTTACTAAATATGTAGTTGCCGCCCAGTTCACGCCGCGCATTATCGGCTGGAAATCATTGACTCGTTTGTGCATTTTGCCGCGCATACCTGCGGTGGAAGTGCCAAGACAGAAGATACAGCAAGCAGGGCAATAACATCGCATAAAAATAGGTTAGATTTTTTATCCCTTCTGACGAAAGGATGATGATATGAATCATCATAAAGAGAAGACTTATCAATCCACCCAATCCTTCCCGCCAAAACCCGATTATCAAACCGATGACATACATCCCGAAAAAGGAGAGAAACAGATAATCTCGTACATGTAATGGTTGTACGCCAGTATTATGCCGCCAAAAGCCGCCTTCACCGATGAACATTGCCAGAATAAATACGATAAAGAGAAGGGCTATGATCCGCGCGAACCAGCGCTGAATGGACAACCATAATGGTTTGTTTCCGTTTTTTATGTGCATAATTGGTTGGATTGGAGTTGTAATTTTCTCAAAGCTTGACTGATAATCGAGCAGGACTTATTATGGGGATTCAGTTTCTCTCACAATCTCCAGATCCTCTAATTTAATGTAACACAATAAATTTTCCTGTTCCAAAGTCAGTCTTCTTCTCGTCATACTGTGACAAGATATAAAAATAAAACCCATCATTCATCACCTTCGTATCGAATCTAATCTCCCTCGTGGCGGGGTTTACCATATGTTCATCAAGTAGAGCTCCCGTGGAAGAGAAGATGGAAAGCAGTATAGGGCTGATTGATGGAGTTCTGTACCTGATGATTACATATTCCGAAGCAGGATTTGGAAAGGCGGAAGAAAATATTGGCTCGCAAGTTGGGTTGAAAACCGAAGTGATAGTCCCCTTATGAGCAAGGAATAAATCATCATCATTCCATATTCCATCAGTTCGTACAAAAGCGACCCAATCGAGACTGTCAGACATTGACGGTTCTAAATTAAGGACGGAAAAATCATTTATGCCCTGTATCTGCTGAAATGTATTTGTGTCAAAGGAAGCTGTCGGAGTGGCTCTTGTCATCTGATAAAGGATTAATTCGCCTGAATTGCCCGAGGCTGAGAGGAAGAATGTCAGGTCATCTTTTGATAGCTGACCGACGACTCCAAGATATCCTGAGGGTATTGTCAATGTACCTGTGTACGTAAATGAAGTTGATGAAACCCTTGAAAATTCATAAATTACATCATAATCGTTAGTATCTTTAGCGCCAAGGAAGAGTTCATTTTGGGTGGTATCGAGTGAAGCTCCATAGATAGCTATCATTTTTATCCCCAATAAGCTTATGTAAACAGGTGTGCCAAAAGTCGAGGAAGTCGAGTTACGATGTGTATAAAAAAGGCTGTCATTCCAATCTTTGGTTATATACATATCCAGTTCATCTGTCGAAAGCCAACATGAAAGAAGAAGGTTACTAAGTGAAATTGGTACAACTGTCGGTGTGACAAAATAACTATTCGTATCAGTTCTTTGCGTAAACATAAACTGTGTACCGTTGGAGGTTCCGTGCGTATAGTACAAACGCAATCCATCAGCAGAAATCCAAGGATAAGCGTCTCCCTGCGTAGGGTCATTTATTTCTGTTAGAGCCCTGACGCTATCATATGAACAGGATGTCATTATTGCGGGGCTGGAATATGGCGCATTCAAATGAATGGAAACATTTTTAAGCATGGCTCCATTAACATCAAGATTTTGTTTCGCATTGGTTTCAATATGTATTTGCGAATGACCAGTCATCCAAACGAATGACAGGATAATAACGGGAATAAGAAGTGTTTTCATATCACCATTCTTTGGTTGGACTAATGGGATAAAAATAGTTATTTAATTTTGATTATCAAGCATTATCTGCAATGGGAAAGCGAATTATTCAATGGTAAATTAACCCATTAATGAGCCCTACAGCATTTATTCATTAAGCGTTGATGTTAACAGTGACAAAGAAAGCTAATACGCCTTAAGGGCTTATTTAGGCATACACGGATATGTTTTATAAGAGGTGTCTGCCTATGGAATTAGTTCACTCTTTCATCCACTCGTAATACTGCGCTACAACCTCTTTCGCCTTCACAACATCCTCGCCTGATAACATAATTCGGTTCAGTGGGAAGCAACCCCGCGAGTCCCATGGCCACGTTGTCCCAAACGAGCCATAAAACACATATGATTTAATTTCCGCATTTGCCAGCAGGCTGCGAACAAGGGCAACCTCCCAGCCAGTACCACGAAAGACCATCGACGGGATTGTTTTCCATATTGTCGGCGGAACTGTTCATTGGATACGATTGCTCAGATTATTCTGCTGACTCTAATCAGTAATATTCAATTTTTCGTTTTATTATGGTTTCAGGAATACTATTAAATCCTATAAATCCTATTCTCATCAGCCAATTACCTGCTTTATCGTATTTATCATATTTGCACGAGAATTTGCTAATTAATATTCCATTCTTGTCGTAACCACTTTGCTCTATTTCGTTTCCGTTATCATCATATTTGTAATCGTTTTTGGAGAATAAGCTTCCTTTTGGAAGGTACCAATTTCTCTCGATCATTTTGCCCCTATCATCATACTTATAAGTGTGTGTACTGGGAATTATTCGGTCTTGAGCGTAAGAATCTTCTTCCATTTCATTCCCGCTATTATCATATTTGTAAACTCTTTTGCTGTATAACTTCCCTTCTTGATTGTACAAATTTTTATCCATTAATTTTTGCCTATAATCATACCTGTTTATGCCTTTGTAAGATAAACTTCCATCTGGGAAGTATGAATTTTCCTCTAATTGATTCCCTATGGCATCATACTTGTAAATAATTTTTCTGGATAAGCTTCCATCCGCAGAGTAATAATCTTCCTCTATTTGATTCCCATTAATATCGTACTTGTATATTTCTGTGTGGATTAGATTTCCGTCTGAACCGTACCCATTTTCTTCAATAATGTTCCCCCTGTCATCGTACTTATGTACAGTTTTATGCAATAACTCACCAGTCATAACATCTCCAAACATATCGATGGCACGGTAGGATGACTCAGTAAGGATTTTTACCCTGCCTCGTAAATTTTCTTCCGTCAAGCTGTTTTTTGCTTTTTTTGTTGCGCAATCTGACAGAACCAACCCGATTAGGATAAGCAATACTATTCTTAATGTTTTCATATGTAAAGACGCTTAATTGCCATGAAAGGTCGTAAGAAAAGATTGATCATGTGGCTTTGGGCTGCAATATAGGCAAAAAGGAAGAAAATTCATTTATGATGTATCATTAACACTTGATAACCCTTTGATTTAGCAGCCCCGATAAGGGCAAAAAGAAGCCTTGTGGCTGGGGATCGCACATCAGGCAGGAGCAATATTGGCAAAAACAGAACAACGATTAGAGGTAATTCTACACCGTAATATGCATGTGATCATATGTGACTTTTCTCCCGTCTGGTCACTATTTATGAGAAATAAGCCCATCAATCCTGAGACCATGTCCACCGATCATCCACATTTCCCGCCAATCACAATCACCGAAATCACACAGATCATTGAAGAAATCAAAAAAAACGTTCCTTTGCAGCCGCCTCATTCCATCATGGCTCTGCTTGACATGACGGGAACAAAAATCAACAGGAAAAGAATCAAAATCATACAGTCGATGGCAGCCCACCACCGCCCTTATGTGAAATTTATTGCCATTGTGTCCGGTTTTTCAGTCATGTTATTCATTTACACTGGTCTTTGACATTTTGACTAAAACTTCATCCTCTTGCCGACGATTTAAGTCTTCTTAAATCATAGTATTTAATTAAAACAAACATATTAAATATCCAATTGAGGCTGATCAAATTCGCTGGTTTCATTTTGTAATCGCTCTCATCGGATAAATTTCATAGGTGTTTCCAATCTTTAATGCAGGATCATTCTTCACCATTTCAGTAAGAACAGATTCATCTTCTAATTCAATTATCCCTATCCCGAATCCGCCTTTAGGATCATGAACCAGTCCAAACACAATAACATAACCTTTGGATTGCAATTCTTTCCAATAGGCACTATGCTCCATCATGATTGTTCTCTCTTCATCTGTTAAATCTTGTGAAAATGAGGATCGTGGTGGATTTAGCCTTAAAAAGAAATGTTTCTTTTCTGTACTCATTATCTTCAAATTTTATGGTTTGAGGATTGCAATCTAGAAAAAAAATTTGAAGAACAGTGTAATTATCAGGATGGAAAGACCGATCTCTATGATCAATATTCGCTGAAATAATATGACCATCCCGTTCTATTGATATTTAAGAGATTAAAATGGTCAACCAAGATCGGCGGAGGGTAGTCAGTTTGACGGGATTCTCCAAATAATCGATCAACGATCTTTGAAGTAAGATCGGAATTCAAAATTCCTGCCTGGCGGGCATGCTATCCTTCAAGGCGAGGGGGAGAAATATAAACCTGTGCATTAACCGGACGTCGCATCAGAAACTAGTTCTTTATCAGCACGGCATTACTCTTATCGGCACGGTCGATCTTTTGAAGATAGTCCATAAACTCGGCAAACGATGAAGACGGATAACGACCTTCTTTCTTTTCCAGGACCCGGCAGAAGATGAGGGTATTGTCCTTCTGCACGGCGGTGACTTTATAATGGCCAAATGGTGAAGTGACCTCTGTCGTTTCCGGCAGTGATTCAACTTTATACCCGGGGGGAATATGAATTTCGACGGTATCGGAATCTGTTTCGGCGGACCGGAAATAAAGAGACGTCTTGCGGGATGAAAGCTGGTTCCGGCTTATATTGGCAGTATTGAACAGATTAAAGGGCAAAAAGATCCTGTTCCCTGCACGGGTCGCAAAGGAACGGATCGACAGGCTTACGGTTTCCCTGGCTTCAGGCAGCTGATCTTTCATAAAAGAATACCTGATCCCCTTTATTGATGCTGAAGGTACTTTTATTTTTTCAATAAAGTTGTCCTCCATATCTTTCACCGGCCGGTGCTCCAGCCATGCCACCTTTTCATACAGCAGTCCTTTGTACGAGGAATATATCCCTGCTGCTGCATTTCCGTTGGTGTCAAGGTCGATGGTCACCTTACGGCTTAGACCATTCATGGTGCCGGGATATACAGGTGTCCTGGCAAGAACACCGCCATCCGGGGTTATGATCAGCACATGGCGGTTATCGGTAAAAGGACCCAGGAATCCAAACGGTATTGACTGACTTGTACATTCGAGCCAGGTAGTATCGCTTTCCCGAGGTATGCAAAGAATGACATGATCAAACTGGTCAGAAGGAAAGCCGGGAAGAATATCAGGTTCATCCTCGCCTGCATTTACAAGGGTAGCATAGGAAGTTATCCCCGCGACCGACAAAAGCGCTTTCGTGTAATTGACCAGGCCTTTACAATCACCATAACCCTTTTCGGCCACAAGCCCGGCTTCGGCTGTCTGCATTCCTCCGATTCCTATACTGATGCAAACATACCGGGTAGTCTCCTGTACAAACCTGTAAACAGCCCTGATCTTTGAAAGTTCATCTTTCTCTCCTTTGATCCTGTCAAGCAGCTCCTGCCGGGTTTTGGCGGGCAGAATATCACGGTTCTTATTAATGGCGTAAACCCATGAACCAACGCTTTTCCATGTCCTGAAATCATAATCTTCCTTTAAGGTCCTGTAAATGTTTGGCGCGATGTTAATTACCGGTACCCTTTCGGCAAGAGGGATACTGAATGGCTCACTTTCAAGTGCAGGGAGATCCCGGAATGTATAAGTAACCAAACTCCTGTTCTTGTCATGAGTTATCGTGGCAGGCTGGAAAATGTTGATCTCATTGAACCGGGGAAGCAATGCATCATCAGCAATTACTACAAGCTGCGAATGTTCCACCGATAGACGGTAATCATCCTGGGGTTCCCAGACTGGATAGCTGAGAAGCCCGTGAAATTCTTTCTCATAGGTGTATTCTATCGTAAAGGGGTAAAATGCGCTGATCACCTTTACTCTTTTGACGCGTTTATCCACATAAAACAAACCATCAGGTACTGCGCTCTCATCAATGATATCGGAAGATTTTAAATGCTTTGTCTCAACACCTGCCTCATTATAATCAATCATTTTTATTTCGCTGATCTTACTGTCCTGATCATAATATTCTTCCAGGCCGGCATTTTTAAGACCGTTTTCCCTGAAGACCGTCACCACCCGGTGAACTTTGATAACCAATGAATTCAGCGATCTTACCTCTACATCCATTTCAAATTCGCGGATGACGGCATCTGAATTATCCTTCAGCTCCGCAGGGATGTCAGATACCGGGTACCTAGTTTCTTTGGAACTCAATGACGCCCCACAACCTGTATTTTTCAGTCCTGCGACATTATTGCAAACCATGATAAAAAGGGAAGCGAGGATCAAACTGAACCGTAACATGGATGACTAAGATTTCTTAAGGACTATTTTTTCGGCCTGTTTTGCCAACATTCTCGTATAAAATTCCCGCAAGTCGGGATATTCAGACATCACATAAAATGTCTTTGAAAGGTTCAATACGCTGTTCACGGTGATCCTGTTCCCTACCTGTGCAGCAGAAAATTTATAAGTGCCTGCATTACCGGGCAGCGCCAGCAAAACCTTCTGAGGCAACGATTCGACTGACATTCCATCCGGGATATCGATCACAAAGATATACGAAACTTTTATGGGATAGCCAAGATCGACAGGGTATTCGCGTTTCTCAAGGGTAAAGGGATTTGTTGGCTCGCCCATCCCGAAAAGGACATTAAAGAAGATAAGATTACCGTTATTCTGTGTCAGCTCCTGTGACTGAATATTATAACTTATTTTCAAAGGAGTCAGGATATCCTCATTAATAAAACTGACACTGTCGATTTTCATATTCCTGGTTCTTTCTTTCAGGTCCCTGATATATTGATCGTTTCCTTTCTTCTGAATACTGTCACGCAGATCACTTGCAGGCAACCCGTCATACGACAGGCTCATTTTCCCCTCCAGGCTGCCGTCGGCATTGATCCTGAACTCGCCAAAATGCATGGTGTTGCTTTTCTCGAGGGTCAGCAGATCAAGCCATTGAATACTGTCATCTATGGCAAGCAGTCCTTTCCCGTTGAGGCACCTCATGGGCAGCATGGTATAGGGACGGTTGGGATCGGTTGCATCCAGCAGGTACTTTTTACCGCCGACATCGGCACAAGCGATCACATAATTGATCTTTGTCATATTTGGCACCGACTCTCGAAGAATGCCGTTGCTGCGTGTGCTGAGGAGAACAGGATCGGCATTGAGGCCAAGCTCTTTAAGCAGGAGTATCAGCAGCATGTTTATATCTGCCGAATTTCCTTTCCCATCCGAAAAGGCCTTCCGCAGCGTTGTGGTTGGAATATCAGAAGAATAGTTATTCCATTTCAGATTCGTCCTGATATAATCGTATGCCGCTACCATTCTCCCGATGGGATCGGGTACCTTGCTTTTGATATTTTCCGCAGCTTCTTTAACGATTCCCGTTCTCTTCAGCTGGTTGCCGAATTCCTCGCTGGTAAGGTATTGATGGACTATTTTATCCCAGGTACTTGTCAGATCTTGAATCGGTCCGGCCGGGAACCCGGACTCCTCGATCTCGTATTCAACCCGTGTGAGATAATTGATCATTGAGCTGGTGAACTTTTCTTCTTTCATTGCCGGGACATCCTTTGTTGCCAGGCGATAAATATTTTCCTTATAATTGACATGCGTCGGAGTCGTCCTGAAATCTGCAAGTTCATAATTGTGGGTCGGTATCTCAGTTTCCTGGAATGTTTTCGAAATGGTGTTTGTGTTATATTCATTGACAAAGAATGGGTAGTAGCCCGAAACCTGTTTCTTATAATGAAAATATTCGGGAATGCGGACTTCATATTCGCTGTACCGTTCAGGAATGACATTCTGAAAACCCCATGGCCGGAGATTGAAATAGAAGGGACTCTGAATCACATAATGAATATCGAGGACAGAACCTTCTTTTACATCGGGCAGGGTAAACTTTTTTATACTATGATTGATGTCGGCCTCTTCATCAAAGATCGCGCTGTTATCGAGTTTTGTATCAACCACCTTCTTATCCAAGAGATTGAAGGTACAGCCTTTAAGGGTTATTACACTTTCCTTATCAGAATTGTTTTTGTAGAGATAGATCCTGAAGTCGGCAAAATGGTAGCCATCCTTTGTAAGGATCTTTAACCTGAGGAACCGGTCAAACATCATTATAAAACCTTTGTCTTTGTCATAGTCGAACCAGGTTGACCCGATATCCGACAGGATAACGGCTTCGGCAGAAGTGTCCTTATCATAGCGTGTCATTTTCAGGTCGGCCATGGCGGGCTTGCCGAACTTCGGTTTTTCATCCTGGGCCTGCAGGCTGAGATGGCTGGCCAGGACCAGGCAAAGCAGTAAAGAGATCACGGGGATTGAAAAAGAGGTACTCATCGGAGAGTTTTTAGTAAAAATAAAAAATTTAATGCAAATCGAAATAAAATTATCAAGTTTGTAAAGTTCATAAAGTTTGTAAAGTTCATAAAGTATTCATTTGATTTATGGGATAAAGATAATTTACCAGAAAGGCCGGCGGTAGTTACAGGGGTTACAATATTTGTTGTAATGGATTAATAATGAAAGAGATAATGTGACGAAAATTTATGGAAATATGTTTTTTTGGTAACTTATATTCTTAAAAAGGACTTAAAAAACGATGCAAGAGACAAGGAAGGAAATACCTGAAAAGTTATATTCAATTAGAAAACTTTTTTTAGTCCGGTGTCACGAATAACCTGAGCTTTCAGACGTTTTAGAATCTTTGTCTTCAATAAAAGCTCCTTTTCGACCTGGTCTAATATTTCCAATGGAGGGTAGTAAAAATAGGTCTTAAAACTATTCGGACTTATATATGGTTGATTCGGAGTACTGTATACACCAACTGCCTGCCGGCATATTTCCAATTTATTTTTAGTTTGGAAAAGGTTACATTCAAAGTCAATCCTTGTACGGGTTGCCAGGCAGGCAACAGTTGTTCCTGAATGATATTTTATACGTCCTTCTGAAGGAGTATTTATTGAATCATTTTCAGGATTAATTCTTATGTAGCATAAAAAAATATTGAGGGTCGCAATCAACTCATTAATAAAATGTTGCCAAATGACAAAATAACGTGTCGCCAGGCTTAGGAGCAGATCAATTTTAACGGGATCACTAACAGCCGAACCATCAATAAGGCATTTTACCCTACGTAAAAATATAGAAGAGAATTCATTATTGATATTTTTTTCAAGATTATTTTTCACTTTATAACCAGATGCTAAGCATGATAGGCGCCTGGCATATTTTAAACAAAGTTGTAAGAATTGTTCTTTTTCGACCTGATTCATTGATTTTATTTCTGTTCCAATCTGGTCAATAACATGGACGCATAAATTTATTAACCAATTTTTGAACGTGGTCCCGGATGTATAGCCGTTCACTGAGACAACTTTTAAACCAGGAATTTTTAAAACTGGGTTAGCGGTTTTGAATTCCAGGATCATCCCGGAGGCCTCATTAAGTTCTCCAAAAATACAGTCAAGCAGATAAGGAAAAGAACCAGGTTTACTCATGATGATTGAGATTTGAACTTATAGAAGCAAAAATATAGTAAAATTTTATTAATCAGCAATGTATGTAACTTTTGCCGAGATTTGCCGAGATATGCCACTTTAGGGTGAAAAATGATAAACTTTAAGACTAAAGCTGACAAATTGACATGGCTTAAAAATACCTAGTAAAGTATTCATTGACTGTGGTTTAATGTCATTATATATCATTATTTGGACTTAAACGAATACTAATCGAATTTATACTGAATTAATACTGAAGGAATGCTGACTCTAAAAAGAGAATAAAAACTTGTGTAGAACTGTCAAAATGGCATAAGGTAGGTGTAGGTGGTTCAGGGGGGGGTGTAAAACAACCACCTACTGTGGAGTTGGTTGAATTTATTGGGATTTTAGGAGTTCAGGGTAGGTTATATATTATAATTATAATAATAATTATTAATATTATTATTATAAGGTAACACATACACATACATAATACATATATAATAAGTTTAGTAATAAATCACCTACACCCCCACTTAAAAACAGCAAATATCATATTTTACTAATGATTTGACAGGGTGGGGTGGGATAACTGATTTTTTAACGCATTTTGACATTTTTCAGAATACCTATCAATCACGTGTATGAACCCCAGGGCAAGCCCTGGACCTAAATTCTACCGCAAAGCAGCAGGGTACCTGCCTTTCGGCATGCAGGTCATTCCCTCCGCCTTTGGCGGGATTGCCTGCCTGACGGCAGTCAGGTTCAACTATCAATTTTAATTCATTGAGTTCTTAAAATTGAAGTTTCACAAATAAATTCATTTACAAACAGATAAGATTATCATGTACGCATTATTGCAAAGATCCAATTAAGCTATAATGATAAAGGTGGCGCAGGGTGGTACAGGGTGGCGCAGGGTGGCACAGAAAAATAAAATTTGAAAGCCACCCTGTACCACCCTGTACCACTACCATTGAATTTCTAAGGAATATATCTTTGCCGACATAAACTTTAAAAGCCAGGTTTATGGATGAATTTAAAAATACAGAACCTACGATAAAACAGGTACTGTATAAGCTTAGCAGCCTTTGCGACCAATTTTCAATGAGTAATCAAAACAAGCTGGTAACGGACTGGCTAGACACTCAAGAAGCATGCTTTATCTTGAAGGTTTCAAAACGGCTTATTTATGATTTACGCAAAAAGGGTTTGTTGAAATATTGCAAGATAGGAGGTAAAATCTATTTCAAAACAAAGGATATTGAAAACTTTTTAAAGTGGCATTACGAACATGGGATCCAACAGAAAAAAGAAAATAAATGAAAGTATCTATTTTTAAAAACTTCAATCAGGTTGAGGAAAACCTTGATTTAGCCATTATCCTGGAACAAATAAAAACAGGAAAATACAAGGCTGAAATTTTAGAACTTCGGGAATTACTTAATCAGGATAAAGCCGAGGAATATAATGAGCAGAAAAGATCACTCCCGGCTTTTACGCCTTCAGGACTCTTCAAGGGAGGGAGGAAACTAGAATTCCTCAAGGAATATTCAGGTTACATGGTACTGGATATCGACAAACTTAGCCAGGAACAGCTCTATATATCTAAATTAAAAATAAGAGAAATACCTTATACATATTCTTGTTTTATAAGTCCAAGCGGGCAGGGGCTCAAAATACTTGTAAAGGTTTTTAGCCGCCCTGTTTATCATAAAAAAGTATTCGAACAAGTAAAAGAATATTATGAAAATAAGCTTACCTTACCAATCGATCCATCAGGAAAGGACATAACAAGACTTTGTTTCATATCATTTGATGAGGATATCTTTATTAACACCACGGCTTCAGTATTTCAACCTGAGATTTATATTGTAGAGGAGGATATTGAAAATGTTGTAAAGAAAATAGAACAAAGTGCTATTGATCTAACCGACAATTATAATAATTGGTTAAAAATAGGTTTTGCCCTGGTAGATGCCATAGGAGAAGAAGGAAGATCATATTTTCAAAGGATAAGCTCGTTTTATCCAGGTTATAAGAAAGAAGAATGTGATGAACAATTTGATAAATGCCTTAAATCAAGTAGAACCGGTATAACTATTGCAACCCTTTTTTATCTTGCAAAAGACAACGGAATAGATATATCGAAACTACGATCATTACCAAAATCTATAAAAAAAGACATTGAAAATATTACGGCTTATAATGATACGAATTCAAAAAATAACAGCAACGGATCAAAAAAACAGAAAAAAAAGGATAAAAACCAGGTAAAAACTATTGAAGACTATATTTCAAAAAATTATCAATTACGCTTTAATACTGTAACATCAAAAGTAGAAATACGAAAAATATTTAATGCCGACCCTGAAACAGATCAAAAGATAATCTAATTGAACAGGATCATTTCATCCCTATCACTGATTATCTTGAAAACTCCATTCTATGCGAAATATTAAAAAATAATCTAAAATGCACATCAACACTACTTCACAGTATATTATACTCTGATTTTAGTTACTTTTTCGATCCTTTTCGTGAATACTTTATTCAATTGCCCTTGTGGGACGGTAAAACTGATTATATCCAGATGTTAGCTGAAACTGTGACTACAACTACCCAAGATTTGTGGTACATATGTTTAAAAAAATGGCTGGTTGCGGCAGTAGCCTCAGTACTTGACTTTAAAACTGTAAATCATACTGCAATAATCCTATCAGGACCACAAGGAATTGGAAAAACAACATGGATGCTAAACCTTTGTCCGCCTGAGCTGGACGATTATATTTTTTCCGGTACCATAAATCCAAATAATAAAGATACGCTTATACATTTATCAGAATGCATGTTCATAAACATGGATGAACTTGAAAATATGAACAGGTTTGAAATAGGCGCATTCAAAGAACTTATCACAAAATCTAATATCCGTTTACGTCGTGCATATGGACATAATAATGAAGTTTTTTCACGCCGGGCATCTTTCATGGGATCGGTTAATTCAATTCAATTTCTCACAGATTCGACCGGTTCACGAAGATTCCTTTGTTTTGAGATTCTTTCAATAGATTACAACCATGATATTGATCTACGGATGGTGTATGCTCAAGCTTATGATCTTTTTCAACAAGGATTCAAATTTTATTTTGATAAAGATGACATTAATGCTATAATGCAATCCAACGAACAGTTTCAGATAAACACTGCTGAACAGGAACTCCTTGTTACATATTTTGAAAAAGTTCCATTGTCAGAAGCGAATAATTTTTTAAGTGCAACCCAAATTTTAAACCGTATCAGTGAGAGAACACATGCGAACTTTACAAACTCACCAGGAGCTGTAATAAGATTAGGGAAAGCTCTTAAAAAATTTGACTTTGAAAGACGCAGATCCAATGGAATATTCTTATGGGCAGTACAAGAAAAATCCTCGTTGACTTCATCATTATTATAGAGAGAACCTGGTTGACCGAACCAACATATTATAAAAAAGATTGAAAAAAGTTATTACCTTTTAATCCGCCTCCGGCGGACAAGTTCCGCCTCTTAAGGCGAAAATAATTCTGCTTACTTTGATATTCCGCTGCTTTCAACAGGGCAACTCATTTTTATACTTTATAACTTACATTTTATAACTTACATTTTGTAACATTGCTGAAAAGTAAAAAAAGTGGAACCTTAGACCATCTCGTGCCAGTTAAGCGTTATCACCATATTAGTCTGATACAAATTTATTTAAGATAGTCCTCTTCCGCCGGCCTGATGTGGTCAAATTAATCAGCTTATCTAATAAAGGGGAAAACATTTATCTACGGGGATTTGGGAGCTTCATACTTAAAAAAAGAGCAGAAAAAATCGGCAGAAACATTACCAAAAAAACTTCTGTAATCATACCATCTCACTATGTTCCGGCATTTAAACCCTGCAAAGAGTTTGTGGAAGAAGTAAAAACAACCCTTAAAGTAAAATAAATTTACCGAAAATTGGGAAGTTCATCATAGGAATTGAACCTGAACTACAAAATCAGGAAGATACGCTCGCCCTCAAGATTCAGTAAAATCTAAAGAATTTTCTTCTGGAATGAATTCTGTAAATAACAGATTTATAGTCTAATAACTTTTACCAATTTTGGATAAAGTGATCCAAGCTCTTATTAATATTTTCTTCGGTTATCCCCGGAAATTGAATTTTCATTAAAGATCAGGGTGTTACATTGTACCTGATCAAAAATCGATAAAGTTTTCATAGAAAAGCTTTTTGTGATTTTATTTATTGGGTTGAAATCCAATGTGCTAAGTTTTACCATTGTTGGTAGTCATCTGAAAGATAGATATTCTCAAGTTAAAAGACTGTTTAACTTTGCCATTTAGATAAAAAAGTATTTCAAACCATGGAAAATCCTTTTGAAACAATCGACAGAAGGCTTGAAGCCATAAAACATAAACTTGAAGGCTTGATTCAAAGAATAGATAATCTGCAATTGTCTTCACCGACTTGGGTAGTCTTTTTGATAAAAGGGATTTTATTGAAACATTAAAAGAACAGAATTTAGAATAATGACGGGAAAATTGAAAATTGTTTCGGGTCGATGCAGCTATGATCTAGCTCAGAAAGTAGCTTATAGTTACGGAACTGAACTAAGCAAAGTTTCTGTTCATCAGTTTCCGGATGGCGAATTTCAACCCATGTATGAAGAAGACATTCGTTCCACCAATGTTTATATCATCCAATCAACCTTTTCACCTTCTGAAAATTTCCTGGAGCTATTGATGCTGATTGATGCAGCACGCAGGGCTTCAGCGCGATCAATTGTCGCAATCATTTCCTATTTTGGTTATGGCCGGCAGGATCGCATTGATCGGCCAAGGGTTTCAATAACTGCAAGATTAAATGCAAGGCTGCTATCTGCATCAGGAGTAAACCGGGTTATTACCTTCGATCTTCATTCCGGGCAAATTGAGGAATTCTTTGATGTACCAATTGATCATTTAAATTCCATTGAACTTTTCTGTTCTTACATCAAATCATTACACCTTGATCATCTTACATTTGGTGCAAAAGACATCAATGGCGTAGGCCGGGCTGAACAATATGCAACATTGTTTGATACAAACATTGTTATATTCCATGGTGTTAAACCGAGATTTAACAGCAATCAGAAGGCAATCTATGGAGAAATTGAAGGACGTAATGTCATCATTCCTGACGATATCGTTGATACAGGCCGGTCCATCTGTAGTGCTGCACGATGTATGTTGAATTATGGAGCAGCATCTGTCCGTGCAATCGTCACTCATCCATTATTTTCAAGGGATGCTTATGAATATATTGAGAGATCTGATCTTACTGAACTTGTTGTTACAGATTCAATACCGCTCAGACGAGATTGTTCTAAGATAAAGATTCTTTCAACTGCTAAGATGCTTGCTGAGGTGATAACAGGTTAAATAGGAATCGATTTCATTATTTTCAAGATTAAAATTTTGGGGCTAATAGGTCGTTTTCACAATTTGTGGAGTTAAAAAAGGAAACCATTTTGATGTTCAAGAAAAAAATTGTTTACCTATTTCGCAAAACGTTTTGAACAGGAAGAAGGTTCAATAAGAATAATACACTTGAAAAAAATATTACTTTTATGACCCTGTTTGATCTTTGAATTAGTTGCCAACTTCAGTAGGAATCAATGGGTTAATTTACTCCGGAATGAATAACTTTATTTGTCCAGAATGAACTATCATAGAAAGATGATATTCAATAAATTCTGACAAAACTGAAAATTTGTATATGATTTAGCTCTCCATGAAATATATTTTAACTAAAGTCTAACAAATGATGAATTGCGATGTTAAAATCTATTTATTAGACAACCTTAGACTTTAAAAATCAACATTAAGGAACACAATGGAACCATGTAAATATGTAATCGCGGGAGAAGAAAACTATGATAACTTGCGTTTGTCAATTATTTTAAAACAGACGTACGGCAAAGAGAATATCGCTAGATTTCTGGAACTCCAATCTATTGAGCCGTTTATTGCAAGCCACCAAGAGTATCCAATTATTGTTTGCTTGGATATATTCAGTTTCAATTTGAAGGAAGTAACAGATGTAGTTGGATATATTCGATTTAATTACCCTAAGGTTGTTATTAATCTCTATATTGATCATGATGAGTATAGTCGCAGAATTCGCGAGATCCCAAAATATTGGCAAAACAGATTTCGACATTATTTCAAAACCTATAAGGAAAGCCCAGACGTGGAATACGAGCCTATTGTAAGGGCGTCACTTTGGCCTTCACAAAATGAAGCAATGTACAACATGGACTATGAACCTATCAGACTTACTCCGGTTTTTAAAAAGGGGTTAGTGAGTCAAATGACAAGTCCAGAACATGTATCGAAAAAACCAACATCATTCATCAGCTATTCTAGAGATGATTGGAATAGTTTTGTCTCAGGTTTTGTGTCCGATTTGGTAAGGGATTCTCATAAAGTGTGGATTGACCAGGACTATATTGTAGGTGGTGATGATTGGATGGACGCGATCGGGGAAGCTTTACAAATTTGCAACACCCTTTTACTTGTACTAAGTCCTGATGCATTGAATTCAAAATACGTGAAAATGGAGTACCGTTTCTTTTTTCATCAGGGGAAACCTATAATTCCTATACTTTGTCGAAATATCGTCCAGATGCCTTTTGAATTGGCTGGCCTCCATTACATCGATTTCACGAAAATGGATAAAAAGATATGTTATTCCAGGCTTTCTAATGTTCTCTTACGAAAACTGGGTAATTGAGAACAAAGAAATCTAAGCTTTCCTCTGAAAAAATGAGGAGAAAATGATTTAGAAAACGAAGTTCTCTATCTTTTTAAATCACTAGATAAATTATGGCGGACATTGGCTTCAACGGCTGAGATGTTTGCGGAGGTGATAAAAGCATCGAAAAGAAGGAATTAATTTCTTTTTCTTTTGAATTTTGACTTAGGATTTTTGCTATGATTATAAAACCAATCCCGGATCGCCTTTATTCCCTCTTCCGCTACATGATAAGGAGGACATTCCATATCAGGGTTGCCATAAATGCTGATTTCTTTAAGATTTGAACAGTTGATTATTGTTTTTGGTAAAGTTTTAAGTTTATTATAAGCGAGTTCTAATTTTTTAAGATTTGTTAAACTACCTATTTCAGCAGGAAGACACTCCAGGTCGTTAATAATCAGAATTAATTCTTCGAGCTTTTTC
>Ga0364860_10224_pt1 | contig 43707 bp, 30 predicted proteins | sample ExccelAu500001D4_FD_206916 | JGI IMG/M metagenome (GOLD analysis project Ga0364860, IMG submission 206916) | Enriched cells from Trout Bog Lake Hypolimnion, Wisconsin, USA - BchlTB.Aug20.5000.01 .D4 | ecosystem: Environmental > Aquatic > Freshwater > Lake > Hypolimnion/Profundal zone | place: USA...
AAACTGCAGTATTAAAGGAAGGAGTACCCTTATTGTCTCCTGTTTCAGGATAGTATATTTAAATTACCTTTAACGGTCTTAACAATATGGCGTGTTTATTATCTAAAAGCTGTTGCAATGAAAAAATTAGTACTGACTCTGTTTATTTGTGTTTGCCTGTTATTTTTATTACAGGCACAGGAAGGCAATCTGATTCGTATAGAAACACGGAACCATATCCTGGTATATGGAGTAACAAAAGGCCAGCAATTGCAGCAGGTATATTTGGGAGAGAAGCTTGCCAATACAGCAGACTATGCAAAAATTACCGGCAAAAAGCAGGAAGCTTATATGCCGTTTGGAATGGAGAATGTTTTTGAACCCGCCTTAAGGGTAACCCATGCAGATGGCAACCCATCTGCTGATCTCCGGTATATCAACAGTGAGCGCCATACCATTGATGCTAATGTAACGGAGACAATGATTCAACTAAAAGATCCCCAATATCCCTTTACCACCACTTTACATGTTAAAGCTTATTATCAGGAAGATGTGATGGAACAATGGGTGGAAATAGTGCATCAGGAAAAGCAACTCATTACTTTATACAACTATGCTTCTTCTATGCTGCATTTTAATGCCACTAATTATTGGCTTACCCAGTTTCATGGAGACTGGGCCAAGGAAATGCGCATGGAAACCGCTCCATTAACTGCAGGGATTAAAGTAATTGATTCTAAACTGGGAACAAGGGCAGATGAATTTGAAGCGCCTTTTTTCTATTTATCATTGAATACTCCTTCCACAGAAAATACAGGTGAATTGATAGCGGGAAGTATTGGGTGGACCGGTAATTTTAAATTTGCTTTTGAATTGGATGAACGGCATGCTTTGCGTATTATTTCAGGGATTAATCCTTTTGCATCGGAATATCAATTAAATCCATCTGAAGTATTTAAATCCCCTTCTTTTATTTTCACATATAGTAACAATGGGAAAGGGCAGGCCAGCCGGAACTTACACCAATGGGCCAGGAAATACAGTTTACTGGACGGAGACCAGTCCAGATACACATTACTGAATAACTGGGAGTCAACATTTTTCAGTTTTAATGAAGCCAAACTGGGACAGTTAATGGGAGATGCATCTAAACTTGGAGTGGATCTGTTTTTACTGGACGATGGCTGGTTTGGTAACAAACATCCCCGAAATGGAGATACTGCCGGATTGGGCGACTGGCAGGAGAATAAAGAAAAACTGCCCAATGGGATTGGTTATCTGGTAAAAGCAGCTAAAGAGCAGCAGGTTAAATTCGGGATCTGGATCGAACCCGAAATGGTGAATCCAAAAAGTGAGTTATATGAAAAGCATCCTGACTGGATTTTAAAATTGCCTAACCGGGAGGAATTACTGAGCAGGAATCAACTGATACTGGACCTACCCAATCCGCAGGTACAGGATTTTGTGTTTGGAGTGGTAGATAACCTGATGCAGGCGCATCCGGGCATTGCGTATATTAAGTGGGATTGTAACCGGTTTATGACTGGTATGTTTTCACCCTATCTTAAAAAACAACAATCGCATTTGTATGTAGATTATACAAAAGCATTGTATGCTGTTTTTGAAAGGGTAAGGGCTAAGTACCCGCACCTGCCCATTATGCTTTGCTCCGGAGGTGGTGGAAGGATTGATTATGGTGCTTTAAAATATTTTAACGAATACTGGCCAAGTGACAATACAGACCCATTGGAGCGTGTATTTATCCAGTGGGGCTATTCACAGTACCTGCCAGCTATTGCAAGCTGTAACCATATTACTTCCTGGGGTAAAGAATCCCTTAAGTTTAAAACAGATGTAGCCATGATGGGGAAGATGGGATATGATTTGCAGATAGCACACCTGAGTGAACAGGAGTTATTGTTTTCCCAGCAGGCAGTAAAAACCTATAAACAGATCAGTGATATTATCTGGTATGGAAACCTGTACCGGCTGGTATCTCCCTATGAAGAAAACCGGGCAGTGCTGATGTATGTGAACAATAACCAAACCAAAGCGATACTGTTTAATTATACACTGCATACCAGGTTTGATGAAGTATTTACCAATGTGAAACTGGAAGGACTGGATGCCCATAAAAATTATTCTGTAAAAGAAATAAACCTGTATCCGGGCAGCCAGTCTGCCTGCCCTGAAAACGGCAAAACCTATAGTGGCAGTTACCTGATGAAAGTGGGTTTAACGGTTTCTGATGCTACTCCATTAAGCAGTAGTGTGTTTGAATTGGAGGGGATGGAATAAAAGGATAAATTAACAACATAATGAAGACTAAAATTAATCTGATAAAAGGTAAATAGCAGTCAAAGCAAATACCATTCCGATAATTAGTATTAGTCCGGGAAATATGCTATAAATGATTAGAGAGATTACAATTGTAATGAGCGGTGAAAGCCCTGTCATAGGAACAACAATAATTGCTTTACCATAGCGAAGCGCATAAACCAGTGTTAAAGCTCCCACAGAATTTAAAAAATGAATCATTGTTGCTAAATAGGGTCCTTTTAACCCCCAGTTAATTTGTTTTGAAAAATCCGTCATAAACAAGGCAATTGGTATTAGAAGTACTGCAGTAATCATCATATAAAAGAAGATACTTTCAGATTTCATAGTAGCGTTTGAGAATTTCATTACGTATGCTTGTAAACCCCAAAGCATGAATACTATTATTGAGAGAAAAAGCCAAATTTTTCCATGAGATTCTTTTGTTGAAGCAGGTTGATATGATAAAAGAAAGATTGCTATTAACGCTACAATAATCCCTATCCAGTGTTTTGTCGATGCTTCTTCTTTTAAAAAAATCATAGATAAAGCAATTGTGAGAATAGGAAATAATGAAATTAATGGAAAGACTATATATGCCGGACCATCTTTTAAAGCCTGAAAAAGTAAAAGTTGTCCTCCAGCACCCAAAATTCCAATAATTGAACCTAAAAAGATTGATTTAGTATCATATTCTAACTTCCATTTAATATAACGTAGAGCCAGGAGAGAACAGGGAATCATTGTAATGGCCCATACAACATATCCTAAGGTTGCCGGAAATCCAGCTTTTTCCGGAATTTCGATAAATGCACCCCAAATACCCCAAAATATTGTAGTAATAAATGCAAAGAGAAGCCAATTATTTTTTTTCATAAATTTAAAAGTAAGTAAACGAAAGTAATAATATTTATTTAAACTTATGAATGATAATAAAGTTAATATTAACTTCAGGGATTTTTTTTTACACAATAATTACTTCTATTCCAGCATCCAGTAATCTTCTTTTATCTTCTTCAGAAATATTGGAATCAGTAATTACTTTATTTATTTTATCTATTGTACATATAAATGCCAAGCTTCTTTTTTTAAATTTACTTGAATCAACCAGAACAATTACTTCTTTAGAAATCTCAATCATTATTTCATTTAACCTTGACTCTTCAACATTAGGTGTGAAAATGCCATGTTTTGTATCGAAACCATCAACCCCTAAAAAAACCTTGTCCACATTGAAATTTCTCAGACTTTTTTCTGCAAGGGGGCCAACAAGGGAAAGTGAATTCTTTCGCAAATACCCCCCTGGCATTATCATATTTATATTGTTGCTATTACCTAACAAATTTGCAATATTAATTGCATTGGTAATTACTGTAAGATCCTGTAAATCTGGTAAATTTCTAACTAACTCAGCTGTTGTAGACCCGGAATCTATGATAATAGTATCTGACTCTTTTACCATTTGGGCTGCTTTTTTTCCGATTTTTGCTTTTTCTTTTAAATTAATTTTGCTTTTATCAGCTAGCCTTTGATCTATTGCAACACTTGTTTCAAATTTCAAAGCACCTCCTCTTGCCCGGATAAGGGTGTTTTTTTGTTCAAGCTGATCCAAATCATTGCGGATTGTTACTTCACTAACATTAAACATTTGGCTTAATTCAGCAACCAATACTTCTCCTTTTTCAGAAAGTAAATTGAGTATGTCTTTACGTCTGCTTACTGTACTATCTCTTTTATTTGCCATAGATTAAGTTGAGTTTATAAAATGAAAATCCACTATCAATTAAGAATAGTTAGTGGGAATTGAAATAATATTTAGAGCTGTTAGTCGAATTTATGTTCAAAGTTAAAAAAAAGTTTGTTTAAAATTAAAAATAACCTTTAAGTTTGCAAAAGAAAGGAAACGAAAGTTTAAGTGAAAGTATTTAGACTATAATATAATTAATGTTATGAAACTTCTTGGAATTGAATCAGAAGAATTAGTGAGGCTGGGTGGTATACAAACTGCTACTGAGATTCTACAACAGCCGGCACTTTGGCAGAAAATCTTTGATGAGATTAATAATGCAAGTTCTGAAATATTGGAATTTTTAAATAATTCTTTAGCGAAATCAGATAGAATCATTTTAACCGGAGCTGGAACAAGTGCTTTTATTGGATTAACATTAAGAAGTGTTTTTCAAAAAAATACAGGTAAAATTACAGAAGCTATTGCAACGACAGATATAGTTTCAAATCCAACAGATTATTTAATTAAGAATGTGCCAACTTTATTAATATCTTTTGCGAGATCGGGGAATAGCCCTGAAAGTGAAGCTGCTATTAAAATAGTTGATGAATTTTGTGAAATCTCCTACCATTTAATTATTACCTGTAATAAAGCTGGAATGCTTAGCAAATATGCTTCAACGCCAAATAAGTTTGTAATTTTTCTTCCTAATGAAGCAAATGATCAAAGTCTTGTAATGACAAGTAGTTATACGGGCATGTTACTTACAGGATTATTGATCAGTCAGCTAAAAAACTTAAAAACTGTAAAAAGCAAATTAGAAACGGCCATAAAATATACAAACGAATTTATTTTAAACTGTTCAGAATATTTAAGCGAAATAGCGAGGTTTAAATTCAATAGGGTTGTTTTTCTTGGTGCAGGCACTTTTTATGGTACAGCCACAGAAGCAAGTTTAAAATTACAAGAGCTTACCGGCGGTGAAATTATTTGTAAAAATGATTCTTATTTAGGGTTTAGGCATGGGCCAAAATCAGTTCTTAATGAAAGCACAATGGTTGTTTATTTGTTATCATCAAGCAATGAATATGCTTTTAAATATGAAAATGATTTGATTGCTTCAATGAAAAATGGAACATTGCCATTAGTGGAAATAAGTATTTCAGAATCAGAATTTAAAAATATTAATCTTCCATTTATGCTATATTTTACTGAAAATGCAAAGAAATTAGATGATGAATATTTGGCACTTTGTTATATTTTACCAATTCAGATTTTGGGATTTTATAAGTCTTTGGAGTTAGGGTTATGTCCTGACGCACCTTCTATTAATAATGATATAACCAGAGTTGTGGAAGGGGTAAAAATTTATTATTAAGATAAATGTGCTGTGTAAGTTGGCTGTATTATTATAAAATGCTAATATAAATTAAATAATTTATTATAAATATTTAACAAAATGGCTATTCAATATGATGTATTAGTAGTAGGGGAATTAAATATTGATCTGATTCTGAATAAGATCGATAAATTTCCAATAATTGGTAAAGAAGTTTTGGCGGATCAGATGACTTTAACTTTAGGAAGTAGTTCTGCAATTTTTGCAAGTAATTTACGAACATTGGGAACGACTGTAACCTACATTGGAAAATTAGGAAAAGATGATTTTGGAGATCATATTATTAAAGCATTGGCAACGAAAAAAGTAGATACCAGTAATATAATATTTTCTACTAAGTTTAATACAGGAGTTACAGTTGTACTTAATTTCTTGGAAGAGAGAGCTAATGTAACTTATCCAGGTGCAATGAACGCACTTACTATTGATGATATCTCAGATAAAGTATTGCAAAGTGCTAAGCATCTCCATGTTAGTTCAATTTTTTTGCAACCTGGATTAAAGCCTGATATTATCAATTTATTTAAAAGGGCTAAAGAATTTGGACTGACAACTTCACTTGACCCTCAATGGGACCCTGCTGAAAAATGGGATATTAATTTAAATGAATTATTACAATATGTAGATCTATTTTTTCCGAATATAGATGAACTTAAAGCACTCCTTAAATTCTCCGATTTTGACGACTGTATTAAAGAAATCCAACGGTTTAAAAATATAATAATTATTAAGGATAGTAATAAGGGGGCTTATTTGTGGAATGGTAATGAATTAATACATCAACCTGCTTTTTTAAATAATAATGTTGTAGATAGTATTGGTGCCGGTGATAGTTTTGATGCAGGATTTATTAATAAATATATGCAAAATGGAAGTGAAGAAGAATGTTTGGAATTTGCTGCATTAGTTGGAGCAATTAATACTACCCGAAGTGGGGGTACCGGGGCTTTTGAAAATGCAGAACTCTTTAAAAAAATTGCTCAATCAAACTTTAATTATTTCATTTAATGTTATTACAGGATAAACTAAAACAATTTAGTAACGATGGTAAAGCTTTGCTTGCCACTAATTTTTATAATTTTGAAACTTTATCTGGTGTTTTGCAGGCAGCAAAGTTAAAAAATAAAGCAATTATTCTTCAGCTTTCAGAAAGTTCAATTCAATATTTAGGCTTAGGTGTTTCTATTGCAATGGCGCGGGCAGCATTAGACAGTTATGGGTTAAATGGATGGCTACATCTTGATCACGGTAGTTCAGTTGAAATGGCTCATAAATGTCTTGATGCTGGATTTGATTCTGTTATGATTGATGCCAGTGAAAAATCGTTTGAAGATAATATTAAAACTACTTCGCAAGTTGTAAAAATAGCAGAAAGATATAGCGCAAATGTGGAAGCTGAGTTGGGATATATTGCTAAGCTTGGTCAAGAACAGATAGTTAGTATTTATACTCAACCAGAGGAGGCAAAAATATTTGTTGAGGCTACAGGTGTGAATGCGTTAGCAATTGCTGTTGGTTCTGCTCATGGTTTTTATAAAGAAACACCACAACTGCAAATAGAATTAATTGCACAAATTCATCATGCCACATCTGCAGCACTTGTCTTGCATGGAGGTTCCGGAATTCCTGGAAATCAATTGCAATCAGCAATTAAAAGTGGCATTTGTAAAATTAATTTAGCAACAGAAACGAAAAATGTTTTCATGAAAACATTGCAACAAATATTATTGAAAACCAATGAAATAGATCTTAGAAAGGTTTTTCCGTTGGCAACAGAATCTGTTATTAAACTAATTGGGGACAAATTAGATATTATTTCAGTTTAGTTGTTTCATCTTCTTCTCTATTGCCAATTGTTTCTCCACTTTCATAGAACTATTAATATATTCAAAGATTACTGCAGTTTTCTATTTTGATTTATTTGTAACTCAACATTCTAAGGGTTAAAGTTATATTATTTTATATAATCTAAATATCCGGCGATATATATTATAAACATATTTTTTTGAGAGATAGAAAGATGTTTAGTTTATTTTAAATGTAATCATTTGAAAATGTTTTTGTTAGAATTAAATTTCATTTCGTAAACAATAAAACATCAAAAAGAAAGTAAAAATAACTTTAAAAATTTTGAAAAGAAAGGAAATGAAACTATATTTGTTCAATAAACGGTTGTATTTTAAAAATAATCACAAACTAACAGCTATGATGAAAGTTAAAAAAAATCTTACCAAAGCGTTTCTTATGACTATGCTTTGTTTAATCCTTTTCAATAGTAGTAGTTATTCTAAGAGAGAATTGATAGAAAAAAACAATGAGCTGAAGTATTCTTTCATTCTTAAAACTATTACAGGAAAAATTACAAATGAAAGTGGCGAACCTTTGAAAGGCGCAAGTTTATCTGTAATTGGTACATCTATAGTTACAACTACTGATGCCGATGGTAATTTCAAAATTGCAGTTTCTGAAAATGCAAAAAAAATAAGAATATCCTTTGTGGGCTACAAGTCGCAGGATATAACTATTGGAAATTCTACAAGATTAAATATAGTGCTTGTTTCGGATGTGCAATCACTTTTGGACGTTGTTGTAGTTGGTTATGGTACGCAGAAAAAAAGTGACCTTACTGGTGCTATAAGCTCCATCAAAGGGAAAGAACTTACACTGCTACCAGTGCAACAAGTAGATCAGTCGTTACAGGGACGTGCTGCAGGTGTTCAGGTTTTAAACCCTACAGGAGCTCCCGGTCAAAGTGCCATTATCCGTATTCGAGGTATGAATTCAATTAATGGTGGAAATGGAGCTTTAGTAGTGATAGATGGTTTACAAGGTGGAAATTTAAGTTCATTAAATCCAAATGATGTTGAATCAATCGATATACTAAAAGATGCTTCTGCTACAGCAATTTATGGATCTCAGGGAGCAAATGGGGTAATAGTTGTAACCACAAAAAAAGGGAAAAAAGGGAAACCGCTAATTGAATATGGTTTAATACTTGGTAATCAAACTGTTCGGCATAGAATGGATTTAATGGCAGCTGGTGATTACGCAAGGGTAGTTAATGAAGAAAGATCAACCAATGATGCGGCTGGTACCCCTCCTCCTGTTTTTACTGATGCTCAAATTGCAGCCTATGATAAAAGTGGTGGAACAGATTGGCAAAGTGAAATATTTAGAACTGCTCCATTGCAAAACCATCAATTAACTGTTAGTGGTGCAACTGATAATATGAATTATTTGGTTTCAGGTGGATACATTGACCAGGAAGGGTTACTTATTAACTCTTTTTATAAACGATATTCTCTAAGAGCCAATTTAGGTGCAGATATTAATAAAAGAATTCATTTCGATTTGTATTATTCAGGAGCTATAGAAAATGCTAATGTTCAACCGGTTGGGGATTATCCCTCTTATTTAGGTGCGGCTTTAAATTCTGTTTTGGTTTTTGCGCCTACCATTACTCCTTATGATTCTGCTGGCAATTATAGTAAAACTTCGGTTGGTTATGGTGCCACAGATTCATGGAATCCTTTAGCTGCAGCGAAAGAACCTCAGATTATGAATAGTAATGTTCAGAATAATGTAGGTGCTAATTTAGATTTTAAAATTTTAAAAGGATTAACTTTTAAAGTAGTAGGTGGTGCTTACATTTCAAATATTAAGAACAAATCATATTTTAATAGTAAAACTGCTGAAGGGCAGTCTAGCCCAATTGGTGTTGGTTATGCAACATATGCAAATACATTATATTACAACCTGCAAAATTCAAATATCTTGACTTACGACCATTTATTTGGAATAAAACATCATTTAATAGTTACAGGTGTTGCTGAAAATCAATATTCTCAAAGTCAGTCTGTAAACTTAATAGCACAAGGATTTGCTGTTGACATTACAGGTGCTGATGCCCTTGGTGGAGCATCATCAGTTACAGGAAGTAGCCCTTTTTCAGAAAGAGTTCTCCGTTCTTATTTGGGAAGAATAAACTATTCATATGCCGATAAATATTTGCTTACTGCAAGTTATAGGGCAGATGCTTCTTCTGTATTTGGTTCTCTACACAAATGGGGTTATTTCCCTTCAGTCTCTTTAGCATGGCATTTATCTAACGAGTCTTTTATTAAAAATTTAAATATATTTTCTGATCTTAAATTAAGAGGTAGTATTGGTATAACTGGTAATCAGGGTATATCTCCTTATCAGACATTATCAAATATGACAAATAGTTGGAGCGGAAATAATTATGGCAATGCTAACTATCCATATAACGGAGGTCCTCAAACAGGTAATAGTATGGTTGGAATGATACAAGGAAATAGTGCCAACCCTAATCTTAAATGGGAAAGTACAAAACAAAGTAATATTGGTATTGATTTTAGTCTCTTTAAAGGAAGATTAACTGCAACTGCAGAGTATTATAATAAACTTACTTCTGATTTATTACTGAATCAAGCTATACCTACTTACACCGGTTTTGCTACAGTTCTTTCTAATGTTGGCTCTATGGAAAATAAAGGATTCGAATTTTCAATTGGTGGTGAACCATTAGTTGGGAAGTTTAAATGGACTACAAATTTTGTTATATCAATTAATAAAAATAGAGTTGTAAATCTTGGAGGTATAAATGAATTGGATTTTGTAACAACTAATGGTGGATATAATGTAGCTAATGGATTTATGCAATTACGTGTCGGAGGATCTTTTGGGGATATGTATGGCTATAGAACATTAGGTACTTGGAAAACAAGCGAAGCTACTCAAGCTGCAAAATATGGTGCAATTCCAGGGATGTTACATTGGGACGATCCTAATAATGATGGTATAATAGATACTAAAGACATTGTAAAAATTGGAAAAGCTCAACCAAAATATACTTTTGGTTGGAATAACCACTTTACTTATGGAAATTTAGATCTTACAATATTCATTCAGGGATCTCAAGGAAATCAAATATTTAATATGGGAAGAATTAGATATGAAAGTCAATATGAAGGAACAAGTAAAGTATTGCTAAACAGTTGGACTCCGACTAATCAAACAAATATTCCAGCCTTCATTAAAGCTTCAACATGGGCTACCTATCCCAATTTAGTAAGTACAAACACAATTGCGAATGGCACCGATGGTAATCGTACATCACGTTGGGTAGAAGACGGGTCTTATGTTAGACTAAAAAATATTACTTTAGGATATACTATTCCGAGTTCTAAATTAGAAAGATTTGGGATTGCTAAATTGAGAGGGTATGTAAGTGCTACAAATTTATTGACAATTACAAAATATGTAGGATACGATCCTGAAGTAAGCAATTTTAACGGAAATGATGCACAGATAGGTGTTGACTATAATAACTATCCTACTGCTAAGGTTATCACTTTCGGATTTAATATAACATTTTAAATAAAATATTTATGAGAAATAATATAAAGAATATTGTTTACTATTTAATTCTCTTATTACCGATAGCATTAGCTACTTCGTGTAAAAAATTAGATGTAACACCAAGAAGCACTATCACCAATGTTAATTATGGTACATCAGCAGTTCAAATTGAAGCAGAATATGCAGGTTCGATGAATATGCTTTGGGGAAAATATTATGGTTATGGCGTTGCAGGTGATCGCACACCGGATGTAGTATTTAAAAATGATGATCAATTGCAAGGAGGTAATTTGCAAGTTGACCCTGCCTTAGGCGATATGCTATGGCTGGCACATTATCAGGCATTGGTAAATATTAATAATGCTTTAGGTTCAATCAAGAAAGGAATGGTACAAGAAACGCCTCAAGTGATTGCTCAGTTAAAAGCAGAAGGTACATTTTTAAGAGCTTTTAATTATTTTTATTTGACAAGAATGTTTGGAGATATTCCTTTACTGACAGAAGACTCTGATCCAACTGCTCTTGTAGCACGTACTCCAATCAAAGATGTATATTCATTAATTGTAAGCGATTTGCAATATGCTGCTGCCAATCTTCCATCAAGTTGGTCAAATGCGCCGGGCAAACAAACTAGTGGTGCAGCAAATGCCTTATTAGCTAAAGTGTATCTTACAATGGCAACTTATCCATTAAATGATCCTACTTATTATCAAAAAGCTGCCGACGCAGCTTCAGCAGTAATGAGTTCAGGTATTTATTCATTAGTTACTAATTGCAATCAGGTATTTCTTCCTGCAAATACATATTCTCCCGAAATGATTTGGGCTTTTAATTCAGTTTATTCTGATAAATCAAGTGCCGCAAGAGGTTGGGCTCCGGGAGAATGGTTAGATGGCGGATGGGATAATGTTATTGTTGATACTGCGTTTGAGCATCATTGGCCTGCACAACCACGTAAAGATGCTTATCTGATGTTAAATTTAAATGGGACACCAGGTGTAGTGAGTTATACAAACGATTTTGCAACAGCTTCACCATATTGCAAAAAGTTTTTCTTTTATTTAGATCCAAATGATTTCATGAATAATACTTGTGCTAACAATATGCCAATACTCAGGTATGCTGATGTATTATTGATGTATGCAGAAGCAGCGAACCAGGCTGCTGGTGCGCCAACACAAGCTGCTTGTGATGCCGCTAACAAAGTAATTAGTAGAGCCAATGGTTATGTAACAAATGCAGGGCATCCATTACTTACACCAAGTATAGGAAAACAAGCATTTGATGATGCAATAATTCAAGAGAGAAGTTGGGAATTATGCTTTGAATGGCCTGACAGATGGAGTGATATTACCAGAAAGAGAATTTTGGATAAAGTATCTGCTCCATATCCTCAATATTTGGCACATTATACTCCTAATGATTATTTATTTGCTATACCACAAAACGATTTGAAATTAGATAAATTACTAACTCAAAATCCCGGATACCCTCATCCTTAATATTTAGTGTTTGGATAGTTTAAAAAGAGAGCCTTGAAGTAAGAAAATTTCGAGGCTCTTTTTAAACTATTATCTGGATTTTGTAATTTTTATTGTAAGAATTTGGCTATTATGTTATAAAAATTATTAATCAAAAAAATCCACACATCTTACTATGTGGTCATTCAATAAATATTACCCTATGAAAAAATATATATTAATCATTTTAATATTCACTCTTTTAGTTGCTGATACTCAAAAACTTTTTTCGCAAATTACTGCAACCCAAATGGGGATGTATGATTTTAAAGTACAGCAGTCTTTGACAGTTAGTGAAATGAATGGCACCACTGATGTAACAACAAAGTTGCAGAACGCTGTAAATGCAGCACGTAATGCAAGCCAGACATTATTTATTAATTCTGGGACTTATAAAATATCAGCTCAAATTTTATGCTTGGAAACACATAATCCAAGTATTACTTCCAATAACTATCCAAATATGCCTGTAAATATTGTTGGGTCAGCATTAAACCATCCAACCATTGTACTTGCTGATAATACACCAGCATTTAAGGGAAGTAGTCCTTTGGCTATATTTCATTATGAAGCAGATCCAAGTTTGCCCGACGCAACAGATGGCACTACAACGTATGATCCTGGATGGATAATGGAAGGCGGCATTCGCGGCATTAATATTGATTTGGGCAATGGTAATACAAATGCAGTTGGAATATTTTGGTCGTGTGCACAGTATTGTTATATAGAAGATATTAGTATAAATGCACGTAGTGGCTTTGCAGGATTAACGGGAATTGGCGGCGCAAATTGTTTAACAGCTAATATTAGCGTAACTGGTGGACAGTATGGTATTTATCTGCCTAATAATTCGCAAGCATCCACGTGGAATATGCCAGCTGCTAATACAAATACAATTACCGGCTGCAGTTTTACCAGCCAAAGTATTGCAGCAATGAGTTTAAATGGATGGGGAGGCATTACCATTGTTGGATCATCCATTGTGCAAACCTCAGGTACAGCAATTATTATGAATGGAGGAAGTTATGTTGAAGCATTCCCTTTATCAATGATTGATTGCAGTATTATGTTTACATCACAATCATCTTCTAATGTTGTTATTGCAAATGCAGGTCAATGCGCGGTTTCTCTTCGGGGTCTATATGTGCAAGGAGCAGGTACTATTTGTAATAATAATGGTGATGGAAATGTTGCTAATTCTGGAACTGTTACTAATTGGACCCACATTATTAGATATAATTATGTTTTTAAGAATACTAAAATAAATGGTTATGGAGTAAACTTTTTGGCCATGCACTACAATGCAGGAACAGGAACTGGTACTGGCACTCAAAGCAATTTGGATATATTAAATGCTGAGGTAGTAACCTCTGTTCCAAGCAATTTAACATCTAAACATATATGGGCTATAACGCCATCATTTGAAGATTCGGATGCAGTATTGATCACTGCGACAACTACTGCTGGAATACAGGCTGCAATTAATGCTAATCCAAAAGTATGTTTGCCAAAAGGAACATATTCTTTAACTTCTACTATTACACTTAATTCCAATACAACTTTAATTGGTTGTCCAGGAAGAGGTTCATGTGGAGTAATTTTAACTTATGGGTGGACACCGTCTGGATCATCATGGTTAGTAAATACAGCAAACAGCTCGACAGCCAGCACATATTTACTGGATATAACAACTCAGGCTGGTGATGCTGATTATCGTGGTAGTGTAAACTGGCAAGCTGGGAAGAATTCAATTATCAGAGATCTTTGGTGTGATAGGGAATGGGTTACCAATGAACCTAATTTAATAAGATTATATTTTACAAACAATGGTGGAGGAAGAGTATTTAATTATCAGGATGAGAAAGGAACAGATCCGTCTGCTAGCGGATCTTCTTCATTACATCGAAAAGTTGCTGTTTCGGGAACCTCTCAACCATTAACCTTTTATGGATTAAATCTTGAACGTGGTGGAGGTGCAAAAGCGCAATCAACTTTTCCGATGTTAGACATTAGTAATTCTTCAAATGTATTTATTTTCGGAGCAAAAAGCGAAACATCCCAACCTTATACAACAATTAGTAATGGGAAAAATATTTTCATTACTAATACAAATAATCTTACCAATTTTGGTCCTTTTACTATAAACTATATTAATATAACGGGCAATAGTGATAGTATTGAAGTTAGTAATTCGATCTTTTATAAATCGCCAAGTACTTCATATTATGTAGTTTCTGATCCATGGAATACAAATGGAGTTCCGCGGACTATGGCATTGGGCTGTTACTATCGAAAATGGTCTTCAATTGCAAGTGGGTTAACTAATATTTCAGTTACAGGAGTTACATTGAGTCCAGCAACCTTGTCATTAAATACTGGATCAACCAGTCAGCTGACAGCAACTGTAGCACCTATAAATGCAACTAATCAAACCGTAAGTTACAGTTCAAGTAATACAGCAGTGGCGACAGTAAGCTCGACCGGGTTAGTTACCGGAGTGGCAGCAGGAACAGCAACCATTACAGTTACAACTGCTGATGGTGGTTTTACAGCAAATTGCACTGTAACAATAACTGTAGCTTCTACCAATCTTTTGGTCAATCCAGGTTTCGAAGCTGCATTATCTCCATATTGGTATTCTTGCTGTTCATCAATTGCACAAGGAACAACAGCTCATTCAGGCACATATGGATTTGACGTAACAACAAATGGTAATTATGGGCCTACTCAAGACGTAGCTTCTGTTATAACATTAGGACCTGGTCAATACTATGTAGAAGCTTGGGTAAAAATGGCTTCCGGAACTGCAACCGTAAATGTGCAACTTAGAGCCACAGTTGGTTCAACACAATATTTTGCAACACCTACTGTAAATGCTACTGTAGGTACAACATGGACAAAACTTTCAGGAACTGTTACACTTGCTTACACAGGGACACCTTCAGTTGTTAAATTTTATGTAGAAACACCTACCAGTACTACTGCTTATTCTGTTGATGATTGCGTGTTAAATTCTGTGGGTTCGTCAAATATTTCAGTTACTGGAGTTACATTGAGTCCAGCAACCTTGCCATTAAATACTGGATTAACTAGTCAGTTGACAGCAACAGTAGCACCTTCAAATTCAACGAATCAAGCTGTAAGTTATAGTTCAAGTAATACAGCAGTGGCGACAGTAAGCTCGACTGGTTTAGTAACCGGAGTGTCAGCAGGAACAGCAACTATTACAGTTACAACTGCTGATGGTGGCTTTACAGCAACATGTGCAGTAACTGTATCTTCAGTTCCAACAAATATGTTAATCAATCCAGGTTTTGAAGCTGCATTATCACCATATTGGTATACTTGCTGTTCATCAATCGCACAAGGAACAACAGCTCATTCAGGCACATATGGCTGTAATTTAACTGCTAATGGTAATTATGGTCCAACACAAAATGTTGCTGGTGTTACACCAGGAACATATTATGTAGAAGCTTGGGTAAAAATGGCATCTGGATCTGCAACAGTTAATGTTCAACTGAGGGCTACAGTGGGAAGTACAAATTATTTTGCAACTCCAACTGCAACTGCTACGGTAGGTACTAGTTGGACAAAAATTTCAGGAACAGTCATTATAAATTATACTGGAACACCTTCTGTTGTTAAATTTTATGTAGAAACACCATCAAGCACAACTTCTTATTACGTTGATGATTGTGTTTTGAATTATGTTTCGTCATTAACAAATGCCATAAATACACCAATAGATACAGTTAATTTTAATGATTCCGATAAACCTGTATTAATATGTTTTCCAAATCCTGTTCATGATATTTTAAAGATTAAAATGTCTGAGTTACATGAAAATGAAGTGGCTGAAATTTATGATACTAAAGGCGCATTGATTAAAAAGGAAAATATAGTTGATTTAATTCAGAGTATTAATGTAAAAGATTTGCCGTCAGGCTTTTATTTTATAAACTTTAGACGGTTAAATAGATCTTTAAAATTCATAAAGGATTAATAGTGAAAGTTTTCAGAATGAAATTATTAATCCTGTTTATACTAGTGTATGTTCAGGGGTATGGGCAGATTACAGCTATACAAATGGGCATGTACGATTTTAAGGTACAACAAACATTAACAACCGGAGAAATGAATGGCACTAAGGATGTTACCACCAAATTACAGAATGCTGTAAATGCGGCCCGTAATGCAAAGCAGACTTTGTTCATACCTTCCGGAACATATAAAATATCTTCTCAGATTTTATGTTTAATGACGCATGACCCAGGTATTACTTCAAACAATTATCCTGATCTGGCCGTAAATATAGTAGGGTCTGCAGTTAGTCGTCCAACCATTGTGCTTGCGGATAATACCCCAACATTTAGTGGTGCCAAACCTTTAGCTTTATTTCATTATGAAGCAGATCCTAGTTTACCGGATGCTTCAGATGGTACAGCAACTTATGACCCGGGATGGATAATGGAAGGGGGGATTCGTGGAATTAATATTGACCTGGGAAATGGGAATACCAATGCGGTTGGGATATTCTGGTCCTGTGCACAGTATTGTTATATTGAAGATATCAGTATCAGCGCCCGTAATGGCTTTTCAGGATTAACCGGAATAGGTGGTGCTAATTGTTTAACGGCCAATATTAGTGTAACAGGCGGCCAGTATGGTATATATCTACCCAGTAACGCTGAAGCGAAAAGTTGGAATATGCCAGCAGCCAATCAAAATACCATTACCGGATGCAGTTTTAGCAGTCAGAGTATTGCTGCCATGAGTTTAAATGGATGGGGCGGTATTACTATTATAGGGACATCCATTACAGAATCTTCAGGAACAGCAATATTAATGAATGGCAGCTATTATGTTGAAACATTTCCTCTATCAATAATTGACTGTAGTATTCAATTTACTAATCCTGCAACTTCTAATATTGTCATTTCTAATACGGGAGAGAGTTTAGTTTCCCTCCGTGGATTATATGTGCAGGGAGCAGGTAAAATTTGTTCAAATAATGGAGATGGTGATTTGCCAAACTCAGGAACATTGAATAATTGGACGCATATCATTCGATATAATTATGTGTTTAAAAATTCTAAAGTAAATGGATTTGGTGCCAATATGCAGGCAATGCATTTTGATGCATTAACTAATACACAAAACAATGCCGATATTATAAATGTGGAAATTGTTTCATCAGTTCCCGGTGATTTGGCCTCTAAGCATATTTGGCCAACAACCCCTTCATTCGAAGATGCGGATGCAGTATTAATCACTGCAACAGATGCAGCAGGAATTCAGGCAGCAATAAATGCCAATCCAAAAGTATGTTTACCGAAAGGTACCTACACATTGGCAGCACCCATTACACTTAGTAACAATACCACATTGATTGGTTGTCCTGGAAGAGGTTCCTGTGGTACCATATTTACCTATGGATGGAAACCTTCTGCACTGTCATGGCTGATTAATACAGCAAACAGTGCAACTGCCACAACTTATCTGTTGGATATTACTACTACCGCAGGTAATGCCAATTATCTGGGCAGTGTAAACTGGCAGGCAGGGATGAATTCAATTATAAGGGACCTTTGGTGCGATAGAGGATATATAGATAATGAGTATAATTTAATAAGATTGTACTTTACAAATAATGGAGGTGGGAGAGTGTATAATTATCAGGATGAGAAAGGAGAAGCACCATTAAGTTCTTCATACCGCAAGATTGCAGTTTCCGGAACCTCTCAACCACTGCTATTTTATGGACTTGATTTGGAACGGGGCGGAGGATCTTATCCGCAATCAACATTCCCCATGCTGGATATTGCAAATGCATCCAATATATTTGTATTTGGCGGAAAGACTGAAACTTCGCAACCATATACCAATATCAATAACGGTAAAAATATTTTCATTACCAATACAATGAATCTTACCAATTTTGGCCCTTTTACCATTAATTATAATAATATTACCGGTACAAGTGACAGTATTGAAATTAGTAATTCTGTTTTTTATAAGTCACCCAGTACATTTTATTACGTAGTTTCTGATCCATGGAATAGTAATAGTGTACCGAGAACAATGGTATTAGGTTGTTACCATAGAAATTGGTCAGCAATTTCCAGTTCTTCCGGTATTGTAACAGCAGTAAATGACCCGGTTATTCAAAATGAAATATTTCAATTGTATCCTAACCCGGTAGAAAGTTCACTGGTGATTAACACGCCATCATTTATTCAATCTTGTGATGAATTAAAAATATTTGATACAGCAGGGAATACAGTAAAAGAAATAAGATTAACTTCTCAAAATCAAATCATAAATGTAGGTACTTTGCCAAGTGGTTTATACATCGCACAGTATAGAAATTCATCACAGAAATTTATAAAAAAATGAAGTTCAAATATTTTCAAATAAAAAATTTATATAAACAGATTATTACTACAATAATAATTAGTTTATTGATGAATGCTTCAGCGATATTTGGACAAAATAATTATCAAATCAAGTCTAAACTAATTTCAATTGTTTATGATAAGTTTTCTTTATTAAAAATTCAATATTTATCCGGTAATAAAATAAATATTATTGCTTTCGATTCTGTAGTTCAGCCTGGCATAGTGATTGACGGAAAAATAATTTTGAAATTTAAAGTAAAATCAATTACCCAAAAAAATATCAATTCCGAATTTGGAAAGGCACTTGCATCAACTATTACTGGTTTTTTCGATGATGGAATAATGAAGATTGAACGAAAAATATATTTATTGCTTCCTGAAAAATTTCCAAACGCTATTATCACAAAAGCAACCTACATAAACCTTGGGAAAGAATCTATTCATATTGATAGTGTTTTCAGTCAGCGAATCTTATTAAAAAGCAAAAACCAAAAAGATCGGACTCAACTAGTTGATTTTGCTTCGTTTCAGGGTGGCATAAACGAATGGGGAAAAAACTATTCTTTGATTTGGTTAACACCAGGTTTTTATCAAAGCAATTTTCAGGGTATTCACAAAACCAAAGAAGCAAAAGGGAATGATTCAGCTGAATTTATTGGAGGAGGAATGCCGTTTGTAGATGTTTGGAATAAAGATATGGGCGTGGCCTTGATGCATATTGAAAAATTCCCACAATGGTTATCACTTCCGGTAACTTTACATCGACATGCAACAGCCGAAATCAGCATCATTGAAAAGCCTGAAGCAAAATTTGGTATGCAAGAATGGCTGGCAACAAATGATTCTTTTACTACGGTTCAAACTGCTATAGTATTACATCATCTTGATTATTTTGATGCCCTGAAAACATATGGAGATTTGTTGCGTTGCAAAGGGATTGATATTTTAAAAACATCGCCACAAAATGCTTACGAACCTTATTGGAAAAGTTGGGGATTAGGGATGAATTTTACTTTGGAAAAAATTTACAACACGCTTCCTGAGTTAAAAAAAATCGGTATCCGCACAGCAAATTTAGATGATGGCTGGTTTGATTTTTATGGCGAATGGAATGTAAATAAATCAGTCGGAAAATTTCCCAACGGCGAAAAAGATATGATTGCTTTTGTTAAGAAAATTCATGCCGAAGGTTTTAAAACAAATCTTTGGTGGTATCCATTGGGTGTTAGTCCAAACTCAACACTGGCAAAGGATAGAAGCGATCTTTTGGTGCAAAATGAAGATGGAAGTTTTCCAACTGATAATAGAAATGTATATCAGTTTTGTCCGGCTTATGAACCTTCATTAAAATATATTCAGGCATTAGTTGAAAAATTTACTTTGAATTGGGGTTATGATGGATTATATACCGATGCACGTGGATTAGCAGCAGTGCCGCCATGTTTTAATAAAGCGCATCATCATCAATCACCACTCGAATCCTTTCAACAAGTTCCCAATGTTTATAAATTAATTTTTGAAACGTTGCAGAAAAATAATAAAAACGCATTGCATGAAGTTTGCATTTGTGCAACGCCGCATTCTCCATATAACATGCCTTATTATCAAATTGCAAGTGCTTCAGATCCCGTTGATTTATTTCAGGTGAGAAGAAGAGTAAAAGTGGAGAAAGCAATTCATGGCGCTACATTTTGTGTAGGCGATTGTTATCAGGTTCCTAAAAACGAATGGGATGGTTATTCGGTTAAAGAATCCTTTGAAACTTCTTTAGGTATTGGTGCGCAGCTTACTACATTTTATAAAAACCTTGACAGCACTCAGTTTCGGACATGGAAAAATGGGTTTACAAAATACAATGAATTAAAATTAAGCAGTGCAGAATATTTGAATTTGTACGACATTGTTTTTGATAAACCAGAAATTCATGTGGTAGAAAAAGATGATGATATGTATTACGGAATTTATGCCGATTCGGTGTCAAGTAAAAAAAATATTTCACTTCGTGGATTAAAGAAAGGGATTAATTATTCAGTTTACGATTATTTGCACAATAAAAATTTAGGAACGGTCAATGGTAATAATCCGGTTATCAATGTTGATTTTGGTGAGTATTTATTAATTCGACTAAAGCCAATTAAAAAATGAAAAAATATTTTATCACAACATTATTAATTCTTATTGCATTTTGTGGATTTTGTACTGATGAATTACCTAAACCTTTTATTATTCTTCCACAACCCTGTCAAATAATATTGCATCAAAGCAAAGCAGGACTTAGGTTTGGAAAGATTCAACAAATAGTTTTGAAAGGAAATATTTCACTTCCGGTGATGGGAGGCATTCTTTCCAAAATAAAAATTCAATCAACAAAGTCAAACGCAACACTCAAACTTATTTTGGATAGAAATTTTACAAGTGTACCATCCGATGAAGGCTATCAATTAACTATAGAAAATAATAATGCCAAAATTATTGCAAGGAGTGAAGCGGGAATATTTTATGGTTGTCAATCACTTGAACAATTACTTGAAGATTCACGAGATTATAAAAAAATAATTCCTGCCTGCGAAATAATTGATTATCCAAAAATCGCTTATCGTGCAGTTCATTTTGATGTTAAACATCACCTCGATCATTTAAAATATTATTACGAAAGCATTGACCGACTTGCACGTTATAAAATCAATGCCATTGTTTTTGAGTTCGAAGATAAGTTGGGTTATAAACGCCAACCAATTGTTGCTTCGCCACAAAACATCAGCATCGAACAAATGAAAGCAATGACGTTGTATGCGAAAAAAAGATTTATTGAAATAACCCCATTAGTACAGGGTTTGGGACATGCCACTTTTATTTTAAAATACGAACAATATAAAAATCTTCGTGAGTTGCCTTTTAATCGATGGGCATTTTGTCCGATGGATGAAGGCACTTATAAAGTTTTGTTTGATTTATATAAAGATGCCATTGATGCAACACCGGGTTCAAAATATTTACATATCGGCGGCGATGAGATTGGTAACATTGGTTTATGTGCACGTTGCAAACCAATAGCCGATAAAGAAGGCATGATGAGTTTGAATTTATATTGGCTTAAAAGAGTTTGCCAATTTGCAAAAAAAAATAATCGTATTCCTATTTTTTGGGATGATATGCCTTTAAAATATGCAGGTGTAATTGAAAGCACAGATGATGATAATCTTTCAAATGCAGTGCTGGACAGTATTTGGCGAAAAGGAATTCCTAAGTTAGATAGTATTCTAAAAGAATTTCCAAAGAATTGTGTGTACATGAGATGGAATTATTCGATGGCACATCAACCCGGAAATATTCGTGTACTCGATTGGTATAATAGTCGCGGATTGCAAGCCATGATTGCAACTGCAACAAACAAATCTGGTGGTATTTTTTTTCAAGTTGATGAAAGAAACAAAGGCAACGAATCATCTGGTATTATAAATATAAAAAGTTTTAACGAATTGGCTGCAGAAAAAAATATAAGTGGCTCGCTTTGCACAGCATGGGATGATGGCTCGCCGCATATGGAAAATCGTTGGCGGGGTTTTATTGCTTCTGCCGAATATAGTTGGTCGACCAAAAACTGCTCCCTCACTGCATTTGACAGTGCATGGTTGCAGAAGGAATTTGGTGTTACAATTCCTGATTATTATACTTTCAATCAAAAATTGCGAAAAGGTTCTGAATTGTGGTATGAAGCATTTTTTAAAAATAAAAACTATTTAGAAGAAGAAAATATTTTACAAAGTGTGGCACAAGTCGAACATTGGTTGAAGCCTGTTGAAGGAAGAGAAAATGTAAAATTCGATTATACAACTAAACTGATTGAATTACCCGACTTTAAAAATCCGGGGACATGGAGTATAAAATACAAAGACAAATTAGATAGGTCTTTGATTGAAGTAAATGAAGAAAAATATTTATTGAAAAGATTAATTGCTATTAAAGATTCATCACTTCGTAATAAATATTTCTGGCAACTTTCTATTGCGTTGTATAATTTCCAATGCACTACAGCACAATTATTGGTGGCATTAAAAGAAACAGATGTTTCGGATCAAAGCCTGAAGCAGAAAGGGTTCGATGATATCAAGAAAGCGATGAGGAATTTCTGGCAGCGATGGGAAGAATTAAAATTAATTTATAGTCAAACAAGATATATTTCTTATCCATCCAGTTTTGTGAAAGACAGATATTTTCATATTGCCAGTCAACGTGAAGATTTATCATGGATGATACAGCCCCAGGAATTATATTTTGAAATGATTAAAAAATGGATGCGAAATAATAAATAAATTAGTATGAAAAAATATCTCATCATCTTATTTGCATTGTTCACAGTTACAACATTTGCCCAAACCCATTCACAAAAAAAGTCACCATTACTTATTGAAGCTTTGCCTGAAACTGTTGGCATGTCGAGTGAAAGATTGAATAGAATTGATACCATGTTAGAAAATGCTGTTACAAAAAACGAAATTCCCGGTGCTGTAGCGATGGTAGTTCGCAATGGAAAAATTGTTTATTACAAAGCATTTGGGATGGCAGATAATGAAAGTAACAAAGCCATGAAACGTGATGATATATTTCGCATCGCATCGCAAACAAAAGCAATTACAGCTACTGCAATAATGATGCTTTGGGAAGAAGGAAAATTTCAATTGGACGATCCCATTTCAAAATATATTCCTGAATTTAAAAATCCGCAAGTGCTGAAATCTTTTGATAAAAAAGATACAAGTTATACAACAGTACCTGCAAAAACTGAGATCACTATTCGACAATTATTAAGTCATACTTCCGGTATTGGATACGGTGATATTGATGATGATGAAAGATTTAAAATGTTATATCACAAAGCTGGTGTTGTTGATGCATGGACATCAGAAAACATTTCCATTGCAGATAATATAAAACGACTGGCAAAACTTCCTTTGCATTTTAATCCCGGCGATAAATATTATTACAGTAATGGGTTGGATGTGTTAGGTTATTTGATTGAAATTATTTCAGGAATGCCATTGGATGTTTATCTGCGCATTCATTTATTTGAACCACTTGATATGAAGGATACCTGGTTTTATTTGCCTCAAAATAAAGCGGAGCGTTTGGTTTCGTTGCAAAAACCACAGAATAGAAAATGGATTCGTTATCCAATAACTTATTACGATCCTAATTATCCAATTACCGGGGCTAAAAAATTTTTCCCAGGAGGTTCGGGTTTATCAGGCACTGCAAAAGATTATGCTAATTTTTTACAGATGTATTTAAATGGAGGTGAATTTAATGGAAAACGTTTTCTCAGTCGCACAACCATTCAAACCATTATGACAAATCAAACAGGTAATTTATTAGAGGAAAGACCTGAAAGATATTATGGTTTAGTTTTTTCGGTAATAAATCAAAAAGGTGAAGAAAAGGGCAGCTTTGGAAGTAAAGGAACTTTTCTTTGGGGTGGTCATTTTAATACCGATTATTTTGCCGATCCAAAAGAAAAAGCCATCGGCATTATTATGAAACAAACGCAGGATGAAACTAATGATAATACAGATTGGAAATTTAGAATTTTAGTAGAGCAGGCCATTGATGATTGAGTTTTAAAGTATATATATGAGAAGATTTATTTTAGCGGTATTAATTGTATTGACAATTACAAACCCTGTTGTTGCACAACAAAAAATATTTGCAGATAGCTTAAAAATAAATGTAGATGCCAATACTTTTTGGTGGATGGGAATTATTGAAGATGGGCATCAAATGCCACTTACAAAAAATTATCATTCTGATTTTAGGTTAAACGGTTTCGGTAATCAGGTGCAACCTTTATTGCTTTCGAATAATGGCGAAGTAATATGGTCAGATCAACCTTTTTTGATTGATTTTTTAAATAAAAAATTAAGACTGTACGGAAAAAAATTTCAATACAACAAATCAGGATCAACATTAAAAGATGCTTATCATTTTGCCAGTAAAAATTATTTTCCACCATCAGGTAAAATGCCTGATGCATTATTATTTACAAAGCCGCAATACAATACTTGGATTGAATTATTATACAATCAAAATCAAAATAATGTTTTAACGTACGCAAAAAATATTCTTTCAAATGGTCTGCCAGCAGGCATTTTAATGATTGATGATAATTGGCAGGAAGATTATGGTAATTGGAATTTTCATCCCGGCAGATTTTCGAATCCAAAACAAATGATTGACACTTTGCATCAATTAGGATTTAAAGTTATGCTTTGGGTTTGTCCTTTTGTTAGTCCTGATAGTTATTTGTACCGCAATTTAGCAGAGAAAAAATATTTTGTTACAGATAGTTCCGGTAATCCTGCAATGATCAAATGGTGGAATGGTGTGAGTGCCGAATTAGATTTTACCAATCCCGATGCAACTGCTTGGTTTAAATCCCAACTCAACAATCTTAAAAATAATTATGGAGTTGATGGATTTAAATTAGATGCCGGCGACTTTGAATTTTATAATAAAGTTAATTCGTTTAAGAAAAATGCAACAGCAACTGATCATTCAGAAGCTTATGGAAAAATCGGATTAGATTATTCTTTGAATGAATACCGAGCCATGTGGAAAATGGGTGGAATGCCTTTGGGGCAACGATTACACGATAAGAATCATGGTTTTGGTGATTTGCAATTTTTAATTCCAAATATGATTGTTGAAGGATTGAATGGATATTATTTTTCTTGTCCCGATATGATTGGTGGTGGCGATAATACTGCATTTTTAAATAATGTACAATTAGATCAGGAATCAATTGTTCGCTCTGCACAATGTCATGCATTGATGCCTATGATGCAATTTTCCGTTGCACCATGGCGGGTGTTAAATAAAATAAATTTTGAAGCAGTAAAAAAAGCAGTTGCACTTCGTGAAAAATTTTCAAACTATATTTTGGAATTAGCTAAACATACGGCTTCAACCGGAGAACCAATTTTAAAATCAATGGAATTTAATTATTCGCATCAGGGGTATGAAAAAATAATTAATCAATTTTTATTGGGCGATAATTTATTGGTGGCTCCTGTTTTAATAAAAGCGGCTACAGAAAGAACCGTAATTATTCCTAATGGAAAATGGAAAAGTTTTGATGGACAAATTATCAATGGTCCAAAAACTATTCAAGTAAAAGTTACTATTAATGATTTGCCATATTTTGAAAAAATAAATTAATGTTTAATGAGTCATTTATTTAAAAAAATATTAATTCTAATTTTCTTTGGTTTATTTACCACAATTATTTATTCTCAAAAAAAAATCAACTATCCTTATCAAAACAAAAAATTGCCCATTGAACAAAGAATAAAAGATTTGTTGAGCCGAATGTCGTTGCATGATAAAATTTTACAATTACAGCAGATTCAGGATGCAAACAGTATTGATACATTTAAAGGAGAAAGTTATGGATTGATGATGAACACTGCATCAACTGCTGCGGAGGTTACCAACTTAAATATTAAAATTCAAAATTATTTACTGACGAAAACGCATTTTGGAATTCCTATTATTTCCTGTACCGAAGCTGTGCATGGAACATATCAGGGAGGTGCTACTATTTACCCGCAGGCTATTGCACAAGGAAGTACGTTTAATCCTGATTTAGTGGTAAAGATGATGAACATGATAGCAAAAGATTTACACGCTATGAATATTCATCAAGTACTTGCACCTGATTTAGATATTGCCAGAGAGCTACGTTGGGGCAGGGTAGAAGAAACGTATGGCGAAGATCCTTTTTTAAATGCCACAATGGGTATTGCGTATGTAAAAACTGCTGCGAATAATAATATCATCTGCACACCCAAACATTTTGTTGCGCACGGAACACCCATGGCAGGCTTCAATTTGGCATCGGTGAGTGGTGGCGAAAGAGATTTACGTTCCATCTATTTATATCCTTTCGAAAAAGTGATTAAAGAGGCAAAACCACTTTCGTTAATGAATTGTTACAGTTCTTACGATGGAGTTGCAGTTGCAGGTTCAAAATATTTTATGACTGATATTTTGAGAAAAGAATTAGGATTTAAAGGTTATGTGGTTTCCGATTGGGGATCAGTTGAAATGTTGAAATTTTTCCATCACACAGCAGCAACTAATGCTGATGCTGCGATCCAGGCAATAGAAGCAGGCGTTGATTTGGAAGCTGGAAGCAATTGTTATTTAGCATTAGAAAAATTAGTGAAAGAAAAAAAGTTTAATGTCAAGTATATTGATTTAGCAGTTAGTTGGGTGCTGTATGTAAAATTTGCTTCTGGTTTATTCGACCATCCTTTGAATAATGAGATTGATTTGGCCACAACTATTCATTCAAAAGAAAGTATTGAGTTGGCTAAAGAAATAGCTGATGAAAGTATTGTTCTTCTTAGTAATAAGCATTCTATTCTACCACTTTCACCAAAAGAGTATACATCTATAGCAGTAATCGGGCCCAATGCCAATCAATTTCAACCTGGTGATTATACCTGGAGCCGTACAACCGATCATGGTATATCTGCATTGAAAGGATTGCAAAAAATTGTTGATAATAAAATTATCATAAATTATTCAAAGGGTTGCGATGCATGGAGCCAGAATAAAAGTGGATTTACAGAAGCTGTTGAAGCTGCAAAAAAAAGTGATGTTTCAATTATTGTTGTAGGAACTGAAAGTGGCACATTTACGGATAATACTAATGCAACCTGTGGTGAAGGTTATGATTTGAGTGATTTAAAACTACCAGGTGTACAGGAAGATTTAATTAAGGAAATAAAATCAACAGGTAAGCCAATTATTGTTGTTCTTATTTCCGGGAAACCATTAGCCATTCCATGGATAAAGGAAAATGCTGATGCTATATTAGTACAATGGTATGGCGGTGAACAACAGGGAAATGCTTTGGCCGATGTTCTTTTTGGAAATGTAAATCCATCAGGTAAATTAAATGTTTCCTTTCCTCAATCAGTTGGTCATTTGCCATGTTATTATAATTACAAGCCTACAGATAAAGGTTTTTATGAATCGCCCGGCAGTATTGACAAACCCGGTCGTGATTATGTGTTTAGCAATTCAAATGCACTCTGGAGTTTTGGGTATGGTTTAAGCTATACTTCATTTCAATTTATTGATGCAACTGTTAATAAAGAAAAAGTAAAGGCAAATGATAGCATTACCATTGATGTTAAAATAAAAAATTCTGGGAATGCAGATGGAAAGGAGGTTATACAACTTTATGTGAGAGATGTGGTAAGCTCTGTTGTTACACCAATCAAACAATTAAAAGCTTTTAAAAAAATATTTTTAAAAGCGGGAGAAGAAAAATTTATTCGTTTGGTTTTGCCGATTTCTGAATTAGCATTATTCAATCAACAAATGAAAAGAGTAGTTGAGCCCGGTGAATTTGAATTGCAAATTGGTGCTGCTTCAGATGATATAAAAATCAGGAAATCCATTTTTGTTATTCAGTGATGAATTATTAAAAATAAGTATCATTTTTTTGAAAAAAACTGTAAATGCCATGCGATTGCTCAAAAGTAATAATGCCTTAATTATACCAATGCTGATTCTTGGCGTTTTATATTTTGTAATTGGCTTTGGAGTTGGCATCAGTGGATTTCTAACACCTTTTTTAAAAGACGCATTGCATTTAACTGTAACGCAATCTTATTTAATTCCTGTTGCCGTTTTTTCTGCATTTATCATTTTCGGTGCACCTGCAGGATGGGTAGTAAAAAAAGTTGGATATAAAAAGAGTATTGTGTTTGCATTACTTATTATGAGTATTGGAATGTTGTTGTTTATTCCCTCAGCTAATACAAAAAGTTTGATTACTTTTTTATTGGCATTGTATATTATCGGCATTGGCAAAACTTTATTACAGACTGCTGTTAATCCATATGTAACTATTGTTGGGCCACAAGAAAGTGCTGCAAGCCGAATGTGTTTGATGGGAATATTAAACAAATTAGCCTGGTGGTTATCTCCAATATTTTTGGGAATATTTTTAAATCTAAATCATGTTCAATTATCGCAGATTTCAATACCGTTTTATATTGTAACATTTATTTTAATGGCATTGGCTGTGTTCATGTATTTTGCTCCTTTACCCGAAGTAAAAGCTGTTAGCGAAAGTGAAAGTGATTTAAATGAAAAAAATAATGCTTCTCAAAAAAAGCCAAGTATTCTTCAATACCCGCATTTGTTGTTAGGCGTTTTTGCTTTGTTTTTTTATATCGGTGTTGAAGTGTTGCCCATGGTTTCAATCATAGGTTTTGCAAAAACTATTTACGGACAAACAGCAATCAATCTTGAAAGCTTTTCAAAATATGTTCCCATTGGAATGTTTGTGGGTTATATTTTTGGTTTATTGATGATTCCTAAAAAAATTTCTCAAACAAACGCACTAACATTATTTTCTTTTATTGGAATCATTGCTGCATTATGTGTTATTCTTTTACCTGGAAAAATTGCGATTTATAGTTTGGCTGCAATTGGCTTTGCTAATTCAATTATGTGGGGAGCAATATGGCCACTCGCCATTGCCGATTTGGGAAATTTTACTAAAACAGGATCATCATACATGGTAATGAGTTTAGTTGGTGCTGCTATTATTCCATTTGTTTTTGGGTATTTAATTGACGCTTTTAAAACGACTGAATTTGCAACAACAAGTAATTATCAAAATGCTTACTGGATTTTTATACCGGCATATTTTTTTATACTTTTTTTTGGAATGATCGGATATAAGATTCGAAAAAATAAATGAATAGTTTTTGATAGATGAAAAATAATTCATCTTCTAAAAAAATATTTTGAGTGATGCATAAAAAATTTGTCATCGAGGCCGAAAAAAAAATTCCTGTTTTTACAAGCACAGATGTATTGGTAATTGGTGGTGGCCCGGCAGGTACTGCTGCTGCTATTGCTGCAAGTAAAACGGGTGCTGATACATGGTTGATTGAGCGATATAATCATCTCGGCGGTTTATGGACTGGAGGTCAGGTTCTTCCATTATTATCAACTCATGCCATTGATATTAATAATAATAAAATTCAGGCATTGCGTGGAATTGGAAATGAAATGTGGCAAAGATTAAAGAAGATGAATATGTCCATACTGGATGTTGACCCCGTGATTGATCCCGAAGCAGCAAAATTTGTGATGGAACAAATGTTGATTGAATCAGGTGTAAAAATTTTATATCATACTTATGCAACAAATGTTATAAAAGATGGTAAGGTATTGAAAGGTGTATTTATCGAAAATAAATCAGGTCGATCAGTTATATTGGCAAAAATATTTATTGATTGTTCGGGTGATGGAGATATTTTTCATTTCTGTGGTGAAGACTATGCAACTATGAAATATAATATTGGTTTGATTCATCGATTAGGAAACGTAGATAAAATCAATCAAAATAAAAGTGGATATATAAAATATTTTACCGGTGAAGAAACGCCTATCAAAGGTGTCAATTGGATGAACATGGGTGGTAAAAAAAATCAAAATGCCGTGGATGCTTTAACACTTTCAAATCTGCAAATTGAATATCGCCAAAAGATTTGGAATAACTTTTTACGAATGAAACAAACACCCGGATATGAAGATGTTTATTTGGTAGATACTGCATCGCAATTAGGTGTTCGTATGTCACGAATTCTTGAAGCCGAATATAAATTATCCTTACATGATACTATGACATTTGAAAAATTTGATGATGTTATTGGAATTAGTGGAGCATGGACAGCTATGCTGTATCAAAGCAAAAGAGTGCCAACAGATAAAAGGCCTATATGGCAAATTCCCTTGCGATCTTTAATTCCTAAGAAGACAGACGGTTTGTTGGTGGCAGGAAGGTCTTTTTCTTACGAGAAAAAACTTTTTCAGGATGCAAGAGTTATTGGTACTTGTTTAATTACTGGTCAGGGTGCAGGTGTAGCAGCAGGTATTGCAATTAAAAACAAACAGAATGTACGGGATATTGATTTAAAAAAATTAAAAAATGAATTATTAAAACAGAAAGTGTATTTAGGATAATTAATGATAAAATTATAGATTAATAAATTGTTATGGAATTGAATGATATATCAATAGAAAATAATAAGCATGAACTTATTTTTCCACGTCCTTTTGCCTTTGCCATTGATGATTTAGGATGGAATAATGGTAGCAACATAGGTGCTAACGGAGCTCCGGGGCCTTATCGTGTTGGTGTAAATAAGAACATGAAAAAATTTGATTATGAAGCAATAGTTGAAGTGGGCAAGTCTGTTGGCGTTAGAATTCAGGCTTTATTTATTTTATGTGAAATGGACAGAGCTAATGTTTGTGCTAAATATCCAACCACAACAATGCATGGAAAAGATTGGGACAATTCGAAAAATATTTGTGATGAGCAAAATGTAATAATGAATTATGTAAAAGAAAATGCAGCATTTTTAGAATTTGGATTACATGGTGTTGGACATGAATACTGGCCTGACAAAATGCAAAAAGTAAGAGCTGAATGGTATAACAAGTTTGATAAAAAACCTTGGTTAGAAGAAATATTAAATGACCATATTCAATGTGTCAAAGAAATTATGTCGCAATATGATTTAACTCCTGAAAATGGTCATTCCTTTCCCGAAAGTTTTTGTCCACCTTCTTATAGTTTTTATTGGAATCCAAGCACAGATTATAGTTTAGGAAAAATACTTTTTAAAAATGGCGTGAAATATGCTAACACAGATTTTTCTGAAATTCCTGAACTAAATCCTCCAAAAGGAAAAAATGGTGGCGGATTTGATCATGGAGTTCATGTGGTAAACAGAATAAATTATGGAAACGAATGGTGGCGTTTATCCTCACTGCCATTGGTTTCTGTCGAAAATCAGGAAAGCGATATGATTGAATCGCATTGGGCAAACTGGTTGGCACAAGATGAATTTTTACAACAGAAAGTTAATGGTCAATTTATAGCATATTATAGAAAAATTCAACAAAGCGCTGAAAGATATGTTGCAAAAAATACTGAACAATTTCATTCGCAATGGTTGTATAAAAAGTTTACAAAAATCATTAAAATCAATGAAAATGTTTATTCAATAGATAATACTGAAATGCCTGATGCCGCTTATCAAAATAATTTATTAGGCAATTTGGTTTTTAAAATGAAATTGAACAATAATGAACATATTTCACATGCAACAATTAATAAAAAAAATATTGCTTGCTATTTCGAAGAAGAAGGATATGCCTTTATTTATTTGCCAGTGTTGCAGAAAAGAGTATATCAATTTGAATTTTCAATTGACGGAATGATGATGCATGAATGTGTGATGAATGACGGTACATACAATATTTATAGTTGCGAAAAAGAAAGTAATATTTTGAAGATTGATCTTAAAATGTATGGCGTACAGAAAATAAAAATCAATTGCAATAAACCTTCATCTATTCATTCAACGAATAATAGCTTACAAATAAATGCATGGTTTTTTGAGGTTGAAAATGATATCCTGTCAATTGAAGTTACTGGTAGAGATTTTCAGGGCGAAAGAGGATTTATATTCGTAAAATTTTGAAATAAATACCATTTGGGGTTGCTAAGAACAATACAATAATAGATTTCAAAAAATTTCTTTAAACTTTCATAAACTTTCGAAAAAATATTATTAACCTATAAAACCTTTCTATATTCTAATTAAGTTGCTATCTTTGAAAAATAATTCTTATAAATTTTAGAAACTATTCTCAAAAACTTAATAGCAACAAAATGAATAGAAGTTTAGAAGTTCGTCAACTTAACAAGTTAACTCCCGAGGAAGTAAAAGCAAAAGCGGGCAAGCATTTAATGGTATTAAAAGATACCGATGAAATTTATCTTTTTTTTGCCACACACATGTTTAATTTAATTAAAAGTAACAATGCAAAAGGAAAAGAAACATCAGGCATTTTTCCTTTTGGTCCGTACCAGCAATATCCCCTTTTTGTTGAATGGGTAAATAAGGAAAGAGTATCTCTAGCCAATGTGAACTTCTTTTTTATGGATGAATATGCTGATATAAACGGTGTTGAAATTCCTGCGGATCATTACCTCAGTTTAAGAGGTCAACTCTATAAAATATTCGAAAAAATTGATAAAGAATTATTACCTGATTTTTCGAAAGTGATTTTTCCTTGTGCAGAAAATTTATCGAAATTAAAATCGATGATTGCAGCAAAACATTTAGATGTTACTTATGCTGGTGTTGGAATTCATGGTCATCTTGCTTTCAATGAACCTGAGCAGGGTGTAAGAGATACAGATCCTCGTGTGACTTTCATTAACGATTTTACTGTAACAATTGGTGCAATTCGATTTGGCATTGGTGGGGATCTAGAAAATTTTCCCAGAAGAGGATTGACAGTTGGATTAAACCAGTTATTAGCTGCCGATGAAGTGGTATTGATGACTCGCAGTGGTATTCCCGGAATTGATTGGGCAAATACTGTTGTACGAATTGCAGTGTTGGGCGAAACAGGCGATGATTATCCGGTCACACATATTAGAAATCATAAAAACTGGGTATTACTGACTGACGAAGATTCGATTAAAACACCCATTAGTATTTAATAATATAATGTAGAAATTTCAATTTTTTATTTCATTAATTTTCTATAAAAAATACAATGAACGAAAAATTACTTTTAGGAATTGACCTTGGTACTGGTGGATGTAAAATAACGATCATCAATCCGAGAGGAATTGTATTGGCAGAATCTTCCGAAGAATACGAAACATATTATCCCAAACAATCTTATACTGAACAAAATCCCAAAGACTGGTTTGATGCATTGATAAAATGTATCAAAAAGATCACTGAATCAAATAAAATCAATTTCAATAATATTGTTGCCATTGCATTGGATGGTTCTACGCATAATGCTGTTTTGTTGGATGATACTCTGGAGGTGATCAGACCCACAATTATGTGGACCGATCAACGAAGTACCGAAGAAGTAAAATATTTAGAAAAAGGTTGGGGCGACAAAATTTTTAAAATTGCTTATCAAAAAGTTTCTACTACCTGGACACTTCCGCAATTGTTGTGGATTAAGAACAATGAGCCTGAAAATTTTAAAAAAATTTACAGGATCATGTTTGTAAAAGATTATATCCGTTTTTTATTATCCAATACCTGGCAAACAGATTTTATTGAAGCGCAAGGAACACTATTTTTTGATGTTGCAGAAAATAAATGGTCTGATGAATTAATTCAATTAATCGATTTACCCAAAGAAGTTTTGCCCCCCATTTGTTATCCAACAGATATTGTTGGAACCATTACTGAAGCTGCATCGCAAATAACAGGATTACCTTTTGGAATACCTGTTATTTGCGGCACTTCGGATGTTACGGTGGAAGATTATGCAGCAGGCGCCATTAATACGGGGCAATGTATTATTAAATTAGCTACTGCAGGAAATGTAAATGTGATGACTGCTAAACCTAATCCTAATCCACGCACCATCACTTATTCTCATGTTGTTTCAAATCTTTGGTACACTGCTTCAGCAACTAACACAGCCGCATATGCGATGCGTTGGTTTAGAGATAATTTTTGTTTTGAAGAAATAGAACAATCAAAATTAAATGGCAAAAACGTATATCAGTTAATGGATGAATTGATTCAATTAATACCTATTGGTTCTAGTGGTTTAATATTTCATCCCTATTTATTAGGAGAAAGAGCACCTTATTGGGATGCCAATCTAAGAGCCAGTTTTATCGGTGCATCTATGTTGCACAAAAAAAATCATTTTATAAAAGCGGTAATGGAAGGTGTTGCATTTTCCCTGAAAGATTGTTTTGGATTGATCGAAAAAATGAATATTGATGTATCGGAGTTTATCATTATTGGTGGTGGCGCAAAAAGCGATACATGGTCGCAAATAATTTGTGATGTATTTGGAAAAAAAGTTATTCGTCCTGTTGTTACCGATGCATCGTATGGTGCTGCATTGCTTGCCGGTGTTGGTGTTGGGTTGTTTGCTGATGTAAAAGAGGCAGTAACTAAATGTTTGCAAACCGATAAAATATTCAAGCCAAATTTAGCTAATCACGAAAAATATAATCAGCTTTTCAAAGTGTATGTAAATATTCACGACAACTTAAAAAATATTTATAGCGATCTCAATAAAATTATTAATCAAGAAAAATAAAAATGAAATTACATCAGCAATCTTATATGTTTGATATGATTCTTTTTGAACTGCAAGATATTGTAGGAAGAGATTTCGTATCAACAAAATCATCCGACAAAGAAGTTTATTCTGTAGATTATTTTTGGATTCCCGAAATGTGGCATGATCGACAAACAGGAAGAGATATTACTCGACCAATGGCTGATTTTATTGTGCATCCAGCCAATGCTTCCGAAGTTTCTAAAATTTTAAAAGTTGCTAATAATTATAAAATTCCGGTTACAACTTGGGGTGGCGGAAGTGGATCACAGGGCGGTGCGCTGCCTGTTTTTGGCGGAATTATTTTAGATACAAAAAGAATGAATCAAATTTTTATTATCGATGAAAATTCTATGACTGTTGAAGTTGGTACTGGCATCATTATGCAACAGTTAGAATGGGAATTAGAGAAGCATGGATATTCAACAATGCATGATCCTGCATCTGCAAATTGTGCTACTGTGGGCGGTTTTATTGCTCATAGGGGTACTGGTGTTTTGTCAACTAAGTATGGCAAATTTGAAGATATGATAGTGAATATGGAAGTTGTTTTACCCAATGGAGATATTATAAAAAGCTTACCAGTTCCTAAAACAGCATCTGGTCCAGATTTAAACCAATTTTTCTTTGGTGCCGAAGGAACATTAGGAGTTGTTACCAAAGCGACCATCACTATCAATAAAATTCCTGAAGTAAGAAAATTTAGGGCATTTATTTTTAAAGATTTAGCTACCGGATTAAAAGTTGGTCAACGTTTAATGACCGAAAAATTGCAACCATCTGTTATTAGATTGTACAGTGAAAAAGAAACCAAAGAAGTAATTAAAAAAGTTTTGGGAGTTGATAAAAATGGTGTTTATATGGTGTATGGTTTTGATGGAAGAAAAGAAATGGTTGACATGCAATTAAAATACGCCAAAGAAATTGCTGATGAAGAACAAGGTGAAGATCTTGGTGAAGATTTAGGACAACAATGGTGGAAAAATAGATATAAATTTTTCTTCCCGCCATACATGTTTCAATTGCCACAATGTTTTGGAACATTAGATACAGTTGCCACTTATAGCAACATCGAAAACATTTTTAATGCTATGAAAAATGTAATTGAAACTAAATATCCAATGGCAAGATTTATCGGACATTTTTCGCATTGGTTTAATTGGGGTTGTATGTTGTATGGAAGATTTATTATTGATACGCCACTAGATGATCCGCATGAAATGTTATTTCTTCATAACAGTATTTGGAACGATTGTTTACGTGCTGCAATGCATGCTGGCGGTGTGTTAAATGAGCATCATGGTATTGGTTTAAAACTAAGCAGATTAATGCCAGAATTATATGGTAATTCTTTTCAATTATTGAAAAATTTAAAACAATCTCTCGATCCAAACGGAATCATGAATCCAGGAAAATTAGGATTTGGGGTATAATAAAAAAGAAAAAATAAAAATAATTATGACAGCTCTTACACAAAATAATTTCGATACCATTAAAGCATGTCGGTACTGCCCCATGTGTCGCCAGTCGTGCCCTTCAGAGTTTATCAGTTTCAGAGAATCTGATACGCCAAGAGGACGAGCCATGATATTGCAAAGCGTTTATATTGCCGAAAAAGAATACAATCAATCAACCATCGAAGCCATTTACAATTGCTTTGTTTGCGGCTCTTGTACCAGTTGGTGCGCCGGTGCCGAAATAGGTGGATATGATATTCCTGAGTTGATTAAATCTGCTAGAAAAGATATTGTAAAAAAAGGTATGGCGTTGGAAGTAGTTGAAAACATAAAAAATTCTTTACTCGAAAATAATAATGCATACAATCTTCCCGCTTCAGCTTCATTCTCTTATTCAATCGAAGAAAAAAATGCCGATGTTTTGTATTTGTTAGGAGAAGAGATTAATTATAAAAATCAAGAAATCGCAAAAGCGGTGATTGCCATTTTCAACAAAATAAAATTATCTTTTACATTGTTGAAAGATGAACCAACAAGCGGAAAAATTCTGGATTTATTGGGATACGAAAATGAATCATTATTAAAAGCTGAACTACTTTATAAAAAAATAATTGTATCAGGATGTAAAACAATTATTGTTTCAAATCCATTAGAATTTGATGTGTTAAAAAATTATTATCCAAAATGGGGTTTTGTTTTTACTGATGATATAAAAATTCTTCATTTCTCCGAATTTATTGCTGAGAATATTCAATCAGGGAAAATTAGATTATCACAAACAGATGAAATAATAACATTGACCGATTCGGAATTTTTAGGCCGGTTTAATAATGTGTTCGAAGCACCAAGAATTATTATTCAAGCAGCCACAAAAAATTTCAAAGATTTGCGTTGGAGTCATAAAAAAATGCTTTCAACTGGTGAAGCAGCATTTACATTCAATGATAAAATATTTACACAAGGTTCAAATCTTGGAGAAAAAATTATTGTATTGGCAAATGATATTCATGCAAAAAGAATAATCACGTTATCTGCTACAGCTAAAAATAATATTGGAAATCAGTCAGGCATTAAAGTAATGGATATCGCAGAGTTTGTAGCAGAATTGATTTTGTAATTTATTAAAAAAAGTATATGAATTTACTAAAAAAATTTTCAAAAAAAAATGGATTAACAAGTATTGTTACGGAAGGTGAATGCGGTTTAAAAAAAGTAATCTTCGATCTATTAAAATTAAATACAGGAGAAATTCATGTTGGAAATACTCAAACAAATGAGTCGGCTTTTATAATCTTGTCAGGGAGATGTTGTATAGCTGGAAATGATTTTAGGTATCCACATATCGGCAATCGAAAAGATGTATTTTCTGGTAAACCTACAACTGTTTATTTACCTAATAATACATCTTACGAAATAGTTGCTGAAACGGAAGTTGAAATTGGTATTTGTTCGGCCCATTCGACTCTACAATCAACACCAATTTTAATTACTCCAGAAGAAGTAACAGAAGTTGATCTGGGTGTATTAAACTGGAAGAGAAAGGCGTATTTTATAATTGACCAAAAAGTAAATTCAGAAAATCTTTTTATTGGTGAAACATTCCTTCCTCCCGGCAATTGGGCATTTCCGCCACATCGCCACGATTTCGATAATTATCCCGAAGAAGTTGATATGGATGAAGTGTATCACTTCAGAATAAATCCTTCAACAGGGTTTGCCATTCAAATTTCTTGTACCGATGATAAGTCGAGAGATGATGCATATATTATGAGAAATGAGGATACCGTTTTAATTCCAAATGGTTATCATCCGGTTGCCGCTTCTCCTGTGGATAGTGTTTATTTTTTATGGATGATGGCAGGTGACAAAAGATATTTTATTTCTCGTCCAGATGATAATTACAGTTGGGTAAATAAATCAGAAAATTTCCTGAAACAAAAAAAATGAAGCCAATCGAAATTGCAGGATTAGGGTTTTGTTCGCTTGATTATTTAAGCATATTGCCATATATTCCCATGGATGAGAAAGTTGAAATTATTCAAAATTTAATTCAAGGAGGTGGACCAACAGCAACGGCAATCATTACAGCAGCAAGGCTTGGAGCGAATACGGCTTTTATAGGTTGTGTTGGTGATGATGAGAAAGGGAAAACAATTTTACAAGAATTTGAAAAAGAAACTGTCGATACTAAATTTGTTCAGGTGAATGTTGGAAAAAAATCGCCAAGTGCATTTTGTTGGATTGAAAGAAGTACCGGAAAACGCAGTATTGCATGGACTAAAGGAACAATACTCCCACTGGATGCTACAAATATAAATTATGAATTTATTGCATCTTTAAAACTATTGCATCTTGATGGGCATAATACAGAAGCAGCTATAATAGCAGCAAAAATTGCAAAAGAAAATGATGTGCTTGTTTCGCTTGATGCGGGCACAAATCTTCCTGGAATAGATGAACTTATTCAGCTTTCAGACATTTGCATTGCTCCCGAAAATTTTGCTCTAAAATATACTGGCGAAAATAATATTCAAAAAGCAGCTGAAAAATTATTAGAAACCAATTGCATTGTTGCTGCAGTAACCAGCGGAAAAGATGGCGTGTTTGCCATCACTTCAAAAGGGTCAATAATACAAAGAGCATTTGAAGTTGAAGTGGTTGATACTACTGGTGCTGGCGACGTTTTTCACGGTGCATTTGCGTATGCTTTTATTCAAGGTTGGGAAATAAATAAAGTAGTGGAATTTGCAAGTGCCACTGCTGCTATAAAGTGTATGCAGTTGGGCGGAAGAACTGGTATTCCATCACTGAGTGAAGTAAATGAATTCTTAGCTAAACAAATAAATTATTCAAACTAAAAATAAATTATGCCATTAGTAACGTTATCACAAGCACTATCCATTGCAGAAGAAAATAATATTGGCATTGGTGCATTCAACATTGGGAATTATGAAAGTTTAAAAGCCGTGATGGATGTAGCCGTTGAAGAAAAATTGCCGGTAATTATTCAAATATATAATCGCTTATTTAACGATAATAAGGCACGTGATTTTTCGGCATTGGTTAAAGTAATGGCCAAGAATGTTGATATACCGATTGTGATACATTTAGATCATGGCAAAACGATGGATCAAATTGAAAGGGCCGTGCAATATGGTTTTACTTCGGTAATGATTGATGCATCCGAATTGCCAATGGAAGAAAATATTGATATGACAAGAAAAGTAGTTGCCATTGCACATGAAAAAAATATTTCGGTAGAAGCAGAGATTGGAAGATTACTTCCAAAAGGAACTGTTGATTGTGATAATTTTCTCACTGTACCTGAAGAAGCAAAATATTTTGTTGAACAAACAGGAATTGAGGCATTGGCTGTTGCAATTGGGACCGCACATGGAGTTTATAAAGAAACACCTTTTATTGATATTGAAAGATTAAAAAAAATAAAATCACTTATCAATATACCGGTTGTATTGCATGGCGGTTCTTGTACACCGCATGATGTAGTACAACAATCTATTTTAGCGGGTATCAGAAAAATAAATATTGCTACTGAATTGCATCAGGCATATATTGATGGAATCGCTATTCAGTCTGAAATTCATAAAAATAAATTTTCACCCATTGATGTGTTTAATATTCCTGTGGTAGAAAAAATGAAAGAAATAGTAAGATTGAAAATGAGAGTTTTTGCAATGAGATCATAATTGCAAAATATGGTGGATTATGAATTAATAATAAGGTTATTTATACAAAGTTATGTAGGTCAGTTTTATCCGCTAGTGGGAATTGCTGTATTTGCAAAACTTGGACGTGATATTTCATTTCCATTAAACTAAACCTGTTGTGGTTAACTAATGTCAAACTTTAAATTTGATATTTTATCAAAAGGATGCAAGGAAAGTATAAAAAATAATGAAGGAATAGATTTTATAGTTTACCCTTCAGGAAGTTGTACTTTGCATATTAAAGAACATCTACATGATAAAGAAAAATAATGAAGTATAACATTTAAAAAAACATGAATAAACTGTATTTATGATAGATGTTCTAAAAGTAAAAAAGATTAAAGCCAAGTTTCCCCATATGGGTGGATTTCATTCAAGTTGCCACGGACCAAGAGCCTTTATATTTCTTCTATTAGTGAAAGATTGATACCAACGTTTTCTAAATCGGAATTTATTTTGAATTTGGTTTTTGGTATTGAAATTTATAAATCAAAATGAGTAGATTAATGCTGTGGATTAGGCGGGACATTTTATGTTTCGAAGAAACAAAATCATCGAAGATGAGTAAGGATAGATTTGCAGAAAAAGTGCAAAATATTGTTGAATTTATTACGAGTGGTGATATGAGTTGTTTAATGCATTTAGATAGAGTTTTAAGAAGTCAAATGAGTAGTATTCATGTAAAACATTTAGTAGAGAACTTGAATTAAAGTTATAGAATTACCTATAACAGTGGCTAAATAGGTAAATGGATTTTGTAGCAACTAAATAAATTAGTAATTTAAAGACTAAAATATAATTATGGTGAAGCATAATATATTTAAAGAATAAATTTGATTGAGTTTTCAAAAAGGTTTCAGAATAATGAAGATTGCTACAATTATCTAATAACAGTAAAATGGTGAAAGGGATATAAATATAGTCGTTATGGTTGTGAACAAAATCATAAGGGACGTACTTATTATTTTAAAAGATGTATAGGGGTGTGGTTATGATGAAGTTTAAATGCAAACACCGTATTTCACGGTTTTTAAATGCCGATTCTAAAGGCTTTCCACATGGTATTTAGATTAACGGCAAAGAAAAAGGGATGTCAACGATAGTATTAGAAACACAAGTATGTGATCAACAAAAGATAGCTTGGTTATTCAAGAGAAAGGTACAGGCGGTTGGAAAAAGGATAAAGAGACAAAATGAAAAGGACTGTAGAAGTTGATGAAATATAGATTAGTGGCTATTCTACAGCAAAAGGAAGAAGTACAGAAATGATAGATGCTCTTTTGTAGCTGTTGAAACACAATGAGATGGAAGAATGGGGAAGAATGCCTTGCAGCACATTGAAAGTTTTACAGCAGAAGAGTTGATGTATGCTCTAAATGATAATATTAAAAATGAGGCTGTAATAAAAAAAGATTCTTATCATTCTTATAAAAGGTTAGCAAAACAGATGAAGAATTTAACCTATAGTTATTCAGAAAAAGGAAGTTCAATAGAAGAGCTACGCAAGCAAATTAAGATGGTATGGGGGAACGCATCATCAAAGTTCCAATGATATTTATTTGCTTATACTGATGAATATATTTACAGGTTTAATAGGCAAGATATGCGATGAGGATTATTTAATGATGTGGTGGTAAGATTAATGCATTAATTACCATATCATTACAATTATCTAAAAACACTATGCTTTTATTCTACCAAATCCTAATAGAAAATATTGTTGCAACTATGCATACGGCATATCAATCATGATAAATGAGCAATGAAAGTTTTAGTGTTTTCATCGCAGACCCATCGAAAACTGCGGCATTGAACAGGGTTTGGTTATTTGGGGCACAAGACCTCAAAAGTGTATTGTACTAATCTATTATTAAGGATTACACCCAATTACATTTAATCATTTATTAAAACGAAAAAAAATGAAATTGAAACAAGTATTTATTGTAGGCTCAATTATTTTATCACGATGTCTTATTTGTGCTCAAGCCATTACTGATCGAGGAATTGTGAAAGAATCCCTTACTGTAAAAAGTGCTGTGCTTGGCAGAGATATTAGATATTCAGTGTATTTACCTTCGGATTATTATTCTTCAAACAGATTATACCCGGTTCTTTATTTATTACATGGATATACAGATGATGAAACAACTTGGATACAAAATGGAGAAGTACAAATTACTGCTGATAAATTAATTACTAAAAGAGAATTGGTTCCATTAATTATCATTATGCCCGATGGTGGATTAACTTGGTATATTAATAACTATAGTGATTCTATTCGATATGAGGACGCATTCTTTTTAGATTTTATGCCTACTATTGAAAAAGTATATCGTATTAGATCTGATAAAAAATTTAGGGCAATCGGTGGATTGTCGATGGGAGGTTATGGCGCATTGCTTTATTCTTTTAAGCATCCTGATATTTTTTCTGGTTGCATTGCTTTTAGTGCAGCCGTTCGTAATGATAGTTTAATGATTAAACGCCTAAAAATTGGTGAAAGCAATTCTGTTATATGTTATGGGAAATTAAGAGGAGATAGTTTGCCTGAAAACTGGAAGATAAATAGTCTGTTGGATTTAGCAAAATCAACTCCTTATGAAAAATTAAGTTCAGTAAAATATTATATCGATTGCGGAGATAAGGATGCCTTGATTTATGGAAATTCATTACTTAATTTTAGTTTAAATGATAGACAAGTGCCCCATGAATTTCGTGTACGTAATGGTAAACATGAGTGGATTTATTGGCGAAATAGTATTAAAGAAGGGTTAGACTTTTTAAATCTAATATTTAATTGAAAAAAATGAGGTCGGTTTATTAGACTTGAGTAAAATAAATTATATCTATCTATTTTGTTCCTATTGGGTAAGGATAATGAAATGTTTAGCATTATGGGTCAATAGCCTGAAGAAAGGTATTAAAAAACTGATATTCCAACTTGAAAAATTTTGCATACCTAAAAATGATTGTTACTTTTTATCAGAACCTGATTAAAAAATTTAAAAGCCAGGTTTCATTTTTGGAGTTTCCTCAAATTTTATGGTTGATTTGAATAAATAAATCGCAATACTGGGTTGGTTATTGGTTTTTTAATCTGCAATGAATCATTTTTGAATAAAAAATGAATACTGGCCAAGTGACATTACAGACCCTTTGGAGCGTGTATTTATCCAGTGGGGCTATTCACAGTACCTGCCAGCTATTGCAAGTTGTAATCATATCACTTCCTGGGGTAAAGAATCCCTTAAGTTTAAAACGGATGTAGCCATGATGGGGAAGATGGGATATGATTTGCAGATAGCACACCTGAGTGAACAGGAGTTATTGTTTTCCCGGCAGGCAGTAAAAACCTATAAACAGATCAGTGATATTATCTGGTATGGTAACCTGTACCGGCTGGTATCTCCCTATGAAGAAAACCGGGCAGTGCTGATGTATGTGAACAATAACCAAACCAAAGCGATACTGTTTAATTATACACTGCATACCAGGTTTGATGAAGTATTTACCAATGTGAAACTGGAAGGACTGGATGCCCATAAAAATTATTCTGTAAAAGAAATAAACCTGTA
>Ga0364860_10229_pt2 | contig 43246 bp, 5 predicted proteins | sample ExccelAu500001D4_FD_206916 | JGI IMG/M metagenome (GOLD analysis project Ga0364860, IMG submission 206916) | Enriched cells from Trout Bog Lake Hypolimnion, Wisconsin, USA - BchlTB.Aug20.5000.01 .D4 | ecosystem: Environmental > Aquatic > Freshwater > Lake > Hypolimnion/Profundal zone | place: USA...
TCATGGCTTCGTCGTTAATGACGATGGAGACGTTGTTTTTCAGGTTCATAACAAATTTAAATTAAGTATCATTAAATATTAATTAAATATACAGCGAATTTTAGATAAAAGGAAATGGATTTGAATAATTTAGGATTCCAGTTAAAATAGTCAGGGCGCGACTTTAAGTCGCACTCTGACTTTTACAAGTCGCGCCCTGACTAATAACAGTCGCGCCCTGGCTTAGATTTGTTGAAACCGGCGGAATTTCTTATTTTTGTATTCCAGTTTGTATAAAATCAGGAGAGATGCCAGAGTGGTCGAATGGGACGGTCTCGAAAACCGTTGTACTGGTAACGGTACCGTGGGTTCGAATCCCACTCTCTCCGCAAATTATTCAATATCAATTTATTATGTATTTTTAATGTCTTTTTACTCACGAAAGCTGTAGAACGAGCAATTTTTTTCAATGTTTTGGCAAACCTGGATTAAGTCAGGGTGAAAGTGCCCTAAAATCCCAATTCTCAGCGTCTACTTTGTGATTACGCCCCATTCGGCCACGTAAAAACCTTCCCGCTTAAAACCTGATGGAACGTTATGATTGGCAATATCTGTTTTTCATTCGTCCCTTTTACCGCATAAAAAAGTCTTAATTCATTGTCTGGTTTAACCGAATAGTTTACCTGCACCAATTGGTTTCTCAAATCCATTTCCTGCGGATAAATCATATAGAAGGGATACTTTTTAAATTTGAATGAAAGTGGTAAAACCCAATCCAAATCCCAGGAGCAGAACACCGCAAGCTAATTGTGTGAATGTATTCTTCATAATGCAGTGTTTTTAATATAAAGAGAGGATTTACCCCGGAAACAGGTATATAGGTAATGTTCTCAGATCTTAAGCAGTAAATTTAGTCTTTTTTGCAATTCATCCTTAATTTATTGTGTTTTGAATATTTTGGAACCCGACATTTTTTTCTACACTTCCTGAAGATCAATAGCCAGGTAATTATAATCAGATTTCGCCCCGAATGCAGCCTGTGAAGAGCGTACTATTGTCATCCATGATATATTATCACCTATCATGGAATGTCTGCATTTGTAACTCTACTTAATGATAATAATTTTGCCTTTTTAAGATAATTAATCAATAAATACCAATGTTTATTTTTGCTGTAATCCCCTTGTAGCGGAAACATTCTTTGATTATATTAACTTAAAAAAATATATTTTGTTGTTTTTTAAATTTTCTGAATTAAACATTTTATCTTTGGTTATAGCTTTCGCTATCCTGCTTCTTCTGAGTGCTATAGTGTGTAAACATTTGTAATTACTAACCTTCTTCAAATGACTTTATCCATGAAATTCAGGACTAACCTTTTCTTTCTATTCGCTTTTTTTTGTTTAATGGGTATTGTTCAAACGGCTGTGATTGCCCAGGAGGTTGTACGTTATAATCCCATTTCTACCGCTGTTCCATTTCTGACCATTACACCAGACTCCCGTCATGGCGCCATGGGGGATGTTGGTGCTGCTACCTCTCCGGATGCAAATTCTCAATACATGAATCCTTCGAAATTTGCCTTTGACAGGGAGAAGTGGGGATTTTCGCTCTCTTTTACCCCCTGGTTGCGGCAGTTGGTAAAGGATGTTAACCTTGCTTATCTCTCAGGATTTTATCAGCTTGATCCTACTCAGGCAGTTGGTGCCTCACTCCGTTATTTTACCATGGGGCAGGTTAATCTCACTTCAGTAGATAAAACAAATGTGGGAAGTATAAGTCCGGGTGAGTTCGCCCTTGATTTTAGTTACTCCAGGAGGCTGAGTGATAATTTTTCAGGTGGTGTATCGTTACGTTATATTCATTCGGATCTTTCTGGCGGTTTTGCGAGTACCCAGACCGGTGCTGAGACATTCAGTGCGGGAAATGCATTTGCCACTGATGTTTCGTTCTATTATCAAAGCAGACTGGGAAAGGAAGGCTCAAAAAATTCGATTGCTGCAGGGGTTAATTTTTCCAATATGGGTTCGAAGATATCCTACAATCAGGGGACGACCAAGGAATTTCTGCCGGCCAATATGAAGCTGGGTACCACCTTTACCACTGATTTAGGGGATTCCAGTTCTTTCTCACTTTCGATAGATTTAAATAAACTGCTTGTTCCGACTCCGGTGAACAGGGTTGATGCTTCCGGGAACGTCATTTCCGACAATAATTCAAGTAAATCTGTGATAAGCAGCATCTTTAGTTCATTCACTGATGCCCCGGGCGGGATGAAAGAGGAGCTTCAGGAAGTTACCCTCTCTTTGGGTGCTGAATATTGGTACAGGAAGCAGTTTGCTGTAAGAGCTGGTTACTTTAATGAATCGCAGTATAAGGGAAACCTGAAATATTTTACTGCCGGGGTAGGGGTGAAACTGAATGTTGCGGCGATTGATGTTTCGTATTTAATACCATTTGAGCACAATAACCCTTTGGCCAACACGATCCGTTTCACCATGCTCTTCAACGTCGAATCATTCCTGAAACGAAAGAAATTAGGTCCTGTAATCATGTAACGGGACTATTCGGGATCTATAGAACCACCTTAACGGTAGGAACCATAGCAACTTCAGAAACTCTGGAAACACCTGATACCACAGGAACCACAGAAACCACAGAAACCACAGGAACTACAGAAACAATAGAACCATTTCCTCAACCTCTGAACTGAAAAACAAAAAAATAAAGGATATGAAAACCCTTCACCTCTCCGAATCTCTGCCAAATTTTTCTATTCCCGGTTCAACCGGAACCTTGTTCCATAGTTTTGATTTTTCAGGATCTCCTGCCAGAATTCAGGATCGTGCAAGCTCAGAGGCAAAAGAGCGCCGTTTCCGGAGATGCCTTTCTTCGGTCAGAGTGGCTGTTTTGTTTATGGTCGTTTTATTCATATCCTCTTTTACCCAGGCGGCAACCAAAACATGGTCTCCGACAACTGGGGGAGTATGGACAACAGGCACAAACTGGAGTCCAAGCGGAGCACCCTCTACCAACGATGATGTTATTATCGGTGCTGCATCTTCGAACATTACAGCTGTGCCTTCTATAATATTAAATAGTCTGACCATCAACGGAAACTGTACCCTTGCTGCCGGAACTGCCGGTAATATTATTACTATTAATAATACATTAACTGTTGGAACTGGAATAACATTATCATTGTCATCTAATAAGCTAAGTGTTACCTTGCTTTCATCGGCAACAGGAACGGTCAATGGCACCATAGCAACAGGTTTAACTGCTACTGTAATTACCAATAGTGGGATCCTTATCATGGGTCCAGCCGGAGTTATAACTGGTCTTGGCACTTTTATTAATGCTGCAGGGGCCACCCTTAAGGTTGGCTCACCAGTTGGCATTAATACTACGGCTAATTTAAATTATACCGGCAATATCCAGACAGGAACAAGGACCTATACCGCCGGGGCGAATTATGAGTACAATGGGACGGCAGCCCAGGTAACCGGAACGGGATTAACGGCAAATCAGCCGGCTAATTTAACGATCAGCAATACGGCCGGAGCAGTCACACTAAGTGCAAACACCACGGTAACCGGAAATTTAAATATTATGACCGGGGCAACGTTAAACCAGTCCACCTACAGTGCGAACAGGAGTGCACCAGGAGGTGGGACCCTGACCATTGCCGGAACCCTGCAGCTTGGTTCTGCCACTGGTGGTCAGGCCGGGAGTAATTTTCCAACAAACTTCTTAACTGTAATAATGACCGGTGGAACTGTCAATTACAACCTTGCTGGAGGCAATCAGACCATTTATGCTACACCAACCTATAATAATCTGACTCTTGGTAATACGGGTGGGATCCAGTTAACCGGTGGTACCATCACTGTAAACGGGACGTTAACAACAACCGTCGGAGGTACTTTAAATATGGGGACAAATGTACTGGCAGGAACGCCATCCACTGTGGCAAATAATGGTACGATCCGAACTCAGAATACGACCTCAGCGCCGGTCCCGTCCGGATTAACCTGGGGAGGAACAGGTGCAGTTCAGTATGATGCACTAACAGGCGGACAAACTGTAATGGCTGGCACATATACTATTTTAAATATAAATAACACCAGTAATACAGATATCGCATCAGGGGCTATCACGGCAACGACCCTTAACACTACGGCTGGTGGTACCCTAAACATGGCAACCTATGATTTGGGTTTAACTACTGTTGCAAATGCCGGGACCATACGTACGCAAAGTGTTTCAGCAACCCCCATTCCCTCGGGAAAAACCTGGGGTGGGACAGTTCAATATGACGCAGCATCTGGCTTGCAAAAGGTGGTTGCCGGTACCTATACAAATTTAACCCTAAGTAATGCAAGTGGCGTCCAGTCTGCGAGCAGTGATTTGATGGTAAATGGAACTTTGACCACAACTGCAGGAGGTACCCTTGATTTGGGGACCTACCAGTTGTTGGGGACGCTCACCTCAATTGCCAACGGGGGAACCATCAATACTCAAAATACAAGTGCTACGCCAATTCCTTTAGATAAAACCTGGAATGGGACTATAGTTTTTAACGCAGCTGTAGGTCAGACCATCGTTCGATCATATGGCTTTAGTTACCTTAATCTTTCAGTTGGCGGAACCAAAACTTTTACCGATCCAACCAATGTAAAATATCTTTCAATCGGGACCAACGTGATTGCCAACCTTGGCACAGGGCTGTCGCATAATGCTTTAAACTTGACATTGGGCGGAGCTTTGCAATCGAATGGAGTATATGGCAGTTCTTCATCACCTGCGACAACTCAAAATGATACCTATTTTGCCGGAACAGGTGTGGTGAATGTGTCAGATGTTGTAGGTGCCACAAAGTTAGTGATCACTGGCAACGGTACTCAAATTGCCGGTGCGACCCAAACGATAACCATTACCGCGAAGGATAACTTCGGAGCTACAGATGCCTCCTACACCGGTGATAAGATACTCACCTTTTCAGGGGCGAATTCATCACCTGCTCCTGCGGGTACCAATCCGACAGTAACCGATAAAAATGGTTCTGCGATTGCATTTGGTACCTCCAGTACCATTACTTTCAATAATGGGGTTGCTACCGCCACAATGGCCCTTTATAAAGTTGAGACTGCCTCTATCGCTGCAACCGATGGTATATTAAATATTACCCCTTCGCTTTACCAACTTTCGGTCGCAGTATCTTCAGCCGCACTGGATCATTTTGTAATTCAACTTCATTCGCCCCAGGAGGTTGGTGTTGCATTCGGCGGCAGTTTAACGAATACCCTTGCTGCACTGGATGTCTATGATAACGGGGTTACCAATTTTAATGCAGCAACCAATAATGTTACCTTTACTACTTCAGCGGTTGGCTATTCTGTTACAGGGCTCGGAAGCGGAAATAATAATGTTTTAAATCAGACAGGAAGTTTTAATGCCACAACAGGTGTTGCCGATCTTTCGGGAATGATTTTTGGAGGAACTCCCGGCAGCTATACTTTCACGGCTACCTCTTCTACTGTACCTACAAAAACAGTGACCAGTAGTTTAATCACGATTAACCATTCCAGTCCGTTTACTTTTTATTCAATCGCAAGCGGAAACTGGAATTCAAATACAACGTGGTCTTATTTATCCGGCGGATCACCTGTTCCTGTAGGAATATACCCCACTGCCCTTGATATTGTAAATATTCAGTCAAGCAGAACGGTTACAGTGGCCTCTGGGGCAAGTTGTGCCACAGTTACGGTAGGAGTGGCAACTTCAGCTAATGGTATAACGATCAGTGGTTCAAATTCACTTACAGTTTCCGGTGCAATTACCATGAATTCACCAACGGCAACATTGAATAGCACAATTGCGGTTGGGACAGGAACTTTAACCGCTTCCAGTATAGCTATTCCGGGAAGTGGTACGAGCGGCAGAAACACGATAGTTTCAGTTTCAACCGGTACAATTAATGTTTCCGGCAACATCAGTTTTTCAGGAACAGCCACTACGGCTCAATTAAACTTTACAGGAGCCGGCACCTTAAATATAGGGGGTGATCTCGGTAATGGCGGATCATTTACCCGTTCCACGGGAACTGTAATCTTCAATTCAAACGGGTCACAAAGTATTGGTGCATATACCTACAATAACCTGACACTTTCAGGATCAGGGGTAAAAAACTTTGCCTCCGGAACAACAACCATAAATGGGATTTTGTCGATGGAAGGTACGGCTACCACGACCCTAACAGGCACGCTGGTATATGCTGCATCCGCGACATTACAATACAAAGGGAGCAGTGCCCAGATCACCGGAGCAGAATTTTTGCCCACATTTCCTGCATCGGGAAATGCAACAGGTGTGATCATTGCCAATACAAACGGAGTTACCCTTGGCGGATCACAGGTCGTCAATGCTCCTGTTACCATCAATGCAGGAGCAAACTTAAATACCAGTTCAGTCAATAATTATGCCTTAACATTTGGCGGAAACTTTACGATCAATGCTACGGGGTCATTTACGGCCAACGGATCTGCTATCAGGATTGGCGGATCAGGTACCCAGAGTATTGCAGGCTTTACAACTACAGGGCTGGTTTCAATGATTAAATCCGGAGGTGTAGCTTCTTTTACGGGAAATGTTTCAGGAGCCGGACTTACAATTAACGGTACAGGCGGAACTTTAACACTTGATTCGGGATCCCCGTTAACCCATACGTTTACGGGAGATATCATCCTGACTGCCGGAACACTCAACGGGGCAAAAAGTACCCTCCAGGTAAATTCTCCAGGGGCAACAGCCTGGAACGGGACAGGATCCCTTTTCACTCCAGCGACAGGAACCGTAATCTTCGGTGCCGGCGACCAGTCACTTGCGGCAACTGCCACCACCTTTTACAATGTCACTTTTACAAATTCAGGGACAAAAACGTTAAGTTCTGCTACTACAGCAAACGGTACAATTTCTGTTGATAGCGGAGTTACACTTAATAATGGTGTTTCACTTACAGCGAACGGTTCATTGACTGGTGCTGGTTCACTCGTGCAGGAGGCGAATTCATTGTTGAATGTCGGAAGTACAATGACCGTTGCCGCCATAAATGTGTCAACCAACATTAATACTGTAAACTTTTCGGGTGGAGCACAAATTGTAAATGTGCTTAATTACTCTAATTTATCACTTTCAGGCACCGGTACAAAAACACTATCTGCAGGGCTCACCATCAACGGGGCATTATCGATCTCGGGCAATGCTGCAGCTGATCCGGATATTAATTCATTTCCGGTGAACACATTGGTTCTGGGTGGTGCAAGTATGCCTTCAGGTTACTATGGGAGTACCTCTTCATTAAATGCCCCATCGGCCAATCAAAGCAATAAATGGTTTTTGGCAGGTTCTACGGGAGATGTGAATACCTCAACCGGTTGTATAATTGGCACCTGGTCGGGGAATACAAGTTCAGACTGGAATACTCTTTCAAACTGGTGCGGTGGATTATTGCCAGGTTCTTCAACAGATGTGATAATCCCTTCAGGGGGAAACCAACCCATCATTAACACAGGGAGCGCTGCGCTTTGTAACAATTTGACAATCTCCGGCGGAGCTATCTTAACCCTTGCGGGGAGCAATTCGCTGACCGTTTCCGGGAAAGTGACCAATAACGGTACTTTAGTCGTCTCGGGGACCAACAATACACTTTCAATATCGGGTGACCTGACCAATAATCATATTTTAACCGTATCAGGGACTAATAATACCCTTTCGATTGCTGGCAACTGGTCAAATACCGGCACTTTTAATCCTGGTGGAACGGTCAATTTTACAGGTACGGCTCAGACCATCAGTGATGTGAGCGGTACAAATAGTTTTAATAATGTCACATTCTCGGGTTCCGGGACTACGACACTAAGTATACCCATAATTGCCAACGGCGCTTTTACTATTAGTGCCGGCGCATTGGCTACCTCGGATAATGCAGTAACATTTGGGGGAAGTTTTGTCAATAATGGCCTGTTCACAGCAGGTGCTTCCCAGATTACCATTGCCGGAGCCTCTACCCAATCGATATCAGGATTCACAACTTCGGGAAATGTTCTGATGACCAAAACCGCAGGTGTGGCCACATTTACAGGGGATGTAAACGCAAATGGTTTATCGATAAATGGTTCCGGTGGAACGCTTGACCTTGGTTTACTTCACACGCACACCTTTACGGGCGACTGGACAAGAAATGCCGGAACGCTGGCAGGGAATACAAGCACGTTGAACATCGGAGGAAATACAATCAACACGGCAGGATCCTTCACACCTGGTTCCTCCACGGTTAAATATAATGGCACTGGTGCACGAACCATTGCCAATGTAACCTACAATAACCTTACCTTATCGGGCTCAGGTCAGATAAACAACATAGGTATCACGGTCAACGGAATACTTTCGATGGAAGGAACTACCACGGCCACGGCATTGCCAATATACGGCTCTGGAGCCACATTACAATATAATGGAGGCGGAGCCCAGATCACCGGACCTGAATTTCCCGATACCTGGAACGGTTCGGGAGGTGTTATTATAGCCAATACTGTCGGTACAGTCACCCTGGGCGGCGCAAAGGTGATTAATGCACCACTTAACATCAATAATCCTTCGGCAACGTTAAATACTGATGCAGCCAATAGCTTCGACCTGACCTTTGGAGGAAGTTTTGTGAACAGCGGAACTTTTATTGCCAATGGATCCAACATTACTATTAGTGGAACCGGTACATTGGATATTGCAGGCTTTTCAACTACGGGAAATGTTTTCATCACGAAAACAGCGGGTGTAGCCACCCTAACCAGTAATATAAGCTGTATTAACAGTAACCTGACTATTACCAATGGATCTCCTGCAGTGCTTAATCTGGGGAACGGATTAAACCATTATTTTTCAAAGCTTTATCTGGGTGGAAACGGGCAGAACCTGGGTACCTTTGGAGGATTCGGATCGTCCGCCCTTTATATTACAACTGCCTATTTTGCACCATCAACCGGGATCTTACACATTTCAGCATCTGACTGTATAACAGGCACCTGGTTTGGCGGCATAGACACAGACTGGAATAACGGGGCAAACTGGTGTGGCGGTGCGGTACCGGATGCGACTACGAATGTCAACATACCTTCGGGGGGAAATCAACCTGCGATCAGTGCGGCGGCCTTCTGTAATAATATTACGATTAATTCCGGTGCTACGCTGACTCTCGGGACGAATACCCTTACGGTTAGCGGTAACTGGACAAACAGTGGGGGGGCCTTGCCTGCAAATGCAGGTACGGTTATTTTTAATGGTTCAGCTCCTCAGACGATCACGGGAACTAATGCTTTTCATAACCTTTCGCTTTCGGGTTCTGGGGTAACGACCCTAAGCGCCGGCACTTCAGTTGGTGGAAATCTTATAATCAGTGGAACGGTAACTACGACAACTGTAGCAAACCTAACTATCGGAGGCAATCTGTTGGTGGGTGACGGGGCCAATGCCGCTGCATTTACAGCAGCAGGATTTGCACTAACAGTTTCCGGAACAACAACAGTCGCCACTGGTTCTACGTTAATAAATTCAGCACCTCCGGCTTCGGGCTCAAAAATATTCACTGGTCTGACTACCATAAACACCGGAGGAACATGGAATAATTCGGGGAATTCACCCGTTACCTTCAGCGGAGGAATAACCAATAGTGGAACCTTCACTTCGGGAACAGCCATTCACACTTTCAATACGAATCCACAGACACTAATTGGGACGCTCTCAATTCCCAACGTCACCGTAACCGGCATCACACTTACCAACAACGAAACGCTTATCGTTGGAAATGCATTGGCAGGGACAGGCGGATTGACAAACGGACCATCTGCCACTTTGTCTATTGGAGGTACGTCCAATATCGCTACTCTTACGGCGACAGCAAATCTTAATACTGTGAACTATGCCGGTTCATCCCAAACCATAAAGACCACAAATTACTACAATCTGGCTTTTTCAGGAAGCGGAACGAAAACTTTTACCGCCAATTTAACCATTGGTGCAGATTTGTCAACGATCACGGGTGTCATGATCGATCTTGGAATTTATACTCCTGCCTCTGCAACCTATACGCTCGACGGCAGTCTGCAAAATGGGGATTCTTCTTATGGTGGAACCGGTTCTTCGGCAGATTATCAAACATCTAACTTTGTAGCAGACCCCGGTTTGCTGCTAGTCGGGAATGCGTGTGTCCTTGGTCATTGGAAGGGAACGCTTGATACGGACTGGAGCAAGCCTGAAAATTGGTCCTGCGGGAAGGTTCCTACAGCTGCATCCGACGCCTTCATTGATGATATATCAACCACAAGTGGTAATTTTCCAAATCTTACGCTGGCGGCAGCCTGCCGTAATATTACGATTCAACCGGGAGGGATACTTCAAATATCAGGGGCAAATACCTTAATGGTTACCGGAAACTGGACGAATAACGGCACGTTTACTGACAATGCTGGTACGGTTAATTTCTCAGGTATTACACCTGTCATCAACGGAGCGACCAACTTCAATAATCTGACCCTTTCGGGTTCAGGACTGGTGACATTCAATGCGGTGCCTACGGTCAACGGCGTATTTTCCCTGGAAGGGACATCAACCTTTTCAGCCGTTCCGGTTTACGGTAGCGCTGCCACTCTTCAGTACAATAAGCCAGGCCCGTTCACTGCCGGTTCCGAATGGATGACCCCATTTGCTCCCACAGGTGGTGTTATCATTTCCAATACAGGAGCTATAACCATCAATGCAGCCAAAGTGTTTAATACGGGTGTACCTTTGACTATTAACGGTGGGACTTTAATTACCGGGGGCAATCAACTTACCTTCGGTGGAAACTATATAAACAATGGTGGGACGTTAACTGCGGGAAGCTCTCCAATTGTAATTGCCGGAACGATGGACCCTCAAAGTATTGCAGGGTTCACCAGCACAGGACTTGTTTCATTGACAAAAACTGCAGGTACAGCCACCTTTAAAAGTAACGTAAACGGTGCGGGACTGACGATCAACGGAACAGGCGGAACATTGAACCTGGGGGTTGGTTTGTCACACACCTTTAGTGGCACCTGGACCCGGACCGCAGGTACTTTGGACGGAGGATCAAGTATTATCAATTTTACGGCAGCAACGGTATCTACCGGAACGGGGGGCACTTTTACTCCCAGTGCCGGTACAGTAGCCTATTCATTAGCTGGCGCCCAGACAGCACCTGCCTTGACTTATAATAATCTCACGCTGTCGGGCAGTGGAGCGAAGACGTTTTATCTTGCATCTCCCACAATAAATGGGATACTCTCACTTGAGGGAACAGCAACTGTTAGTGTTAGTTATTATCTTTTTACCGGGCCTGTAACTTATGGTCCAAATGCAACGCTACAATACAATACATCCACCCTAAGAACAGCGACTACGACCGAATGGATAACGCCATTTGTGGCAACCGGCGGAGTGGTTATTGCAAATACCGGGGCAATTAATCCCGGTGCTGCCGTGGTTTTCAATTCCACCGCTCCACTGACGCTCAAAAGCGGAGCGTCCCTGAATATGTCCACGTTTTTGCTAACCTTAAATGGTAATCTGGTTAATAATGGTGCAACAACCAGTGGTTCAGGGGGCCTTCTTATCACCGGAACATCAAATCAAAGCATAGGTGCATTTACAACCACAGGAGCGGTTAACTTTACAAATACAGGAGGTACCGCCACATTAACCGGTAATTTAAACGGTGCTTCGCTGACCATAAATGGTGCAGGCGGTACGTTAAACCTGGGAGCAGGTTATACTCATACTTTTTCGGGACTTGTAACTCTTACTGCAGGTACTCTTGATGGTGGTTCGGGCATCCTGAACCTCCCGGGAGCAGCAACACCTTTTACAGGTACACTTACAAACTTTATTCCCGATGCAGGGACGGTCAATTATTCCTTTGCCGGTGCGCAAACAATTCCTATTTTTCCTTACTATAACCTGACGCTTTCGGGAAGCGGTAAGAAAACTTTCACTACTGCAATGTCGATCGGCAATAATCTGACAATAAATAACAGTCCCGGTGGTGCTTATGTTGATCTGGGAACGTTCTCTCATTCAGCGTTAAGCTTAAATCTCGATGCGGTTCAATATCGTACCGATTCCTGGGGGTCTGGGGCATCGCCAGCTTTGCATCCTGACAACACCTACTTTTTATCCACTTCAACCGGTTTAGTTTATCTTGGTGGTACCTGTATACCTGGACTTTGGTCGGGTGCATCAACAACCAACCCTACGGCCTGGGAAGATGTGACCAACTGGTCGTGTGGGGTATTGCCGGGGATAACCACCAATGTAGTAATCCCATCTGGCCTGGCCAATTATCCGGTCATCAATTCGGCGGCATCCAGTAAAAGTATAACCATTCAATCGGGTGCCAAGCTTGCTATAAGCGGGCCAAATTCCCTTACAGTGATTGGCAATTGGAACAATGGAGGCACCTTTACATCCGATCCTGTGGTGATAAGTACTTTAACAGTCGGCGGAAACCTAACCAATACGGGAGGTACCTTTTCTCCGGGGATAGGTACGGTTATTTTGAATGGCAGTACCCCTATGATTAGCGGAGGGACAGTCTTTAACAACCTCACCCTGGCAAGTACCGGGTCGGTGACTTTTGGATCAGGAACGACGACAGTTAACGGGATTCTTTCGATTGAAAACGGCAGTGCAGTGAATGTTTTCACAGGCAATTTGTTTTACGGACCCAACGCAACACTTCAGTACAATTCAGGTGCGACATCCCGTACCTCATCGCCCATAGAATGGCCCACCCCTTTCACTTCCACTGGTGGTGTAATTATCAATGGAACAGGTAGTGGTGTGATTAGTGTGGACGGGGCTAAAACGTTTAATCCCGGCACCTCTCTTACACTCAACAGCGGGGCGACCTTAAACATGTCGAACTTTTTACTGACTATAAGTGGTAATCTGGTGAACAATGGGGCAACGACAACCAGTACCGGGGGACTTACTATTACCGGTGTAATTGACCAGAGTATAGGCGCTTTTACGACAACAGGTCCAGTGTTGATGACAAAAGGAGGGAGTACGGCCACATTTACTGGTAATATAAACGGAGCCACTTTCACCGTTAACGGACCAAATGGAACTTTGAATCTTGGCACCGGGTTAACCCATACCTTTACGGGAGTGGCAACGCTTACGGCAGGAATCCTGAATGGCGGTTCAAGTACCCTTAGTCTCTCAGCAGCACCTTCACCGTTCACCGGTGCAGCGGCAAATTTTATAGCGAACGCCGGTACGGTAAATTATTCAGGTTTGGCAGCTCAAACGATTGGCAATTTTACCTACTATAATCTTATTTTTTCGGGAACCGGAGTCAAAACATTCCCGGCAGCAATCACGATTAACAATGATCTTACCATTATCAACGATGGAACAAGCGGCGCCTCCGCAAATCTTGGATCATTCACCCATCAATCCATCTCGCTGCACTTCAACTCCGTTCTTCAGGCCACCGGATCATGGGGATCAACCTCTATCTACGAAACAGCAATAAATCAAGATGTTACCTTCTTTGGAAGTACGGCAACGGGTATCCTTAATGTAGGTGCTGCCTGTTTACCGGGTACGTGGACAGGCGCAGTGGATTATAATTGGAATAACATTGGAAACTGGTTGTGTGATGTATTGCCTGATGGGACTACAGATGTTGTCATTCCATCAGCCGGGGTGACGGTTTTTCCGATTATTTCCACAACTTCGGTGACCATCAAAAGTCTCACCATTCAATCGGGTGCCTCTTTGACTATTGATCCCTTAAATCCTGCAAACATATCCATCACAGGAGTCTGGTCAAACAGCGGCAATTTTGCATCCGGTGCAGGAACCGTTATTTTTAATGGTGGAGCTCAAACCCTTACAGGAACAACAGCATTTAATAACCTTACCTTCGGCGGAAGTGGTATAAAAACGCTTTCGGGCACAACAACAATTAATGGTACCCTTTCGATGGAAGGTACTGCCTCTGTTTCAGCCGCCCCTACCTATGGATCCACAGCTACCCTTCAGTATAATAAATCTGCCCCCTTCACAACAGGTGCAGAATGGATCAACCCTTTTACCATTACCAATGGAGTTGTTATTACCAACACAGGTGTAATAACCCTGGGTGAGCCCAAGGTCTTTGGCGCTGGTATCCCCCTAACCATTAACGCTGGTGCCACTCTGACACCGGGGACAAATCTTTTAACCCTGGGAGGTAATTTTATAATTAATGGGTCAGGTGCCGGGGCGGGTGTTTTTACCAGCGGACCAGGTGGCGTGACCATTACCAATACGATGCCAGCCCAAAGTATTGCAGGTTTCACAACAACCGGAACTGTTTCGATGACCAAAACAGCCGGTACAGCAACCTTCACCGGTTCTGTAAATGCGGGGGGCCTCACCATTAACGGAACCGGAGGAACATTGAATCTTGGTACAGGTTTGAACCATACTTTTAATGGTATCTGGACTACGAGTAATGGGACACTCGATTGTGGATCGAGTATTGTTAGTTTTATTGCACCTGGAACGTTATTTTCCAGAACCGGCGGAACTTTTGCCCCTAACGCAGGCACTGTTGCCTATTCATTGTCTGGTGATCAGACAGCGCCTCCATTAATCTATAATAACCTTACCTTATCAGGCAGCGGAATCAAGAATTTTGCAACATCGCCAACAGTGAACGGTGTTCTCTCTATGGAGGGAACTGCAACGGTTAGCAAGACCATTGCTTACGGCCCTAATGCAACACTACAATATAATTCAACCACCAGGACTGCCTCTACAAACGAATGGATTACTCCATTTACCGCAAGCGGCGGGGTAGTGATTACAGCCACAGGAGTTATCACCGCAAATTCAGCCAAGGTATTCAATGCTACCGCACCTCTGACGCTCAATAGTGGGTCAATCCTCGATATGTCCACCTGGTTATTGACTTTAAATGGTAATCTGGTTAACAATGGTGCCACAACCAACGGATCAGGAGGACTTACCTTTGCCGGTACGGCCGACCAAAGCATCGGAACCTTTACTACCACCGGAACAGTCACCATGTCAAAATCCGGGGGTACCGCCACTCTGGGGGGTATTTTGAACGGAGCTGCACTTAACATCAACGGGTCGGGTGGAACGCTGGATCTTGGCCCTTTATTAAGTCATACCTTTTCGGGAGATATTGCTCTGACTACAGGTACATTAAGCGGTAATTCGAGTACCTTAAATGTCAACTCAACCAGCCTTAGTGCCTGGAGTGGTCAGGGTACAGTTTTCAGCCCCGGAAATGGAAATGTTGTTTTTGGTGGAAATGCACAAACCATTACTTCAACTTCATCCATTTTTAATAATCTGACACTTTCAGGTACTGGAACCAAAACATTTACCGACGTAATTATTGTCAACGGAACAGTTTCGATAAATACCGGTGCCCCGGTATCACTTCCTGATTTATCCAATTCAACCGCACAATTACTCTATTTGGACGGGTTGCCATCTGTACCGTTAAAGGGATCTTTTGGCTCTACAGCTGCTGGAGTTCCTGCTGCTAATCAATCTAATACCTATTTTTCATCCGGTTCATCCGGTATTTTAAATGTGGGTATTTGTCCTCCGGGGATTTGGGACGGGGCAAAGAGTTCAGACTGGAACGATCCGGACAACTGGTGTGGAGGGCTACCCCTTTCTACAACAGACGTGACCATTTCAGCAGGTGCGGGAGTTACCTATCAACCGGAAATATCGGGTCTCATTACCGCTCCGGTTTGCCGGAATATTACCATAAATTCAGGCGCCTCGCTAACCTTCACCGGAGCCAATACATTAACAGTTGGCGGCAACTGGACCAATAGTGGAACATTTACAGCAGGTTCAGGTATTATTGCAGTTAGCGGAAATTTGAATAACTCCACCGGTACCTTTAATGCGAATACAGGTACTGTTATAATGAATGGTGCTACACCCACAATCAGCGGAGGTATTACATTTAATAATCTGACCCTTGCCACAACAGGTGCTGTCACTTTTGGAGCAGGAATTACTACAATCAATGGAATCCTATCAGTCGAGAACGGAACCAATGTGAATATCTTTACAGGATCAATTGCCTACGGAGGCTTAGCCACACTGCAGTATAATGCCGTTGCATCAGCCCGGACGGTTTCTTCAGAATGGCCCGCCACGTTCAATTCTACAGGCGGTGTGATCATTAAAGGATCGGGAACTATTACCGCCAATACTGCCAAGACTTTAGGAACAGGGGTGGCGCTTAACCTCGGCAACGGGGCTTCTCTGAATATGTCGTCCTACCTGCTCACACTCAATGGCGACCTGATCAACAGCGGGGCAACTACCAGTGGGTCTGGTGGTCTGAATCTGACTGGTACAACGAATCAGAGTATAGGTGCTTTCAATACGTTGGGTACAGTCACGATGTCCAAGACTGGCGGTACAGCTACCTTAACCGGGAATATAAACGGTGCCGGACTGACGATTAATGGCTCAGGGGGAACCTTAATTCTTGACGCAGGAACACCATTGGTGCATACCTTCACCGATGTAATCACTCTTACTATCGGAACTTTAAACGGAGGATCCAGTATTCTGAAAGAAAATGCCATCAGTACAGCGGCCTGGAACGGGGATGGTTCTGTTTTCAATGCCGGCACCGGAACAGTAAGTTTTGGTGCAGCGGGTAACCAGACGCTCTCTGCCTCACCAACTACCTTTAATAATCTGACTTTCCTGGGATCTGGAACAAGGACTATAACGACAGCCAATTGTACGGTAAATAATGTTTTTTCACTGGAAGGGACTACCACTGTTTCTGCTGCACCTACCTACGGTCCAAATGCCAAACTTCAATATAACAAACCTGCTGCCTTCACCAATGGGGTTGAGTGGATCAGCACGTTCGTGGCAACCGGTGGTGTCTGTATTACAAATACCGGAATTATTACGCTAAGTGCAGCAAGGCAGTTGGGAGACCTTGCCCATAAAGTTCCATTGGAAATAAAAGACGGAGCTACCTTAAGCACCTCCGGAAGCAATTTTGGACTCATCTTTTACGGTGATTTTATCAATGCACCAACAGGAAACTTAAGTGCAGGAAGTTCGCCGATTAACATAACCGGAACAGCTACACAAAACATTGGCCACTTCACAACCTCAGGGTCTGTTTCTGTGACTAAGACAGGCGGAATAGCAACTTTCACAGGGAACATAGGCGGAGCTGGCTTCACACTGAATGCCCCAGGTGCAATTTTGAATCTCGATCCGGGTACGGGTGCCCTTACACACACATTCTCAGGTGGCTGGATCAGAACAGTTGGAACACTCAATGCTGTTTCGAGTACCCTGAATATTGGGGGTAATGTCACAAATACCGGCGGATCTTTTTCTGCCGGCACAGGTACTGTGAACTATAATGGTTCAGGAGCCCAGACGATTGCCAACGTCACTTACAATAATTTGGTCCTTTCGGGAAGCGGAACAAAATCGTTCCCTGCTGCAATAATGATTACCAGTGATCTGACTATTATTCCTGCAGCCCTGGCTGATCTTGGTATTTATACGCACAGTGCTGCAACTTTGAATTTGAATTCCATGTCTCCGACACTACAATCTCCCGGAACATACGGATCTTCATTATCAGCTGCAGGTACTAAGGATGATACTCATTTCCTGAATTCTTCAAATGGTATTCTGTATGTCGGGGCATCATGTATACCGGGAACGTGGACAGGAGCAGCGTTGGATGGCGACTGGGGCAATAAAGCTAACTGGTCATGCACAGATCAAATACCCTTAGCTACAACTGATGTCATAATACCTGGAGGATTATCAACCCCATATCCAATCATCAGCTCTTTGGAGGCTGCACTGTGTAAAAGCATTACAATACAACCACTGGCCACCCTGACCAATAATAATATTTTAACCGTTAGCGGTAACTGGATTAACAACGGAGGAACATTTACCGATGCAGGCTCTGTTTATTTTAATGGTGCATCGCAATCCATTGGAGGCACCGCTTCCACCATTTTTAATAATCTTTCGCTCTCCGGCCCCGCCACATCGTTAGCAAATACAGTGGCGATCACGGTAACCAATACCCTTTCTATTGGTGACGGGACAACTTTTACGGCCGGTGCTTATCCGCTCACAGTCACAGGAAATACTTCTGTTGGATCAGGTGTGAGTGGAAAACTGTCCATCACTAGTGCCACAGGTTCACTGGCATTGGGTAATATTACCATTTACAACGGTGGTGCGGTTAACCTCACAGTAGGAGCATCTGTTAGTGCAGGCTCACTGACAATTAATAGCGGAGGTACCTGGAACAGCTCAACTGCCGCGGCAGGAGTAACTCTTACCGGAGACCTGACGAATAACGGCACTTTTTCAAACAGTGTAGCAACCACTTATTCGATTGGCGGAAATCTAACAAATAATGGTCTAACCTTTACCCCAGGCACAGGACTATATACCCTTACCGGAGGTTCCAAAACGATTAGCGGAACCATCACTATCCCAAGTTTAACCATTGGCAGTACCGGTGGTTATTCCAATTCCGGGGTGATCACTTCGGCGACTGTTTTAACGGTCACCGGTGCCCTTAATAATGCCGGTACTCTTACTGTACCTCTCCTCTTGTCAGTTGGGGGGGCACTGATTAACTCAGGAACAATTACCGCTTCGACTGAACTCTTTGGCTCAGGAGTGTTGACCAACAATTCAACTGGCATTCTGAATATTGGCGGCACATCTTCAATTATTACCCTAACATCAACAGCACCCGGGAATATTGTTAATTATAACGGTGCAGCTCAAACTGTACATGCTAATAGTTACAGCAATCTTACCCTTTCGGGAAGCGGAGTAAAAACTTTGACCACAGGAACCACCTTGGTTGGAGGCAACCTGACTTTGAGTGGAACAGCATCAACCGCCACAGTGACCGGATTGTCAGTAGGGGGCAATCTTTTGATAGGAGACGGAACTACGCTTACAGTTTCAGGATTTTCCTTTAATGTAGCCAAGACTTCAACGATAGGTGGAGGGACAAATGGTAGTCTGATCATCAGCAGTCCCTCTGCCTTACCTCTATTTACGGGTCTTGTAACAATAGCCTCTGGCTCCACATGGATCAATTCGGGAAATTCACCGGTTACTTTCAGGGGAGGGATCACCAATAACGGCGGCACCTTCACTGCCGGAACAGGGCTCCACACATTTGATAGCAATGACCAGGCGCTTACTGGTACTTTCTCCATTCCAAACATAACAACTCCTATTACCTTAACAAATAACAACCTTTTAACAATTGTAACAAGTCTTGCCGGCTATGGAACGCTGGAACAGGCCACCGGTTCGACCCTGAACCTCAATTTTCCAGGTCCATCCAGCATTAATACAATTGATGCAGCTACCTATGTAAATACAGTGAATTATGGCATGGCCGGGGCACAAGCAGTATACGGAACTACCTATCAGAATCTTACCCTAAGTAACAGCGGTACAAAATCATTTACTATTCAGGAGACTATTAATGGAATTTTGAGCGTAACCGGGACTGCCGTTGCTGATCTGGGGAACTTTTCCTCGAACTCCGCCAATATTCTTAACCTTGGCATTGCACCGCAACAGGCAGGTTCCTATGGAAGCACCAATTCAAGCGCAACAAACACAAATGATACCTACTTTTTGTATCCTTCTAAAGGTATTCTATATGTTGGAACTCTCGGAAAATGTGTTCCTGGTTCCTGGTCCGGTACAACCAATACTGATTGGAACACAGCATCCAACTGGTGCACCGGCTCAGTTCCGGATATAACAACTGATGTGATTATTCCTTCTGCAACACCCCATTCACCGGAAATTGGTGGAGGAACTCCTGCTTTATGTAACAATCTCACCATCAACCCCGGGGCTATGCTAGCCTTCACGGGAGCAAATACTTTATCGGTAGGGGGAAATTGGACCAATAACGGGACATTTACGAGCAACAGTAACGGTACAGTTGTTCTCAATGGCGCAGCCCAGGCAATAGAAGGGTCCTCTGCTACTACATTTAACAATCTTACCCTTGGTGGAACAGATGTGGTTACCCTGAGTACCCTTCCAACAGTTGATGGTGTTCTTTCAATGGAAGGATCAGCTACTGTTTCCGCATCGCCAAACTTTGGATCAGCAGCTACACTGCAATATAAGGGTACGGGTGCTCAGACAACAGGAATGGAATTCCCGGCCACATGGTCCGGCTTGGGTGGTGTTATCATTGCTAATACCAGCCTCAATGCAGTAACATTTGGTGGAGCTAAAGTTATTAATGCGCAGCTTCAGATCAATTCGACTGCTATCCTAAATACCAGTGCCAGCAATTACGCTGTAACTTTTGGAGGAAACTTTATCAATAACGGAACATTTTCGGCCAATGCATCCCCTATTACGATCAGCGGCACAGGAACACAATCTATTGCAGGTTATTCTACCACAGGTCTTACAACAATGTCCAAGACCGGGGGTGTCGCCACCTTTATGGGAAATGTCAACGGGGCAGGACTTACATTAAATGGATCAAGTGGAACATTAGATTTGGGAGCAGGACTGACTCACACCTTCACAGGTGCCTGGATCAGAACCATTGGTGCTCTGTCAGGTAATTCAAGCACATTGATTATTGGAGGTACAACTACCAATACCGGAGGAACATTCGATTTAGGCACAAGTACTGTAAAATACAACAATTCTGGTACACAGACCATCGCCAATGTTATCTATTTCAACCTGACCCTTGCAGGAACAGGTGCAAAAACCACTACCGGGGCAACCGTCAACAATATTCTTTCAATGGAAGGAACTGCGACAACGACTGGTACAGCGCCTATATACGGGGCCAATTCAACCCTTCAATACAACCGGACTACCACACTGCCTTCTGGGTTAGAATGGGTTACCCCATTCACCGGAGCCGGAGGTGTTTTGATTACCAATACAGGTGCAATAACCATGGGTGCTCCAAAGGTATTTAACGCCGGTATACCTTTGACAATAAACGCCCAGGCAACCCTGATTACCGGAACAAATCTATTAACGCTTGGTGGCGATCTTACAATTAACGGATCGGGAGCAACGGCAGGTGTCTTTACGAGTGGATCGGGCGGAGTGACTCTTGGAGGAACTGCATTGACACAAAGTATATCCGGTTTCACAACTGCCGGACCTGTTTCGATGACAAAAACTGCAGGTGTTGCCACCTTTACTGGTCCTGTAACAGGAGTCGGCCTCATAATCAACGGAAAAAGCGGAACGCTGAACCTGGGTAATGATCTGATACACAACTTTAGTGGTACCTGGACCCGCACCGACGGAACGCTCGAAGGAGGATCGAGTACGATCAACTTTACTGCGCCAGGTACTGTTGTTTCCGGTACAGGTGGAATCTTTACCGCCAATACAGGAACCGTCAATTATTCTGCTTCGGCTGCTCAGACGATTGCCAATGTTGTTTACAACAACCTTTCCCTATCCGGAGGTGGGGCAAAAACATTCCCGGCAGCAATTACCATTAACAATATTTTGAATATTATCCCCGGTTCACCTGCCGTATCAGCAGATCTGGGTACGGGCTTTAATCATACGGCCTTGGATTTGCAACTTAATTCAATTGATCAGTCCGTCGGAACCTGGGGTTCCACAGCCTCTGGCGCAGCCAACAAGGATGATATTAATTTTCTTTCAGGAAAAACCGGGCTTTTGTACGTCAATACCTGCATAACGGGTTTATGGTATGGAGGATCAAGTCCTGACTGGAACACACCGGCCAACTGGTCATGCTCAACTGTCCCATTAGCAACTACTAATGTTTCAATCACCTCAGGAACTAATTATCAACCTACTATTGCTGCAGATGGTTTTCCAAAAAACTGCAATAATATAACTATCGATGCAGGTGCTTCCCTTGCCTTCATCGGGGCAAATACGCTTACGGTAGGTGGTAATTTCATTAACAATGGCGCTTTTACCGATAATGCCGGAACTGTTGTCTTGAACGGAGGTTCACAGACTATCAGCGGGACCAACATTTTTAATAACCTTACTCTAGCGGGTACAGGAGGCGTAACTTTTGGTACTGGAAGTGCCACAGTTGGCAGGATTTTTTCGATTGAAAACGGATCAAATTCTAACACCTATACCGGAGCGCTCGTTTATGGGCCCAATGCCACCCTTCAGTACAATGCAGGAACTTCGAACAGAATGGTTTCCTCTGTAGAATGGCCTGCTACATTCACCAGTAGCGGAGGCATAATCATCAATGGGACCAATCCGGGTTCCATCGTTCTGAATGCCGTTGCAAGGCAAATTGGGGACGCTTCACATGCAGTTGATCTGAAAATTAATTCAGGAGCAACGCTCAACACTGGTAATTTTGGATTGACTTTCTATGGTTATTTCACGAATGGCGGAACTCTTACAGCTGGAAGCTCACCCATTACCATTACAGGAACTGCTGATCAAAACATCGGGACTTTTTCGACCACTGGTCCTGTTTTGATGACAAAGAGCGGTGGTATGGCTACCTTTACCGGTAATGTGACCGGAGGTGGTCTGACAATTAACGGAACATCCGGAGGTGGGCTTGATTTGGGTTCAGGAACGCATACTTTTACTGGTAATGTTAGCCTTTTAGGAGGCTCTTTGCTCGGCGATGCCAGTACTGTAAACGTCAACTCATCCACTTCAGCAGCCTGGAATGGTACAGCTTTGGTTTTCACACCCGGAACGGGTACGGTGATTTTTGGAGGCAGTGGACAGACTATTGCCACCACGGAATCCTACTTTAATAATTTGACCCTGAACGGGAGCGGTGCTGATGTGAAGGCGTTTATTAATCCTGCAAACATCAAAGGTACACTTACAATATCGGGAGCGCTCGCTTCATTGCCCAATCTCTCCAATTCACTGGCAACTGCACTGGTATTGGTGGGTGTTGTTCCTCCCAATCAGGCTTCGGGAAACAGTTACGGTTCGTCAGCCGCTAATGTTCCTCTTACAAACCAATATGATGCTTATTTTTCTCCTGCCTCTTCGGGAATTCTGAATGTGGGGACCTGTTTCCCGGGCACATGGTTAGGAGTGACTGCCGATTGGAATGATCCTAATAACTGGTGCGGAGGGTTACCAGGTACTTCAACCGACGTTGTAATTTCTTCTGGGACGGGAATTATTCAACCTGTAATATCGAGTGCCGTACCTGCTGCTGTATGTCGCAATATTACCATTAATTCGGGAGCCTCAGTTTCCTTCAGCGGAGCATATTCGCTGACAGTCAATGGTAACTGGAACAATCTGAACGGGATATCCGGGTTTAATGACACTTTTGGCACAGTAATATTTGGTGGAGGTGCTCAAACAATCAAAGGAATTTCAAACTTTAACAACCTTACCTTGAATGGCACAGGTGCCGTAACTTTTGGTTCTGTCGTTTCCGATGTCACTACGGTTAGAGGTACTCTTTCAATCGGCAACGGATCGAATATAAATATTTTTACTTCAACCACATCATTGGCTTACTGGGGATCTGCCTATGCCCTTCAGTATAACCAGGGATTATCTGCCAGAACAATATCGAACGAATGGCCTGCCACGTTCTCCGGTACAGGTGGCATAAGTGTGAACGGCTCAGGATTATTAACTGCAAACGAAAACAAGTTACTTGGAACAGGTGTTGCGCTTACCCTTGCAGGTAGTTCCTCATTAAATATGTCCACCTACTTACTAACGTTAAATGGTGATTTGATCAACAATGGGGCTACTACGGCCGGGTCGGGTGGACTTACCCTGACCGGAACTGCTGACCAAAATATTGGTGCCTTTAACACCACCGGACCGGTACTGATGTCAAAATCCGCCGGTGCGGCCACCTTAAAAGGTAATTTGAATGGCGGCGCTTTAACGATTAACGGATCGGCAGGAACGCTGAACCTTGATGCAGGGATAACAGGATTGACCCATACCTTTAGTGGCGTGGTAACCCTTACTGCCGGAACTTTAAATGGCCGGTTAAGTATCCTCAACGAGAATGCGACAGGTGCATTGTCATGGAGCGGAAACGGAACGCTATTTAATGCTGGAAGCGGAACTGTGGTATTTGGTGGCAATGGTGCCCAAACTATTGCAACCCCCTCAGTTTTTTACAACCTTACCATTGCAGGTTCAGGAGGCAAGACCTTGTCAGGAAACCCAACTAGTACAGTTAGCAATATTCTTTCGATGGAAGGGTCTGCCACTGTTTCTCAGGCTCCTATTTATGGTGCAAAAGCAACCCTTCAGTATAACAAGTCGGCAGTCTTTACCTCAGGAGTTGAATGGATCACTCCCTTCCTGGCAACCGGAGGGGTGGTCATCAGGAATACAGGGGCAATCACACTGGATCATGACAGACAGTTGGGTAACGCCTCAGTTAGCGTCCCTTTAAACATCACTTCAGGATCTACCCTTGCAACGGCTAATTTCGGGCTGACATTCTTTGGTGATTTCACCAACAACGGAACCTTTACCGGCGGAAGCTCACCTGTGATTATGGCAGGCGGAGCTGCGCAAAATATCGGCCCCTTCTTAACTACAGGTCTTGTTTCGATGACCAAGACTGGAGGAACGGCTCTCTTTACTGCAAGTGTTACAGGTGGAGGACTGACGATTAACGGAACGGGCGGTATACTCGATCTTGGCAACGGTCCTAATACCTTTACCGGAAACCTTACCTTAACGAGTGGTACACTTTTCGGTAACTCAGGTATTTTGTATGTCGGTGGCAATTCAACAGCAACTGGAGGAGTATTCACTGCCTCCAGCAGTACAGTTAACTACAATAACCCCACAGTCAATCAGTTAATTGCAAATTTATCCTACAATAACCTGGTCTTTACGGGAACCACAAGCGTAAAACAGTTTACTGCCAATACTACGATAAATGGGAATCTTTCTGCTACTGGATCCGGTACATTTATAAACCTGGGAACTTATAACCATACGGCAAAAACCTTTACACTGAATACTACTCCAAAATCTACCGGTACCACGTATGGTGGAGCTACCTCTTCTGCAATTAATATTTCATCGGATTTTGCAGCTGCCACCGGATTGTTGTATGTCGATGTATCCTGTATCCCGGGTACATGGATCGGAGGAACATCTGGAAGCCCAACAGACTGGAATGTGGGGACCAACTGGTCTTGCGGAAAAGTGCCCGCGCCATCCACCGACGTGATCATCTCTTCGGGGACCAATCAGCCGGTTATCAGCGGACCCGCAACGTGCAATACAATAACCATTAATCCGGGTGCAACCCTGACTAATTCAAATACCTTGACAGTCACTGGTAACTGGAATAATGGCGGAACCTATACCGATAATTCGGGTACAGTTATTCTGACCGGTACGGCACCTATAATTTCCGGAGGGACAACCTTTACCAATCTTACCCTGGCAAGTACTGCAGGACCGGTAACATTTGGTTCAGGAATAACGACCATAAATAATGGGATACTCTCGGTTGAAAACGGATCGAACGTAAATATCTTCACCGGAACTTTGGTTTATACCGGCACGGCCAGGCTTCAGTACAATGCCGGAAATTTTGCCAGAACAACCTCTGCCGAGTGGCCAGTTTCGTTTACTACTTCAGGAGGTGTGATTATTGGCGGTGTGGGAGCCATAACGGTTGATGGAGCAAAATCATTGGCCGACAATGTTTCTCTGGTCATAAATGCCGGCGCAACATTAACGCCGGGAGCAAATCTACTCACGTTAGGAGGTAATCTGACCATCGGGTCAGGGGGTAATCTGACAAGTGGCAGCGGAGGAGTAACACTTACCGGTGCAGTTGACCAAACCATTTCCGGTTTTACGACTACCGGAAATGTGTCGATGACAAAAACTTCAGGTACTGCAACCTTCCAAAGCGGTGTAACTGGTGTTGGCCTGACCATAAATGGGGCAGGAGGAGTCCTGAACCTCGGAACCAGCCTGAATCATACCTTTTCAGGAACGTGGGCTAACACAGCCGGCACACTTGATTGTGGTTCATCGACCCTCAATCTTACAGCTGCAGGCCTTATTGTGTCAGCAACATCTGGAACATTTATCCCTAACACAGGAACGGTAAATTATTCCGGCCCGGCACAGACTGTCGGCGGGTTGAATTACACTAACCTCACCCTGTCGGGTACTGGCGCGAAAGGTATGACTTCAGGTACAACTTCCGTAACAGGCAACCTTACCCTTGGAGGGACGGCTTCAGCAACAACCGTTACGGCGCTGTCAATCGGCGGTAATTTGAGCACAGGTAACGGGACTACCTTTACCGTGGCCGGTTTTCCGTTATTCGTATCCAAAACCACCACCATTGGAGGGGGCACAAGCGGAAGCCTTGTAATCAACAATTCGGCGGCTACTCCAATTTTCAACGGTCTGGTAACCTTGGCAAACGGAGCTAGCTGGAACAATTCCGGAAGTTCAACAGTCACTTTCAAAAATGGGTTAACCATTTCGGGTACCGGTAACTTTAATGCAGGAACGGGTATTCATACCTTCGACACTAATGACCAGGCAACTACAGGAACTCTGGCCATACCAAGTGTAACCGTTAACGGGGTCACTCTGACCAATAACAATGTATTAACGATTAGTACAGCCCTTACCGGAACAGGAAACCTTGTCCAGGCTACAGGTGCAACCCTGAATCTCGGCTTTTCCGGACCATCGGATATTAATACCCTTGATGCGGCAACCAACCTGAACGGTGTAAATTACAATATGGCAGGAGCCCAGATCGTATATCCGACTACCTACCAGAATCTAATTTTGAGTGGCAGCGGTGTAAAATCATTTATCATCGAAGAAACTATTAACGGAATTCTGACTATTAACGGCGCTTTAGCGGATCTGGGTTCATTCAGCAATAATTATGCTCAAAAGCTGATTCTGGGTAGTGTGTCACAATCCTCAGGCACCTACGGGGGCACTGCCTCGCCGGCGCCGAATCAAAATGCTACTTATTTTGGGTCGACTGCTACTGGCGTCTTAAATGTTAATGTATCATCTTGTATTCCAGGTACCTGGTTAGGTAAGGATGCAGATTGGAATAATGGATCCAACTGGTGTGGAGGCATTGTGCCCGATGCAGGAAAAGATGTGATCATCCCTTCGGATGGGGTACAACCCATTATCCTGGACGATGGTAAGCCAAAAGCATGTAACAGTTTAACCATTGGTTCAGGTGCAACGCTTACGGTTGCAGGATCAAATATTTTGACTGTGAATGGCAACTGGACTAATGATGGCACCTTGGTCCCCGGCACAGGAACCGTGATATTCAATAATTCAGATCAAAAAATCAGCGGCGCTACAGTATTTAATAATTTAACCCTGGGTGGAACTGGCGTGAAAACCTTCAAAACCGACAGTTTAACCGTCAATGGAATTCTTTCCATTGAATTTAGTGATAATAAAGCTTATGTTTCTGCTGCACCAACCTATGGTTCCGGCGCCACGCTACAATATAATGCGACCACCGCTCTGACCGCCGGTTTGGAATGGATTTCGCCATTTATGGCTTCAGGCGGGGTTGATATTGACAATAAAGGTGTTATTACCATGAATGGACCCAAACAATTCGGAAATAATACCAGTGTTCCGTTGTCGATTGACCCTGGAGCAACTCTGGTGACGAATAATTTTGGTTTGACTTTCCATGGCGATTTCATCAATTTGGGGGGAACCTTAACTGCAGGAACTTCAGTTGTTGCACTAACAGGAACAACTTCGACCCAAAATATCTCAGGTTTCACAACCCTCGGAGCTGTTTCAATGACGAAGACTTCGGGTGCTGCAACCCTTACAGGTAACGTAAACGGCACAGGACTTACTATAAACGGAAACGGCGGAGTTCTTAATCTTGGTGCTGGATTGACCCACACCATTGAAGGGACAGTAACACTAACTTCCGGAATATTAAACGGAGGATCGAGTATCCTTAATGAAAATTCCGCCAATACTTCAGCTTCCGGCTCGTGGGTAGGATCTGGTACCAATTTCGTGGCTAATACAGGGACAGTTGTTTTTGGAGGAAATAACGACCAAACCATCAATACCACATCTATTTTCAACAATCTGACTCTTGCAGGCTCGGGGTCCAAGTCGATAACCACCCAAACCACCACCACAGTAAACGGTGTCCTTTCGATGGAAGGTTCCGCTTTATTAACCGCAACCGGTACCTTTGCTTACGGGCCAGCGGCAACGCTTCAATATAATACTACAACGCCGAGAACTGCAAGTTCTACCGAATGGATCACCCCATTTATGCCATCCGGAGGAGTTATTATTACCAATACTGGCGCAATCACGATGAATGAGGCAAAGGTCTTTAATGCAGGTATTCCTCTTAACATAAATGGTGGAACTTTAATAACGGCAAATAAACCAGTTACTTTTGGCGGCAGTTTTATAAATAATGGAGGAACCTTGACTGCAGGTAGCTCACCCATTGTAATTACCAATACAATGGCGTCACAAAGTATATCGGGATTGATGACAACGGGTACTGTTTCGATGACCAAGAGTAGTGGAGCCGCCTCTTTTACAGGTAATGTCAATGGCAGTGACCTGATCTTGAACGGCTCAGGCGGCACTTTGAATCTTGATTCCGGCTCAGGCGGATTTGTTCATACTTTTACCGGGAATTGGACGCGAACAGCTGGGATTATGAATGGCAGTTCCAGTACACTGATTATCGGAGGCATAACTACCAACACGGCAGGAACCTTTAATCCAGGTACTGGAACAGTTCAGTTTAATGGTGGAGCCCAGACTATAGCAAGTGTCCTATATTATAACCTGGTTCTTTCGGGAAACGGGGTAAAAACATTCCCTGAAGCAACTACAATCCTGGGTGATGTGACTATAAATCTTCCTGCCACTGCTGACCTGGGTAACTTTATACACAAAGCATTAACCTTACATCGCGATGGGGGTCTCAGTAATTCAGGTGTTTTTGGAGGATCATATTGTACAACTGCAAATGCTTATAAAGATCCAATCTATTTTGCATCGACTTCTCCAACTTCAACCGGTACCATATACATTAACCAGTGTATCCCGGGTAACTGGCTTGGAACCACAAGTACTGACTGGAATGACGAAACCAACTGGTCGTGCCCTGCAAAACCCGATGAAACAACAGATGTAACTATACCTCCGGGAGGTAACCAGCCGGTAATTGGTGCAAATGCCTTCTGCAGGAGCATTACCCTTCAAACAGGTGCAACGCTTAGTGTTATTGGTAACAGCAGCTTAACGGTATACGGTAACTGGAATAACAGTGGAACCTTTTCATCCGGTTCGGGTACGGTTATTCTCCAGGGTTCTGGCGCACAATCTGTTTCAGGTGGTACCACTTTCAACAACCTTACTCTAAGTGGGGGAGGAGTTGTAACATTTGATAATGAAGGGTTTACTACTATTGATGGTATGTATACTATTGGAAACGGATCTTTTGCCAACGTTTACGGCAGTTCATTCTTTTACGGACCAAACGGTGGACTGACCTACAATGCCGGAGGTTCTGTCAGAACTGTTAATCCTACAGAATGGCCCGGTACATTTACAGGTCTGGGTGGCGTAACAATTGGCGGTACTGGAATTGTTAACCTTGATGGAGCAAAGATTCTGGGCAACAATTCAGCCGTTGCTCTTACAATACTTCCAGGGGCTACACTCGCTACGAACAGTTATGATCTGACCTTTGATGGTAATTTCGTCTGCAAAGCTTCCAGTTCGTTTACCGGTTTGCAGGCTGGAAGTTCCAATATCACATTTGCTGGAATATTAGGGGCGCAAAGCATTGACGGCATTACAACTACAGGTCTTATGTCGATGACTAAAACCTCAGGTAGTGCAACATTTACAGGAAACGTAAACGGATCAAGCCTGATTATCAACGGAAACGGAGGAACACTTGATCTGGGATCAGGACTTACTCATACCTTTACAGGAACATGGACCAGTAAAGCCGGGACCCTTGACGCAGGAACCAGCACAGTTAACTTTACGGCTGCTCCGGTGTTATATTCCTATTCTGGTGGTACCTTCCTGCCTAGCAATAGTACGATTAACTATTCGGCTTTATCTCCACAAACTATTGCAGGCGTCACTTATTACAATCTGATCCTGTCGGGAAGCGGAGCAAAATCGTTACCTGTCAATACCACAATTCTAAATGATCTTACTATTATTAACAATCCGGCAGGCAACCCTGCCGGTTCGGGAGCATCAGCTGACCTTGGTACGCTACTTTACCACACTGCTCATTCTTTGCATTTGGACACAAACCTTAAAGACCCGGGAACATATGGTTCGACTGCTTCGGGTGCAGGAACCACTGATTCTAACTATTTTGGGACTACTGCATCGGGCATTTTAATTGTTGGAGGAGCATGTGTACCTGGAAACTGGACAGGAGCAATAAGCACAGACTGGAACAATGCGCTCAATTGGTGCAGCGGGGTTGTCCCGGACATGACAACCAACGTGACTATTCCAATTGTCGCGAATGGTAAATATCCCTTAATAAGTTCAGCAGCTGCCTGTAACAATATTATCATTATTGCGGGCGCCAGCCTTACTATTGACGGGACTAACACCTTATCGGTTTATGGCGACTGGACCGACAATGGCGGAACTTTTATACCTAATCAAGGTAAGGTCATATTTAGTGGAGGAGTACAAACACTGGAAGGAACCACAACATTTAACGGTCTAACTCTGGCAGGTACAGGAACGGTCACATTTAATGGTGCGATCACTGTTGACGATATTCTTTCTGTTGAAAACGGAACCAATTCAATAGTATTTGGAGTAAGTGGCTTATTGACTTATGGACCACTTGCTTCCTTGCAGTACAATGTGGGGGCCTCTTCAAGAACATCTTCAAACGAATGGCCGACTACATTTACGGCTGCAGGAGGAGTAAATATCCTGGGTTCAGGAGTCATTACTCTAAATGCAACTAAGCAGATTGGAGACGTTACCCATAATTCACCTTTGAATATCGTATCAGGAAGTCTGAGTACCTCGGGAAGCAATTACCCGCTGACTTTTTATGGCAATTTTACCAATACAGGAACATTAAATGCCGGAAATTCAGCGATCAACATTGCAGGGACAGCAGCACAAAGTATTGCAGGGTTTACCACTACCGGTCCGGTAGCGATGATCAAGACCGGCGGCCTTGCGACTTTAACAGGCAATGTTAATGGCGGCGACTTTATGTTAAACGGTACCGGAGGAAACATAAACCTCGGGATTGGACTTACACATACTTTTACGGGGGCATGGACCAGGAGTAACGGTGGCATTGATCTAAATACGAGCAATTTGCTGATTGGTGGTTCTACTACAAACACAGCGGGAAACTTCACGGCAAGTACAGGTCTTGTAAACTACAACGGTGCGGCTGCACAGACCATTGCAAATGTTTCCTATTATAATCTGACCCTCTCCGGGGCAGGTGCAAAAACAACAATAGGTGCAACGGTTACCAATATACTTTCAATGGAGGGGACAGCCACTGCAACCAATTTACCTGCTTATGGAACAGCCTCAACGCTTCAGTACAAAGGCTCAGCTGCCCAGGTAACCGGTACAGAGTTTCCGGCTACCTTAACAGGAACCGGCGGATTAATCGTAAACAATGCTGCCGGGGTAACTCTTGCAACAGCCAATAAAACGGTTACTGGTCCTTTGGGATTAACTGCTGGTGTTTTAGCAACAACTTCTGCCTATACCCTAACAGTGAGCGGCACCGTAACCCGTCCACCTACCACAGGTGGCTGGGTAAATGGCAAATTGATCTTGTCGGTGCCAACAGGCGCCCAAACAAGGACTTTCGACATTGGAGATGCAACCAATTATGCTCCGGTAACCGTCGCTTTTACAAGTGTCGGAACTGCAGGAAACCTGACGGCATTTACTACTGTGGGACAGCATCCTAATTATTCCACTTCAATACTTGACCCGACTTATTATGTGAATCGTTACTGGACAGTAACTCCAGGTGGCGGATTGGTATTCAGCCCGGGGACTGCATCGGCCACTGTAAATTGGGTAGCCACTGATATGATTGGCGGGACATCCGTAAATTTATACCAATTGGGTGAGTGGGTCAGTCCTACCTGGACATACCCTGCGGTTTCAACCATTACGTCGGGATCATTGAATGTTACAGGATTGACCTTTTTCGGCGACTTCATTGTTGGTGCCATAAAGCGTTCGGCCGGTACAGGAATTCTTACCACCAGCGGGACTTTTACCGTCCCGTTAGGAGTAACCTCAATTGATGTTTACACCTGGGCTGGCGGCGGCGCAGGTGGCGGCAGAACCTTGTTCCAACTCTTCGGCGGTGGTGGCGGTGGAGGAGGAGGTTTTGAAAAAGCCACTATCGCGGTGAAAGGGGGTCTGACATTTAACTATACCATCGGTTCCGGAGGAACAGGATCCGCTAATGCAAAAGGTGGTAACGGAGGAAATACAGTATTTACGGGACGTTCTAATAATGGCACAATAGCAACTGTCACGGCAAATGGTGGTGGTGGCGGAGGTTTGGGTGCCTCTAACACTTATGGCCCCGGCGGCACAGGTGGCGGCGGTTCTACCAATATTGCCAGTAACACGGACATTTCAGCGGTGGTTACACGAACCGGAGGAACCGGAGCTACACCAAGCGGCTCAGGTTCAGGTGCCGGCGGTGGTGGCGGTGCCGGAGATTTGGGTGCCGGTAATAACGGTGCGGGGGGTACAAACCCGGCCGGTGGCACAGGCGGGACCGGCTCAGCAACAGGATATGGTGGTGGTGACGGAGGATCTGGTTCAACGACCTATAATAACAGCGGCTCACCTGGTAATAATCCGGGTGGCGCCGGCGGTGGGGTCAGTGATGCAGTTTTGTCGGCTATTCTTACATCACCGGGCAATGGTGGAAAGGGTCAGACAGCCGTTTTCTGGACCTGTATCTATCCGGATGCCTCAAACTTCATGATTAACTCCAAAGCTGCAAACATTTGTCAGGGTGTGGCAGTTCCAATTTCGGTAAGCTCTACTACATTAAAGGACGGGGCATATTTTGTGGTCTATACCATCAGCGGTGGCGTCGGTTCATACAGTTCTTCGTTGACAATGGCTGCAGGTATCGGATCTTTCACTACCGTTCCTGTCACTCCCGTCGGAGCTTTGACTTTAACGGTGAATGCAATTGACTGTACCCCGGTTAATGGGGTTACCTATCCAATAACAGTTATCGGGGCTCCAAATCCAACGGTTACCAGTTCGGCTGCTGACCCCGCAACCTCTTGTGTAAATAATAGTTATACTTATACCACAGAGTCCGGAATGAGTAATTACGCCTGGACTGTTTCAGGTGTGGCAGGTACTGATTATAACATAACTTCCGGTGCTACTTCCAATGCGTTGACTTTGACATGGTTGTTAACCGGTTTACATACAGTTTCCGTAAGTTATACAAGCCCGGTATCAGGTTGTCCAAGCTATATCTCAGGTTCAACATCGACGACTGTATACCAGGTTCCCGCTGATGCTGGTGTCATAAGTCCTGCCAGTGCCACTGCTTGTATTGGAAAGAGCTATACCTTCAATGTTGGTGCCATCAATTATGCAACCTCGTATACCTGGACCTACTCTGGTACAGGAGCAACTTTTAGCGGACAAACTACCAATGCCATAACCATTACTTTCCCTGCCGGGTCAACAGGTGGCACTCTCAATGTTCAGGGAACAAGTCCGTGCGGATCAGGTACTGCATCCGTTACCCCAGTCGTAATAACCGTTAATCCGGGACCTGCAGCGGCAGGCGCTATTACGGGGCTCACAACTGTTTGTAAGCCCATGACTGGTGTCGCCTATACGGTACCTGTAATTGCTAATGCAGACAGTTATGTGTGGAGTTATAATGGGACTGCAGCCGGTCAGGTAAGTTCTTCCACAAGCAACACAATAACCTTTGATTTCACTACAGGCACCTCAGGGACCCTCTCTGTTTACGGACAAAACAGCTGCGGCAATGGAACAGCGGCGACCTTCCCAATTACAGTCACAGCAAATCCTGTTGCAGCATTCACGGCTTCTGCAGTTACTGTTAATTCAGGTACTTCAATTAATTTTACGGATAATTCAACCAATACACCAACATCATGGGCATGGTCGTTCACAGGCGGAGTTCCCTCTACCAGTACCGTTCAGAATCCAACCGGAATAGCTTATAATAATCCGGGCACGTTTGACGTCTCGATGACTGCAACAAACGGTTGCAATACAAGTACATTGACTAAAACCGGATATATCACGGTAATAAATCCGATAACCTCCGTGGCCGGAGATTTTACCTTTACGGTTCCTCCATGTATTACCCAGATCACCGTTGAGGCATGGGGTGCTGGCGGAGCCGGGGGTTCCGGAAGCGGAGCAAGCGATGCAGCCAAAGCTGGTGGTGGTGGAGGTGCTTCCACATATTCGACATTTACTACAACGCCCGGAACCGTTTATAATTATCACGTTGGTGCTGGCGGAGTGGCTAATGCAACTGCCGGAACAATTCCCTCTGCAGCAAGTGCCAGTTATTTTGGTAATGCAACCGTAGGTAGTGGTAATGCAACCAATACTCAGGTTTACGCTGCACCCGGCGGTTATGGCGGTGCCGGAGTAATTGGTTCTGGTGGCCTATATTCTGCATGTTATCCCGCTGCTAACGCTTACAGTGGTGGAAACGGGGCTGCTAACAGTGGCAATTACGGTGGCGGCGGCGGCGGTTCAGCTGGTGGCGGCGGTGCTGGTGGTATAGGCAATCCTTCAGGCGGTATTAATAGCAATGCTGTAACGGTTGCAGGAACTGCCGGTAGTGCAGGAACTCTCCTGGCTGGTGCTATCGGAGGTGCTGGTGGTATTAGTGGTGCTGCCGGTACTCCCGGTTTTGTGCCTGGTGCCGGTGGCGGAGGTAAAGGATTTGGAGGCACAAGATCAGGATCAGGGGCCAACGGCCGGGTCGTGATTACCTGGGCAGCAGCTCCTGTACTTGATGTAACTAATTTTAGTGTGTCAGCCATTGCTGTTTGCAGTGGTACAAGTTCAACAGTCACAGTTAATTCAAATACAGTGCCCCCTGGAACACATAATATAACCTACAATTTGAGCGGAGCCAATACCGGGACAAGCCTTACATCTACTCTGAATCTGGTAAATGGAACAGGTACATTTACAACCGCTGCGCTTTCAAACAGTGGTTCAACTACAGTGACCATCACAGGTGTTGATTGTACCGTTGTGGCTGCAAATAATACGGCTGTCTTTACTGTTAATGCTTTGCCTCAGGGGAGTTTAACGGCAAACGGACCATTTTGTGTTACCGGAGCCGGACAACTGACCTGGACATCATCTGCCGGAACAGGACCATTTATTGTTCAATATAGCGATGGAGCAGCTAGCCATACAGCTTCCGGAGTAGTGAGCGGAACACCATTTAGCGTAGCCACAACACCGGTTACAAACACCACAGGCTATACGTTAATATCAGTATCAGATGCAAATGGATGTATCCGGACAACCGGTTTTATCGGCGGAACTGCGACTATAACTGTTAATCCTTCTATTTCAGCAAATACAGTCAGTGCAGCTCAAGCAATTTGTTCCGGAGCTATACCAGCCGCCTTAACCGGATCAACTCCTTCCGGTGGGAACGGAACCTACGCTTATTTGTGGGAGAGTAGTATTGACGGAACATCCTTTGCCACTACTACAGGTACCAGTAACGGAATTAGTTATACGCCCGCAGCCCTTACTGTGTCCACATGGTACAGGAGAACAGTTACTTCAGGCACATGCAGCGATATCTCGCCTGCCATTGAGATTACAGTCAATCCGGTTCTTGCTGGTAACACAATTAGTTCTGCACAGTCAATCTGTTCAGGAATAACGCCTTCCGCCTTGACAGGATCAATTCCAACCGGCGGAAACGGAACTTACGTTTACTTGTGGGAGAGCAGTACTGATGGAACATTGTTTACCACTGCATCAGGTACCAGTAACGGCATTAATTATATTCCAGGAGTCCTTACTGTGTCCACATGGTACAGAAGGACGGTTACTTCAAGTGGTTGCACTGATATCTCACCTTCAACTGAGATCACTGTTAATACCTTACCGGCACTGTTCACCGTGACGGGAGGCGGATCATATTGCACCGGTGGGACAGGCGTTGATGTTGGGTTGAGCGGATCAGAGACAGGAGTCAGCTACCAGTTACAGGTAGGGGCAGTCAATACGGGTCCAGTGGTACCCGGCACCGGTTCGGCGATCAGTTTTGGATTGCAGGCCTCCGCCGGCACCTACACGGTGATAGGCTCCAACGGAACGACGAGTTGCAGCAATACCATGACAGGCAATGTGGCTATAGCTATTGTGGCTTTACCAGCACCGGTTATTTCGGGTACAGCATCAGTATGTGCAGGCGCAACGGGTTCAACCTACAGTGTAACTGCAACAGCTGGAAATAGTTATGTTTGGGCAATTAACGGGGGAACCATTACTTCAGGTGGTGGTACTAATTCGATTAGTGTTACCTGGGGTACAGGATCAACAGGAACTGTAGATGTTACAGAAACTTCTGGCATTTGTTCAACTGCTGCCACTCAATTTGCGGTGACTATTAATACGTTGCCTGTTCCTACAATTACCGGAACAACTTCAGTATGTGCCAGTTCTTCTGGTAATATTTATTCAACTGAAACAGGTATGACCGGCTATTCATGGTCAATAAGTTCAGGTGGTACAATCACAGCAGGTAGCGGAACCAATGCAATAACAGTTACATGGAATACTGCAGGAGCTCAAACTGTTAGTGTTAATTATAATAATACCAATGGATGTGCAGCAGTTTCAGCTACTGTTTATAATATCACAGTTAATCCATTACCGGCTGTTGCAGGGACCATCACAGGTATTGCTTCGGTCTGCCAGGGACAAACGGCAGTTGCCTACACTGTTCCTGCTATTACCAATGCGACAAGTTATGTTTGGGTGTATTCTGGAACAGGTGCTACCATTACAGGCACAACAAATGCTGTTACCATTACTTTTGCTGCCACAGCAACTTCAGGTAACCTGACTGTTTACGGTTCGAATACCTGCGGAAATGGTGCCATTTCGGCAAATTATGCAGTCACAGTAAATCCGTTACCTTCGGCTGCAGGAACCATTACGGGCACTGCTACGGTTTGCCAGGGACAAACAGCAGTTGCCTACACAGTTCCGGTCATCGCAAATGCGACAAGCTACGTATGGGCCTATTCAGGAACTGGGGCTACCATCACAGGCACAACAAATGCTGTTACCATTGCTTTTGCTGCTGCTGCAACGGCGGGTAACCTGACTGTTTATGGTACGAATACGTGCGGCGATGGTGCCACATCGGCAAATTATGCAATCGGTGTAAATCCGTTACCGGCAGCTGCAGGGACCATCACGGGTATAGCCACAGTTTGCCAGGGACAAACGGCAGTTTCCTATTCTATTCCGACCATTACCAATGCGACAAGCTACGTATGGGCCTATTCAGGAACAGGTGCAACCATCACCGGAACAACAAACACTGTTTCCATTGCATTTGCTGCGACAGCAACATCTGGTAACCTGACCGTTAGAGGCTCTAATGCGTGTGGAAACGGGGTTGTTTCTGCAAATTATGCAGTAACAGTTAACCCATTGCCTGCGGCCGCAGGTACTATTACCGGGACTGCTTCGGTCTGCCAGGGGCAAACGGCAGTTGCCTACACTGTTCCTGCTATTACCAATGCGACAAGTTATTTTTGGGTGTATTCTGGAACAGGTACTACCATCACAGGCACAACAAATGCTGTTACCATTACTTTTGCTGCCACAGCAACTTCAGGTAACCTGACTGTTTACGGTTCGAATACCTGCGGAAATGGTGCCATTTCGGCAAACTATGCAGTCACAGTAAATCCGTTGCCTCTGGTGACGTTTACTGCCCAGCCAGGGGCAAGTGCCTTTACAACCAGGAATGTGACTTACACAACCCAGGCAGGAATGACCAACTACGTATGGGTATTTCCGGGAACTTCAGGGGTTGATTACACAATAATCTCTGGAGGAACGACTACCAGTAATACAGTTACATTACAATATTTAACGGCTGGCAGTAAGATTGTCACTGTCAATTATTCCAATGCAAATGGTTGTACAGCAGCTGCGGCAACTTCCTCCACAGCAACAACTGTAAGTGTTCTTCCAACGATAACGATCACTGCAACAGATGTTCACAAGAACTATGGTTCAGCACTCACCGGTCCGGTTTCTTCCACTTCATTTACAATTACCGGAACCCTGCAGACAGGCGACAATATTACGGCGGTTATTATCAATTACGGAACAGGGGCCACTGCGGCCAGTGTGGTTGGAACCTATACCGGTTCTGTGACACCATCGGCTGCTTCAGGAACTTTTAATGCGGCTAATTATAATGTAGTATATGTCAATGGAAATCTGATCATTGATCCGGCACAACTAACTATTACAGCCAGTAACGTTAACAAGAACTTTGGCACAGCTATAACGGGTGGTGCTGGTTCTACTGCCTTTGCTTCATCGGGATTGCAGAATGGACAGACAATTGGCTCGGTTACAATCACCTATGGTACAGGTGCTGCGGCAACAGCTGCAGTCGGAACGTATACTGGGTCTGTGACGGCTTCCGCTGCAACCGGCGGAACGTTTACTGCGGCCAACTATACCATTGTCTATGTTGCCGGAAATATTATTGTCAATCCGGCCGGTACACTAACAATCACAGCCACAAATGTGACCAAAACCTACGGTACAGCTATTACGGGTAGTGCAGGTTCGACGGCGTTTACTGCTGTGGGGCTTCTGAATGGCGAAACCATTGGTTCAGTTACGATCACCTATGGTACCGGAGCTGCAGCAACAGCTGCAGTAGCGACCTATACCGGTTCAGTCACTCCATCAGCCGCATCAGGAGGTACATTTAACCCTGCTAATTACACCTCAATCGTGTATGCTTTAGGTAATATAATTGTTAATCCGGCCCAACTGACCATCACCGCCAATACGGTGACCAAGAATTTTGGCACAACTATTACCGGCGGGCCTGGTTCAACAGCCTTTACAGCAGCCGGGTTACAGAATGGTCAGACTATTGGCTCAGTTACGGTCGCCTATGGCACAGGATCTGCTGCTTCAGCAGTTGTCGGAATCTATGCAGGTTCTGTGGCTGCCTCTGCACCTACTGGTGGAACCTTTACGGCAAACAACTATACAATTTCCTACGTTTCTGGAAATATTGTTGTTAATGCGGCTGGCACATTGACTATTACTGCTACCGATGCGACTAAGACCTACGGTACTCTCCTTGCGGGTGGAGCGGGTTCAGCTGCATTTACGGCTGAGGGCTTGCTAAACGGCGAGACTGTTGGATCAGTGACAATCGCTTATGGTTCAGGTGCTTCAGCAACTGATGCTGTAGGAACCTATACCGGTTCAATCACACCATCAGCCGCGATAGGGGGTACTTTTAACCCTGGTAACTATACATCAATCGTTTATGTAGTTGGTAATCTGATTGTGAATCCGGCTCAACTCACTGTCACTGCCAATAATGTGTTCAAGAACTTTGGAACCTCCATTACCGGGAGTACAGGTTCAACTGCCTTTACATCTACCGGGTTACAGAACGGTGAGGCTATTGGTTCGGTTACTATTGGTTATGGTGTCGGAGCGGCCGCTACAGCTGCCGTAGGAACCTATACCGGTTCAGTAACCGCGTCAGCGGCAACAGGTGGAACATTTATGGCCGGCAATTATACTATTAACTATGCTGCCGGAAATATAATTGTTAATCCTTCCGGTACCCTTACCATTACAGCCACTGATGTCACGAAGACATACGGTTCTGCCCTTTCAGGAGGTGCGGGTTCAACTGCCTTTACTGCAATAGGCTTACTGAACGGTGAAACAATTGGTACAGTGACGATCAATTTTGGTTCCGGAGCTGCTGCTACAGCGGCTGTAGGGTCCTATTCAGGTTCGGTTATACCATCAGCTCCGTCCGGAGGAACCTTTAATCCCGCCAACTATTCAATTGTATTTGTTTCCGGGAATCTGGTTGTTAATCCGGCACCATTGAATATCACTGCGACTGACGTCCATAAGCCCTTAGGTGATGTACTCACAGGAGGTACAGGTTCAACAGCTTTTACCTCAGTTGGTTTACAAAACGGACAGACCATTGGTTCAGTCACTATTGCCTATGGAATTGGTTCCGCAGCTACGGATCCTGTTGGTAATTATCCATCCTCTGTGATGCCATCGGCGGTTACTGGCGGTTCATTTATTACCAGTAATTATACCATTACCTATACTAACGGAGACATTATCGTGGATCCAGCGGGTACTTTGACCATCATCGCAAAAAATAAAAACAAGACCTATGGTGATGTACTTACCGGCTCAGCAGGTTCCACAGATTTTACCGTTTCCGGTTTGGTAAATGGCGAGACGATCAGTTCTGTGACAGTCGCTTATGGAACAGGAGCCGCCGGAGCAGCTGTTGTGGGTACCTACACTGGTTCTGTAACGGTTTCGCATCCCGTGGGTACTTTTAACTCTGCCAACTATACCGCAATAAACTTTGTTCCGGGTAATATCATTGTTGGTAAGGCTCCTCTGACAGTAACAGCAAATAGCCGGAGTCACGTTTACGGTACAACCCTTACCGGAGATGGTGCAGGTTCCACTGCTTTCACTTCGGCGGGCCTGCAAAACGGAGAAACAATTGTCTGGGTTACGACTGCCTATGGCGCAGGTAAGCTTGCTACTGCAGCCGTTGGAACCTATTCGGGATCAGTGGCTATTTCCGCTGCAGTCGGAACGTTTAATCCGGCTAACTATGCGGTTACCTACAACAATGGAGACATCACAGTTATACCGGCCCAATTGACTATTACCGCCAACGATGTGGTTAAAAATTTCGGTTCTACACTGACCAATGACCTAACCTCAACGGCTTTCAACTCTGTTGGATTACAGAATGGCGAAACCATTGGATCTGCATCGATTGTTTATGGCAACGGAGCCCAGGCTTACTCTCCATCCGGAACCTATTCAGGTCAGGTTGGGATTTCAGCTGCGACAGGCGGAACATTTACTGCCGGCAACTACCAGATCGCATATGTGGCCGGAACAATCTTTGTCGGTTTACCACCTTGGCTGACGGTTACCGCTGACACCCAAAGCAAATGTGCAGATGGAGCACCCTTTGCCGCCAATGGTTACACAGTGACCTACAGCGGATTTACTGACGGAGATACTCCTGCAGTTTTGGGTGGTACCGTATCCTATAGCGGGAATGCAATAGGTGCTACAAATGCGGGCAGTTATATCATTACACCCGGAGGATTAAGTTCAGCAAAATATTCCTTCATTTATGTCAATGGAACCTTAACAATTAATCCGGGGCCAGTAGTCATCATAAATAACCCTGCACTAGTCTGCTCGACTACGACGGTTGATCTTACTACAGCAGCAGTAACGGCCGGTAGTTCCTCAGGATTAATATTTACCTATTGGACGGATGCAGGTGCAACTATTGCCATGGAGACACCATCGGCAGCAGCAGCACCGGGCACTTATTATATAAAGGGAACTGCTACCGGAGGATGTTCAACTACCAAACCGGTAATAATAACAGCCAATCCTGCCCCAACGCTTGTTATTAATAACCCGGCAGCCGTTTGTACACCGGCGACAGTGAATATTACTGCAGGCGAAGTGACAGCAGGGAGTACACCAGGATTAGTTTATACCTACTGGACTGATCCGGACGCTACTGTCAGGTATAACACACCTTCTGCTGCAACAAACGGTACTTATTACATCAAAGGGACTACCTCTTTGGGATGTTCCGATATTAAGCCCGTGAAGGTAAAAGTTAATCCAATTCCTGACCCGACAATCGATGGAGATGCAAATCCTTGCATCGGGTCAACCCAAATTTATAAAACGGAATCTGAAAGGAACGGGTATGAATGGATTGTATCTGGAGGTGGTCAAATAATTGCTGGCGGAACAGCAACTGACAGCACTGTGACGGTAACCTGGAATGGAGGAGGTAACCAAACAGTATCTGTGAATTATTCCAATGGCTCCAATTGTAAAGGTACCACTGCAAGAGTAAAAAATGTTATTGTGACCAATAATCCTGCTGCTGCCGGACCAATCACCGGTGAGAGTTCTGTATGTGCCGGATCTCAGAATGTTGTCTATACTGTTCCTCCTGTTGCCAATGCTACTTCCTATGCCTGGTCTATCCCTTCAACTGTAGCAACCATTGTACAAGGGGACGGGACACCTGGCATTACAGTAAATTTTGCATCCGATGCAGAGTCAGGAAATATATCGGTTTCCGGAGTGGGATGTACCAATGGTACTCCTTCAAATCTTGCAATTTCAGTAACTCAACGTCCAGGAGATGCCGGAAGCATAACCGGAGAACATACTTTTAGCATTGGAACTAGTGGAGCGGTCTATACTGTCGATCCGATTGCAAACGCTACAAGTTATAACTGGTCTTTGCCTCCAGGTGCAACAATTGCTTCCGGCGCTAACACCGATAGCATTTCTGTTGATTTCGGAGAATCAGCTGTTGCCGGTAATTTGTCAGTTTATGGATCAAACGTTTCCAGTTGTCCCAATGGTGCTGCTTCACCGGACTTTGCATTAACAATACCAGAGAAATCGTTTGGAATCTATCCTGTCCCCAGCAATGGAGTTTTTACAGCTTCAATTACATTCCCGGTCGAATCGACTTTCACTCTTAGAATTTATGACCATTTGGGAAATAAAATTATGGAGATAGTTGATGCCCGGACAGTCGGCGGATCCTGGGAAAAGATCATTGATCTGGGATCCGTTTCCAATGGCCTCTATTTTGTAGAATTCTATAACGCCTCATTTCAGGAGGTACTCAAGTTAATAATTAATAGATAGCATTAGATATAAAATAAAA
>Ga0364860_10233_pt1 | contig 42631 bp, 25 predicted proteins | sample ExccelAu500001D4_FD_206916 | JGI IMG/M metagenome (GOLD analysis project Ga0364860, IMG submission 206916) | Enriched cells from Trout Bog Lake Hypolimnion, Wisconsin, USA - BchlTB.Aug20.5000.01 .D4 | ecosystem: Environmental > Aquatic > Freshwater > Lake > Hypolimnion/Profundal zone | place: USA...
TAAGAACTCGTTTGGCGTCAATTCAGTTTTACTGGGATTGGGGACTGATAATATCGTTAACTACAACATTGTGGAAGGTTTCAATGTGGCGCCAAAATTCAGGTTCCGGCACCAGATAGATACCGGAAAAAACTTCTTCGCTGATGCTGCGGTAAGATATGGGATCAGTAACACACACTTTAACGCGATCAGCCGGTTTTATTGGGTGATGAACGACCGTTCGTTTGCGAATAGGTTTTGGCTCTATGGCGTGGAAGGAGGGAAATATGTTTTTCAATATAACGCGGACAACCCTGTGCTGCCATGGTACAACACCTACGCAGACCTGCTGTACCGTATAAATGACCTGAAATTATATGAGCGCTGGCAAGCTTCGGGGTACTTGAGGCGCAACTATGGAACGGGCTTAAGTTGGTTTGTAAAGGCATCGTATGAGCAACGCCTGCCGCTGCAAAACACCACAGATTACAGCATTTTCCCCGGCAATGAAGACGGCTATGCAAGTAACACACCTCCCCACCTATTGCAAACTGCAACGGGCTGGGTGAAGAGCGACGCCGCGCTGGTGCATGCCAGTATATCCTACAAACCGGGATTTACCTATACCCAGTTGCCGGATACCAAGATAGCCAACGGCAGTTCGTGGCCACGGCTGACGCTGACCTACGACAAGGGACTGCCGGACATATTCAACAGCGTAACCAATTTTGATAAATGGCGGTTCATGATAGCCGACGATGTGCGGATGAGGCTACTGGGAACACTAAAATATAATATAGGCGCAGGGGGCTTTTTGAATTCGGCGTATGTGTCGATACCAGACCTGATGAATATCTATGGTAACCGCGGGATTGGCTTAGCATCCCCTTATCTCCAGAGCTTTCAGTTTGCACAGTACTATGAATTTGCCAACAAGGAGCCTATATACGGTGAAGCGCATGTGGAATATCACCTCAAAGGTTTGCTCAGCAATAAAATACCCCTGCTGCGCCAGCAACGCTGGTACCTCCTCCTCGGTGGCAATGCCTTCTATGCCCGGCAAAGCGACTATTATACCGAAGCATTTGTGGGTGTGGACAATATAGGATGGAAATTATTCAGAGGGCTGCGTGTAGATTTTGTGCAATCGTGGGACAGCTACATGGGGCGCAATTCGGGCATCCGTTTCGGGTTGAATATACCGAGGGTGACCGTGAACAGGAATAGCCCAACGGGTAGCGAATGGTAGTGGTTGTCACAAATGAAATTTAGGTTAATTCACAGCAAATGGGTACCGGCTGGGAAATAATTAAAAGCTTTAATTATTTTTGTATGTTTATGGCACAAATTTGTCTCATAATTAAAAATAATTTCATGAAGCTGATATACGTGTTGCTGCTTATGGCGTATATACCATGTGCAAGCGCCCAGGGGATGAAGTCTGCCAATCAGGACTTCTGCAAGCAAATAGTGAAGGATACTTCGGTAGACAAAACGACCTTTGACTTTTTTTCTCCTTACGACCGCTTCTCGCCCACACCAATGCGCATCACAAGAAGCTATACTACAGACGCGGAAAACCCATACGACAATTTCAATATTGTGTTTCAAATAATGAACCCGGACCCAGACAATAATTTCATGGTGAATGATAAGGGTGACAGAGTGGAGAAAGAGGAAAAACAGATTGTCATAGAATTTGAAGACCATACCAAGATCGTCAACGATTCTATTGATGTGAACCACGATTATTCGGAAGATAAAACGCAGTCTATGCGGTATGCTTATTTCCCGGTGACGGATAATAATTTTAAAGATCTATCGACCAAGAAGGTAGTAAAATTCAGCCTGGCGGGGCATGAACAAGTGATGCCTAATGACTCTACAAATTCGTTCCAAAAATATCTTGAGTGCATCAAGAGCTACAAGTAATCTACAAAGGGCCATCGCAAGACAGATGACATAACCAGAACAATGAACATCCGAAAAATATTTGACCGGGACACGATCTTACACCTGCGGATACCATTTTCTCTTTTTCTACTGCCCGTCTTTTGCTTTGGCGTCAGCCAGGCTGCTTCTGTGCATGTCGCAGATATGGCAGTCATTTTTATTGCGCTGCACCTTTTTATCTATCCCGGTAGCAATGCGTACAACAGCTATATGGACAAGGACGAGGGAAGTATAGGAGGGCTGGAAAAACCGCCGCCCGTGACAAGAAGCCTACTATATGCGAGTATCATCTTTGATGTTATAGGATTGTCCATTAGCCTGATTGTGGGATGGCAGATGATGCTACTGTTGGCCGTGTACGTACTCTTTTCCAAGGCCTATAGCTGGACCGGGATACGACTTAAAAAACGCGCAATTGCCGGGTGGGCGACAGTAGCCCTATTTCAGGGTGGGTACACCTTTCTGCTTGCTAATATGGCTGTGACAAAACAATTCTCCGTTGACTGGTTTACGTCCAAAAACCTTACCTGTATGTTGTTTGCCACACTCATCATTGGAGGGTCTTATCCACTCACGCAGGTGTACCAGCATGACGAAGATGGAAGGAGGGGGGACAGGACGATCAGCTATAGGTTAGGCATTGTGGGTACGTTTATTTTTACGGGTATCTTTTTCACAGCGGGTGCGGGTGTGGCGCTTTATTATTTCATCAAATATTATTCGGTGGTCCAGTTTTCTGTTTTTGTTGGCTGCACTTTGCCTGTTGTGATCAGTTTTTTCAATTGGTTTTTAAGGGTGCAAAAGGACCGTGCAATGGCAGATTTCAGGAATGCAATGTTCATGAACAAAATATCATCCGTTTGCATGATCATTTGTTTTTGCGTGCTGATTGCAGCTAATGCGTCAAGAACGCAGTGGACTTTGTGGTGATGAATAAAACAGCAGGATCTTCGACTTTCTAGCCACTTCTCGCTGAAATCCTAAATGTTTGCCATTCCCATTATCTTTACGGCAGTATATGACAAGCAAAAGAATAATCTGCACCGTAACTAACGATCTTAACTACGACCAGAGGATGATACGGATCTGTACGTCGCTAGCCGGGGCTGGGTATGATGTGACGCTGGTGGGGTTTAAAAGGAAAAAAAGCAAACCGCTTGTGAAGCAGCCCTTTAAACAAGTGCGCCTATGGGTGATGGCTGAACAAGGAAAGCTGCTATACATCCATTACTGGATCAACCTTTTCCTATTTCTCCTTTTCCGGAGGGCAGATGTTATGTGCGCTATAGACCTGGATACCATTCTGCCGGTCTATTATGCGTCGAATCTCAGGGGCAAGAAAAGGGTCTATGATGCACATGAGATATTTACAGAACTTAAGGAGGTGATCTCGAGACCGGCCATACATAAGATGTGGTCCTGGATCGGCAATCACACCGTACCCCACTTCCCGGTGGGGTATACGATAGGGGAATGCTATGCGGAGGAATTCAAAAAATTATATGGGGTTAAATATGGCGTGGTGCGGAATGCGACTATCCTAAAGCCGCTGAGCATACCCGAGAAAAAAGACAGGTTCATCTTGTACCAGGGTTGGGTGAATGTGGGTAGGTGTTTTGAGCAGTTGATCCCCGCTATGAGGCACGTAGATGCACGGCTGGTGATATGTGGCGAGGGGAATTTTTACGCACAGGCAAGGGAGTTGGCACGCGAATATGACCTTCAGGACAAAGTAGATTTTAAAGGCTATGTGCCGCCGGCGGAACTGGTAGCATATACACGGCAAGCGTATGTCGGCATTACTTTATTCGAAGATACGAGCCTCAGCAACCGACTTTCGCTGGGCAACCGTTTTTTTGATTATATGCATTCCGGTGTGCCCCAATTGTGCGTCAAGTTTCCCGAATATGAGCGGATTAATGCGCAATTTGAGATTGCTGCTCTAGTGGCGGACCCTACACTGGAAAGTGTGGCGAGTGCGTTAAATAAGATGCTGCAAGATGAAGGCTATTATAAAAAGCTACAGGAAAATTGTCTGCGGGCGCGTGAAGTATATTGCTGGCAGGAAGAGGAGAAGAAGTTACTGGCGGTTTATAATCAATTATTTAGTAGTTAGTCTTTAGTAGGTAGTACATAGTCTTTAGTACATAGTCTTTAGTACTTAGTGGATGGTCGTGATTTTTTCGTTTTCATTGCTCAGCTTTTGGTTTTTAGTTCATTGTCGTTAGTAAATGGTATATGGTCGTTAGTAGAGGAATTAACTTAAAAAACGTTACTTTGTCGTATGGCAGAAATAACCAGTGATACTCCTGTGATCACATCATCGAAATCCATTCACCGCGCGTGGTCTATGTATGACTGGGCGAATTCGGCATACAATCTGGTGATCACTTCCACGATCTTTCCGGCGTATTATAATGCTATTACGACCGTGACAAAGGATGGGATAATAGTAAGCGACAAGGTGAGTTTTTTCGGGATGTCGTTTAAGAATACTTCGCTGTTTGACTACTCAATAGCTACCGCGTACCTGATCATTGCTTTCATATCGCCCATATTAAGCTCCATAGCTGACTATAAGGGTAATAAGAAAAGGTTCATGCAGCTCTTTTGTTACCTGGGGTCGGCGGCTTGTTGTGGATTATATTTTTTCAAACTGAACACACTTGAACTAGGGATCATTTGCTCTGGTATTGCGGCGCTGGGCTATTGCGGGAGCATTGTGTTCTATAATGCCTACCTCCCTGAAATAGCCGTAGAAGAAGACAGGGACAGGGTAAGCGCACAAGGGTTCGCTTATGGTTATGTAGGTAGTGTATTGCTACAGGTTATTTGCTTTGTGTTTGTTTTAGAACCCGCATGGTTTGGGATCACGGACCCATCATTGCCACCAAGGCTTTCGTTTTTCCTGGTGGGGATATGGTGGGCTGGTTTTGCACAGGTTACATTTTCTAAATTGCCGAAGGGCATACCGCTGGCTAAGCAACCGGGACATAGCCTATTGGTAAATGGGTTTCATGAATTGAAAAAAGTATGGGCGCAGATCAAGAAACTGCCCATATTAAGAACTTACCTGGGGGCATTTTTCTTTTATAGCATGGGCGTACAGACCGTGATGCTCGCGGCTACCCTATTTGGCAGTAAGGAATTAAAACTGGAAACGAGCCAACTGATAGCGGTAATACTGGTGATACAATTGGTGGCGATAGCGGGATCATACCTGATGGCCAAACTCTCTGACATGTATGGAAATTTGCAGGTATTGCTTTTTGTAGTGTTTATATGGATAGGCATGTGCATAGCTGCTTATTTCGTGCAAACGGCGACGCAATTTTATATTATAGCTGCGATTGTGGGGCTGGTAATGGGCGGCATACAGTCGCTGAGCCGCAGCACCTATTCCAAGTTGATGCCGCCGACCCATGATACAGCTTCGTTCTTTAGCTTCTATGATGTGACAGAGAAACTTGCCATTGTGATCGGCATGATCTCATTCGGGTATATAGATAGCATTATGAATATGCGGACGGCAATTATTGCGTTGATCACTTTCTTTGCAATCGGGGCAGCGATCTTATACGTGGCCATCCGGAAGGTTTCGGCACAAGCATCTTTACAATAGCATTTGATTGACCGAAGCAGATTGTAGGGTTAACACTGACAATGAATTTATATAATTATTTTATATTTAAATATGAAACTATACACGATCAACGCCGGATATTTCAAGCTAGATGGAGGCGCCATGCATGGCGTTGTACCCAAGTCTATGTGGAACAAAGTAAACCCATCAGACGACAACAATATGTGCAGTTGGGCCATGCGGTGCCTGCTGGTTGTGGACGGGGACCGGAAAATACTGGTGGATAATGGAATGGGGACGAAGCAGGATGTAAAATTCTTTAGCCATTTCCACCCGCATGGTGATGACAGTATAGAGAAAAACCTGGCAAAATATGGCTTTACGGCTGATGATATTACTGATGTGTTCCTGACCCACCTGCATTTTGACCACTGTGGAGGGTCGATAAAAAGGGATGGAGATAAGCTGGTGACCACGTTCAGAAACGCGAAATACTGGTCGAACAAGCGACATTGGGACTGGGCAATAAACCCGAATGAACGTGAAAAGGCGTCGTTCCTGAAGGAGAACATATTACCAATCCAGGAGAGCGGGCAATTGCGCTGGGTGGAGACAGCGGAGGGTGAAGAATGGATGGACAATTTCAGGATAAGGTATGTAAACGGCCATACTGAATGTATGATGCTGCCGCAAATAAATTGCAACGGCACGACCCTTCTGTTCTGCGCCGACCTTGTGCCGAGCGTAGCCCATATATCCATGCCGTGGATCATGGCCTACGACATGCGGCCTTTGGACACACTCAGCGAGAAACAGAAATTATTGAAGGAGGCGGCAGAAAACAATTGGATCTTGTTCTTTGAGCATGACCACAACAATGAATGCTGCAACCTACAGGTAACAGAACGCGGATTGCGGGTGAAAGATATTTTCACTTTAGCGGGAGCGAACCGGTAGACATAATGCCACGAATGAGATCAATCAAATGGCCGATTTTAAGACGTCGTTATGTCATAATTCACGTGCGTATGACGTTTTTTCAGAAAATATGAGTTAAATTTGAACTTACTTATACCGGCTTCAAGCAGCCGACGATGAGCTAATATTTAATCAGATGGCCAAAAGGTGTTGCCACGCTCTGAAAACTGTGCGGTTATGCCTATAAAATTCAAATATATGAGCAAGCAGTATTATATAGAGAGCAAAACCAACAGTGGTGGTGCCCTGTCTGAAAATTCCCAGACACACGTAGCAGCAAAAGTTGCCTATATAGACGACCGGCCTTATGAGATCAGGGAAGGCGAAACGATACTTGCATTGATGCGCCGGTATTTCGGAAAGGATGCTGTGCCGACTTTATGCGATGCACCAAACCTGGAGCCATTTGGCGCCTGCCGCGTGTGTAGTGTAGACGTGGCGCTTACAAAGGGCGGAGCTGTAAAATCGATGGCTTCCTGCCATACCCCGGTAGCGGCTGGGTTCCATATCTATCCGGAATCGGAAAGGATCCAGAAGCTCAGGAAGAATATAGTGGAGCTGGTGCTTACAGACCATCCGCTGGACTGCCTGACCTGCGAAGTAAATAACAATTGCGAATTGCAAAGTGTGGCCGCAAAAGTGGGCATCAGGGACGTGCGCTACCCGGAAGGGAAGAACCACCTGGACCGCAAGAAAGACAAGAGCCATGCATATATGACGTCCGACTTTTCCAAGTGCATTAATTGTGCGCGGTGTGTGCGGGCGTGCGACGAAGTGCAGGGGCAATTTGTGCTGAGCATGGGCGGCAGGGGATTTGACAGCCACATCATCAAGAGCCTTGAAGTAAATTTTGAACAATCGGACTGCGTGAGCTGCGGGGCTTGCGCCCAGGCTTGCCCTACGTCGGCAATATCTGATATTTTCGAGTCAAAGTCAATACAGGTTGACGAGAAGGTACGGACGATCTGTACTTATTGTGGTGTGGGCTGCAACCTGGAGGTAGCAGTGAAGGGAGGAAAGATCAAATCAATACAGGCGCCTTATACAGCGGAGACGAACCAGGGGCATACATGCCTTAAGGGCCGGTATGCATTTTCATTCTACAATCACAAGGACAGGTTGCGCACCCCGTTGATCAAACGGAATGGCGTATTTGAACCTGCAACATGGGACGAAGCCTATGATTTTATTGCGGAAAAACTTACCGAAATCAAGTCGAAATACGGGGGCGACGCCATAGCGGGAATTTCATCAGCACGCGGCACGAATGAGGAAAACTACCTGACTCAGAAGTTTATCCGCGCGGTGATTGGCACCAATAATATAGACAGTTGCGCGCGGGTGTGCCACTCCCCTACTGCCATAGGCATGCAGCGGACATTTGGTACCGGAGCCGCTACCAATTCCATCAAGGACTTAAAACTGACTGATTGCATATTAGTGATTGGAGCTAACCCAACTGACGGCCATCCTGTGACCGGAGCGAAACTGAAGCAGGTAGCGATGAGTGGCCGTACATCGATAGTCATTGACCCACGGCGCACAGAACTTGCCAAATACGCGACCTACCATCTTCAATTGCGGCCCGGCACCAATATGGCGGTACTCAACATGATGCTTTACTACATTATCAGTGAAGGCATGGAGGACAAGGATTTTATTGCTAACCGCACGGAGGGATACGAAGAATTTAAACAAGAAATACTTTCTCAAAATATTGATGAACTAGAACGTACTTGCGGTGTGGACCGTAAGCTGGTGCGCGATGCTGCTATTGCGTATGCAAAGGCGCCAAACGCCATGGAATTCCATGGGCTGGGGGTAACAGAACATTCGCAGGGCACTTTCACAATTATGCTCATTACGAGCCTTGCCATGATCACCGGTAACATAGGCCGCCCAGGTGTGGGCGTAAACCCGCTGCGTGGCCAAAATAATGTGCAAGGGGCTGCCGATATGGGCTGTCAGCCTTACCAGGGCGCGGGATACTTTGACGTGACGGTACCGGAATTTCACAAAAAATATGAGGAATTCTACCACGCCAAATTACCGAATTATGCGGGCATGAAAACCCCGCAAATGTATGACGCGGCAATCAACGGAAAGCTAAAAGCCATGTGGGTGATAGGCGAAGATATGGGCCAGACCGACCCAAATACGCACCACGTAGCGAAGGCCCTAAATTCGCTGGAACTCTTTGTGGTACAGGAGCTCTTTATGACAGAAACTGCGAAATTGGCGACGGTGGTATTACCAGCGGCATCGTTCCTGGAAAAAAGCGGCACATTCACGAATGGAGAAAGAAGGATACAGCGTGTGAACGCCGTTGTGGAACCAATAGAAGGAACTAAGAGCGATGGGCAGATAATGGTGGACATAATGAACAGAATGGGCTATCCCCAACCGGATTACCACCCTGAATGGGTGCTCGAGGAGATATCAAGGATTGTACCTTTCTTTGAAGGTGTGAAATGGAGCGAACTGGGCGAGAACGGCAAGCAATGGCCGGTGAACAAAGAAGGTAAGGGTACAGACATTCTTCACACAGACACGTTCAAAAGGGGTAAGGGAAAGTTTGTGCACAACAATTACAAAAAATCAGCAGAGCTGGTAGAAAACGAGAAAGCTTATCCCTACATCATTACCACAAACCGGGAATTAGAGCATTATAACTGCGGGGCTATGACCCGCCGCACCAATAATGTACTGATCCTTACGGACGATGTGCTACTGATAAACCCGGCCGACGCTGCGAAACATTTTATAGCAGAAGGCGACATGGTATGTGTAGAATCTCCACGTGGCAAGGTGGACATCAAGGCGAAAATCACTGACGAAGTTAAGCCGGGGATATTAAGCAGTACGTTCCATTTTCCGGGAATTATGCTGAATAATATCACCTCCAGCGTTTCAGACTCTGAAGCAATGTGCCCGGAATACAAGGTTGTGGCTGTGAATATCAGGAAGAGCAAGGGTGAGTTTAAGAAAAAGGCGCAATTGCTGAAGGGTTCCATAGCTTAAGAGATCGATCATCGAACAGCTTAACTCAATTATTATCGAAATGGAAGTCCAATAGGTAAATGATAGCTTCGGGAGTATTAGGGCCGTACAATTGCAATTTCATGAGTGGGATGACATAAAAAATCAGCACTTTTGAATTTGTACAAGGAGTACAAGTTTTCAGGAAATATTTTAACCGAACGTGCCGAGAAAATGCCTAGCACATCAAATCAAACCTTGGTTGGCGGTTTCCGCTATTAGGATTTTGATTTTTTTATAATTACGTTTGCAAATTAATGGCTGACCGTATATCCATACTGATCATTACGTACAACCGACCTGCCGACCTACTTGCCCTTTTAGAAAACCTTGGCGCACAAACCAATATCGACAGTGTACTGGAAGAAATTCTTATTCTCAATAATGCATCGACCGATCCTTACGACGAAGTGATCGATTATGTAAATACCCACCCCGAGCTTAAGGCGAAGTATATTCTAGGAGACAGCAATTTGGGCGTTGCCAGGGGGCGCAATAAATTAATACAGATCGCGAAGGGAAAGCTGCTGTTGAGTATTGACGATGACATGGTGTTTACGGACCGTGGTGACCTTCAAAAATTTTCGATGTATTTCGAAGACCCGTTTTTTAAGGAAGCGAACACAGGCATTATCACATTCAGGGTGATCTATTACGAAAATAATGAAGTGCAGGTAACGGCATTTCCGCATAAGATGTATGATAAATACAAATCGAAACACCGGTTCTTAACCTATTATTTTGCGGGTGGCGCGCACCTTATGAAGGCCGAAGTGATGGAAAAAACCGGGCCCTACCCTACCGATTTTCACTACGGTATGGAAGAATATGATCTTGCCTACCGCGCACTTGACGCGGGCTATACGATAGGTTATGACGATGGTGTAACAGTGGCACATAAGGAATCGCCACTGGGGAGGGCGCCAAATTACCGCAAGCTACAAATGCAATGGATCAATAAGAGCAAGGTAGCCTGGCGCTATCTGCCATACAAATATTTTGTGACAACAGCTGCGAGTTGGGGCGGGCAGTACTTACGAATGTCAAAGGGCCATTTTGGCACGTTCATTTCTTCAATCTGGCAGATCTTGAAAATACCCTTTACGGAAAAGAGGACAAAAGTGAGTAAGAAGACAATGGAGCAGCTAAAAAATGTGGAGGCCCGCTTGAAATATTAGTACGTCACAACCGGCCAGCAGACGGTTTCACTTCTGCAATATAAATAATTGCTTTTGAGATGAGGGCCCCGGACATCAAAACACTTTAAGCGTAAAGCCCGGAAATATCTGCCTGGTATTATCTGTGAAGATAATTTCTGGCACTATGGTGAAACCTTTTACAAACTGGAGATCAGTAAATATTTTAAAGGTGCTTCTCTTAAAATAACCGCCATTCTGCGACACTAAGTAGCCCACACCAAACGTACCCTCCCTCCCAAACCACCCATTCTGATTTTTATCTTCAAGCGTACCAATATCCAGATTCACAAACCAATTGTCAGAAACTTTGGTATTACCCTGGGTGTTTTTGGCAAAAAATAAATAGGGGCTTGCTGACAGGGAGTAAATATTGTGATCGAATTGCGTTTTAGTATTGTATTGCAGCCCCAATTCAGCCATCGGGGTAAGTGTGTTCATTACGATGCCCTCCCCGAGGTTAAAGTTCCCGCTGAAATAATTCCGCTTACGCGAGCGGTAAGGGTAGTCGAATTCGTTCTTCATCAGCCGGTCGTTGACTTTGAGCGCGTCCTCGCCACTGTAATAAGGATTGTAAACAATCGAAAAAGGAAGGTGAATGTCAATAATATTTTTATGCCTTTTTGCCGGAGTAGATTTTTCCAAAGTATCAACGATACCCCTGAGCACACTATCGGCGATGACCTTGTCGATGTCATAATAGTTATCGAGCAGGAAAGTGGCCTGAATAGAATATGGAATCATACATCCCGCATTAGCAGGGCCTCCTTTGCCGGGCTTTGACTTCTGTATTATTATACGAACGGTATCCTGTTCAAACTTCAGTTTTGAGATGTCACCTTTCACATTCAAGAACATGGTCCCTTCAGGACTGTAACTTTTGAAACGGATTTTCTTGAATTGAAAACCAGGGCTATAACAAAAATCTATGCGACAATTTCCGGTAGGGTTTGCAGCCAGAGAGTCCTTATAAAATCCGATATCCTTACGGAGTTCCAGTAAAATTGAATCAAGGTTCCGGAAGTCTTCGTAATCACGGGAATCGCCGAGCTCCAGAATTAGCCGACCTTCTTTGAGCGTTACAAAATCGCGAATGTTGATGAAACCCTCCCATGCATTAAATGTCTGGTTGGCTTTACTCATCCGGGAAAGCTCAGAATAATAGGACTCACTCTGGGCATAGAGCCCTTTATGCATGCAAAGGATGACCATTGCAGCAACAATCAGAATTTTATTCATTTAAGTGGATATTTATTGATTTTTAAAAAACGATTTTAGTATACGGCCCGGTTGTATATCGTCGTCCGAATAGTAATTGAGATCATGTGCGGCAGGCCTTGAAAATAGAGTATGCACCAATGTCCTATTATTAAAACGAAGCAATTCCTTAATATCGAACTGCTGCTGATTGAGTTCGTTATTGTGCAAAACTTTCAAATTTCGCGTGTCAATGCTTTGGTCGGCAACGGACGCTATAGCCCGTACAAAATTATTTTCCGGTCTATTTCCCAATTCGTTGACGTGGATAACTTGCATCGGAAAGGTCGCAGGGGCTGGCGAATTGAGTCTTACGACTACCGTAACCTGACTGTCTGGTAACCGAGCACCAACGCCTCGCCCGGGAATAATGTCAGATGCAAAAAAAGTCTGCTCTTTTTTGCTGATTTTACTCTTGCTAGTTCCTCTTCTACCAGACCTATCGGCGGACGTGCATTTTGGTCTTATTTGCGGTGTTACCGGGGATGGCACGGCAGATCGGTAGAGCAACCGCGCGGCATTTATGCTGACATTAGGTTTATCAAATCGTGGATTTGCTTTTGCCAGGTGGTTCGAATGATTTGAGCAATCAAAATACCCTACAACAGACACAGTTAACAGCAGCATAGCTGCTACCGCAGCCCAACGATGCCCATGCGGAGTCAGGGAAGGTTTCTTATCGAGTCGCGCCTGTAGTTTATCCCATGCCTGCTCCTTGCCAAATACAACCCCTACGGACAAAGGGTCCAAAGAACCTAGTTTTTCCCTTATGATGTTGCAGTCCAGATTATTTTTCATAAAACGTTTCTTTTTTTTCTAAGGCCTGCCGGAGCATTGCCCTGGCTTTGTTTAGTTGTGACTTTGACGTTCCCACGGCTATGTTAAGCATAGCCGCGATTTCCTTATGGCTGTAACCCTCGACGACAAACAGGTTGAAAACCGTACGGTAGCCAACCGGTAAGGCCAATACCAGTTGCAGTATCTCATTGGCCCCGAGTCGGGACAATGGGCCGTCATTAACCATAGGGCCGGTAGCAATTTCATCATTACAAATATTTAAGCCGACGTTTTTTCGCAGAAACATCAGGCACTCGTTGACCATTATCTTTTTCATCCAGCCCCCAATACTGTTCTCCCCATTGAACTGGAATCGGTCGATGCTCCTGAAAAACTGAAAAAAGCCATTTTGCATTAGTTCTTCTGCATCATGCAAGCTTTTCACATACCTCAGGCATATTATAAGCATCCCTTCAGAGTACTCATCGAAAATGAATTTCTGCGAGATCCGGTCTCCCCTTTTGCAACCCTCTATGGCTTTTTGTGCAGTCATCGATAAAAGTGAAACGATAAAAACCAAAGTAATATACAGACATATATGCTCAATACCGGACAAAGGTTGCCTGAACTAATTTTTTTAGGGCTCAGTTATTAATATGCGTAATGCGTTATAGGATACCGGATAATATCATAGGAATATGCCAACGTATTGGCACTAAAGCTTACGTATTTACCCATCAATTTCTGTTTGGGGCAACAATGATGCATCAATTAGACAACTGAAAACCCGAACTCAAGCTGCAAATAATCTTTGAAATGCATTAAATTTGTTGACTACTTGCAACAGGTTACCTTAGTTGCAATGCAGACAAACGATCGTCAAGTGACAAATATCAAAATAACAGCGGACCCTTTGATTGCCCAGTCGTGTATCGACTGGGTAACGTCGGCCAGTGCTGGTGGGATTGATGTCTTCATTGGCACTGTGCGAGATAGCACAGAGGGGAAGCGTGTTGTGAAGCTGGAATTTGAAGCTTACGAGCAAATGGCTGAACGCGAAATGAACCGGATTGCAGCTTTTGCGTCGGCGAACTGGCCACTGGATAGGATATTGATCCACCATCGCACGGGGAGATTGAGCATCGGAGAAATACCGGTGATCATAGCTGTATCTGCAGCGCACCGTGCTGCGGCGTTCGAAGCATGTCGTTATGCAATCGATACATTGAAGCAATCGGTGCCCATCTGGAAGAAGGAAATTTTTGAGGATGGCGAAGTCTGGGTAGCAGCTCATCCGTAATAGGTATTTACCGCAATTACACCCGTCTTAGTTGTGCGTTTGTGCTATGATCTCCCCTGCTAAACGGGCATCTTCAGGAGTATTGGCATTCATTAGCGCTTGCGGGTGCGGGGACTGGAGCACTTTCACCCGTTCGATATTCCTGATCAATGCCTTACGAGGGCAGGTAAAATTATCAGCCAAGTAAGTCTGCAATATGGGCAGGGACGAGGGTTCCCATATTGTGACCAACGGCTCGGGATGTCCGTCGAAGGGACTCTCAAATGTTGTGGCAATAGCCGAAGTATCGCGTTGTTTTATTAAGAAAGAGATCGTCCGTTCATCGATCAATGGCAAGTCGCAGGCGACTACCAGCCACGCTACATCAGGCTGGAATTTGAACGCGGTAATGATACCCGCAAGCGGACCCGCATCTTTAACGGCGTCTGCAAGCGCGTGATAGGACGAGGCGATTTCATCAACTTGCTCCGCTCTGCACGAGATAAATACTTCCTGGCATGATGACCGAAGCAAGTCAGCTACATAATAACGCTGCTGTTTCCCATGCCACGTCATCAGGCCCTTGTCGGTACCCATGCGTTTGCTCTTGCCACCGGCTAAAACAAGTCCGTTGAGCAATGGGCTATTTGCAGCCGTTTTATTCTGACCGTTTGAAATCACGCTTTCCCCCCGTTTTTTCCATCAATTTGGTTTCCCTGATCACTATATCATGGCTCAGCGCTTTGCACATGTCATACACTGTGAGCGCCGCTATGCTAGCGCCCACCAGCGCTTCCAGTTCTATACCGGTCTTCGCCGTAATGCTGGCAGTGCAATCGATCACCACTTCATTATCAGCATTTATGAAAATGTTGACCTTGCAATTATCCAACCCCAGGGGGTGGCATAGTGGTATGAGTTCACCAGTTTTTTTAGCAGCCATTATCCCCGCAATGATGGCCGTCTGAAACACAGAACCCTTCTTGCTTTTAATATCGCCATCCGAAAAATGCGCGATAACCTCCGGCGGCATAGATATGATACTCCGCGCAGTAGCCGTTCGGTGTGACACCTGCTTTTCCCTAACATCCACCATTGCCGGGCGGCCCTTTTCATCTATGTGCGTAAAACTGCTCATTTCTAATGCTTTTTTATTTTAGACCTAAATCCCCCTACCTATTTAAAACGCCAAACCGGGAAAACATCTCCTCTCTTAAATTCATTGCGTTCCAGTGGCAATTCCATAAAAGCATCCGAATCGGTGAGGTTAGAAAAGTCTCCCGAACCATTGCCTTCAACCGGTGAAGCTAATGCCTGACCTTGCTCGTTGAATTTCAGCTTCACCTGCATGAAGTATTGCATCGGCAGTGTAAAAGTAACGTTTTCATCAAGTATAGCATAGCAACCGTCATTGTTCCCGGATGGGCCTAACTGTAAGGCAAGCCATGGCAAAAAATAGCGGTGGAGGCATAAAAACGTAGATACCGGATTGCCGGGAAATGCAAACACCAATTTGCCATTATTTTTACCCACGCCCTCTGAACGGCCAAACCAGAACGGCTTGCCGGGACGCTGCTGCACCTTATGGAATAATTTAACTACCCCAAGTGCAGCCAAAGCACCTGGTACGTAATCAAACTTTCCCATAGACACGCCCCCGCTCAGAATGATAACATCGTAATTAGCCAAGCAAGCTTCGAGCTCCCTCCTTGTAATTTCGGGATCATCGGGAATATGGCGCACACAGGCGCAAATACCATATTGTTGTAAAACTGCTGTAACCGTGTAGCTATTTGACCTCCTAACCTGGTAGGGCGTTGGCTGTTCATCCACAGCTATCAACTCGCCGCCTGTGGAAATAACCACTATCCTCGGCACCCTTTTTACCATTACTTCGCTTTTGCCAACTGAGGCAAGAATACCTATCAAGGCGGGCGTTATTTTTTGATGAGCTTTTACGATAAGCGACCCTGCTTTTTTATCCCGGCCCCTGCGATGGAGGTTTTGCCCATTCTTTATGGCACCGGTGCAAATCAAAGCGGTGCCATTGTCTATCTTCAGATCTTCGTAACGAACGACAGTATCTACCGATACAGGCAGGGAAGCGCCGGTCATTATTTCCACACATTCCTCCGGATTTTCGATATTGACTGGAGTATCTCCGGCTGCGATAGTGGCTTTAATCTTAAATGACCTGCAACCAGAAGCAAATGCAGCATACTGTATGGCTATACCATCCATTGTTGCCCTGTCCGTAGGTGGCAAATCGCGATCGGCAAATAAATCTTCTGCCAACACCCTCCCGAGCGCCTCCTGGAACGGCACTTGTTCCAGACCATAATCCCTGGCCTCCCGTAGTATGATCTTTTCTGCTTCCGCTACTGTAACCATTTATGACTAATATTATCAAATGCCCGTGTAAACGAAATTACCGATTAAATATGATCAATAGCGTGTAATCAACCAAGAGCCGATTAACCGCCTATCCTTGCCATAGACTCATGCACCCCATGTTTTTCAGCCTCCCAACCATCTTTATGGCGCTTGCTGAGCGTTGCGACCAAGGCTTTGCCCAAGTCCTCATCGTTGTAGCCCATGCGAATCAGGTCCTTTATATTCAGCACGCCATTGTCGTAAAGACATGTCTTCAACATTCCTACAGGGGTAATACGGATGCGGTTACAGCTACCACAAAATGAACGCGTGTATGCAGCTATGATGCCAATGGCGCCTTTATGACCGGGGATCCCATAATTATAAGATGTTGAATATTCCGGGTCCTGTAGTTTTTTTATTGTCGGGAACTGTTCTTTTATCGCCTGGTATATCCTCACGTGATCCCACTTGAGCGCCGTATAGTGGCTTTCGCCGCCATTGAAGGGCATCTCTTCGATAAAACGAACACTTACCGGTAATTCCTTCGTCAATTGTACCAAGGGAATGATGTCCTGGATATTTTTCCCGTCCATCACCACCGCATTAAGCTTTACTTCTATCCCGTTACTGATCAGTTGTTGCATTGTATCCATCACCGCAGGCAACTCATCCCTGTGGGTGATCGCAAAAAAACGATCTCTGTCAAGAGTATCGAGGCTTAGGTTTACCGACTGGATGCCTAATTTTTTCAACTCCGGCACAAGCGGGGCGGTAAGTACACCGTTTGTAGTGATGGTAAGCTGTCTGAGCCCAGACAATTCAGAAAGACCGGCAAGCAACTTCATAGTATCCTTGCGCACAAATGGCTCGCCGCCAGTGATCCTTATCTTTTCAATCCCGGCGTTAACAGCGACCGAACAGATACGCATCATCTCTTCATAGGTCATTAAGTCACTTCTGCCCAGCCATTCGAGACCATGCTCCGGCATGCAATAAAAACAACGGAGGTTGCACCTGTCCGTTACTGCCAGCCTTAAATAATTGATTGTCCTTCCGTGATTATCTATCAGCACTATTAGCCCCTTTCTTTTGGTCAAAGTTCGCTATTTTATTTAAATAAATACCTTTAGTTATGAGAAGGGGCTAGTGCCGCTACAGAGCCTTAAACCGAAGGCATAACCAGCACTATTTCGCGTGTTTTTTCCCAAAAAATAAAGGCTGTCCTAGAGAAGGACAGCCCCATTTTCACTCACACTCAAAATGCCAATTTTAACGCCCATAGCCATCACCATGATGACCGCCGCCGCCACCATGCCCACGATAGCCATCATGATCATGATAACCGCCATGCCCATAACCGCCGTGGCCATACCCATGCCCGTAACCTCCGTGGCCATAATACCCTCCGTGCCCATAGTAGCCCGGTCCATAATAACCGGGACCATAGTATGGCCTACCATAAGGATAATATGGCGCACCATAATATGGGCCATAACCTCCGCCAATCACCACAGGGGGAACAATGGGCAAACCCCATCCGCGGAAACCAGGACCGTGCCAATAACCACCCCCATGCCAATGGCCGCCTCCGTGCCACCCATGCCCCCGAAAAGGAGCAGCCTCCGTATTACTGATACCCGCAGACAACGCCAATGCTAACAACAAACCTGCGACCCACCTCGTTTTCATAACTTTTTCATTTTATTCTGATTAATAGATATAATTTTCGATGCAAAGTTTAAAAAGAAAAAAAAGTTTGCGGAGATTAACATATCATTAGTAGCCAAGGACGCGGATCATTGCCTGGCCATAACCCAATATCCCGTCTGGTCGTATAGCAACACTGTGTCGCGCGCGGGGTGATAATTATTGGTTACGGGTGGGTAGGAAGTATTATAGAGTTGGTAGGTCGCGGGATAAGGATTGAGGACATTTAAATTTAGAACGCATAACCCGGCCACGGTTGCAAAGTCATTCATGGAACCAATGGTATCTGTAACAATATTGTTGCTGTTATCCTTATGCTGTACAAAACCTGCCAGGCTCTTCAGGAAGATCAATTGCATATATTGCTGCTGACTGGTTAGGGTGGCCCATATCGGGTTACAACTATTGTCGTACTTATTTATTGCGAGCCACGTGGTAACTACTTTGCTACTGTCCAAAAAACTAACCCGGAACTGGCCGGTATTGTATGCGGGGATGGTGAATGAGTGTGCTTTGCCGCCAATTGTGGTGAAACTAATGTTTGTCGTCCCCCAATTCGTTGCAGTATAGTCTGACGAGTAAATATCGTAATAGTAGGTGGTATTACTGTCTGGCCGAATAGTCAGCATGGAAAGTGAATCGTACCCGTTGACCAAGCCCGAAAAGAAAATATTGGTATCATTATCGTAGTCAGACAGGGTTTTATAAATATCAACGTGCAATGGCAACGAATACGGATTGAATAGCTTGTATGAAGTATCTGCCAGCGGCTGGATCTGCTTCACGCAAGAAGTAAACCACAACACCGAAATAATCACCAACAAAACAATCAGACTGCGATACATAAAACAGATTGAAATGCAAATATATTTTAAACATTCCAATCGAGGCTATATTAAGTTTCGTCCAAAGTCGTCTCCGATGGGACCATATTCATCCAACAAATATGTTTATATGCGGCCCAAGATTTTATCTTTATTTTACGTCTATATTGGTGTAAGAACACCCCCCCTAACAGGATGCAATCACGTTCAGAAAATGAACTACGCTTCAAATATTGCGCTGCACTATTGTGCATGGTTATATTTTGGCAGCGGGCATTTGGGCAGGAAGTTTTAAAAGGGCAATTGCTGAATAAAGCTGACTCCATGCCCGTGCCTTTTGCTGCGATATTGGCTAAGGAAATAAATAGGGATGTATTGGCCAATGAAAATGGCGAATTTTCTCTTTCATTGCCTGGCAACATCAGCAGGGTAACGCTCAAAATCTCAGCGATTGGATGTAATGCCACCATTGTTTTGACTTCTCCCTTTCACCAAACGGAGCGCATCTATATGGACGTAGCCACGAACCCGCTAAATGAGGTAGCCATAAGGGGGTTATCTGCCGGGGAGATAGTAAGAAAAGCCGTGAAATCTATACCGGATAATTATGCTGATTCCAGTTACTTTTGTTTCTCCTATTACCGACGATACCAAAAACTGAACAACCGGTACGTCAATCTTTATGAAGCGCAGCCGGCGGTGATGTTCCGGCTCAATAAAACGAAAACAGCTATTACTTCAACAGAAGCCTTCGCAGTGAAGCACGTGAGAAGCAGCAAGTTTTATCCAAACATCAGCAATGTCATTGAAGATAATCCTGAATACCTGCTCCTGGAGAACCCCATATACCACTTGCAAACCAGCTCACTTCGGCCGGATAGATTATCGGAATATGTATACAGTTTTGATACCACAGCGAAGTCGCAGGATTATGTGATCAACTATGCTTCCAATAATTTCTCCAGCGAAACCCACGGTATCCTCGATTATGCAAACCGTGGCCTAAAGGGAGAAATCGGAGAAACAGGGCAGTTAGTGATTGACCCGGAATCATTTGCCATTAAAAAGTATTACCGGATTGCGTTGCGGCACGACGATTATATTTATCATTTTCTGCCTCCGCAAAACAACAAAGTATCGTACGGGTACCATGAATATTTTTTTGAATTCAGGGATGCGGACCTAGTTGCAGAATACGAGCCAATCAATGGAAAATGGTATTTAAAGCGTTTGACACACCGCTATAAAGATGATTTTTATATCCCCGTTTTTAATACCAAGGATTGCTCGATCGAAGATTTTTTTGAATGGAGCGCCCACTCTGATTCGAGTTATGTGACAAAGGATTTTGTGGATAAGTTCTACCCCATGGTGACGCGGCCAAAATATGACTATGACCGGTTTTATTGGGACTATATCAATTTTCCATTTTACTACGCAAGCAAGGAATCAGTGTACAAAGACCTGGAACGGGATGGCCCGGTGGAAGAGCAGTTCAAAAGGGAATGCGAGGAAAATAATGAGCGAATAGACGAAAACACGAGGCATCACAAATAATATAAAAATATTCGGACGGATAAAATTCACCCTTGAGCAAAAAAAAGTTATACAGATGAGGTGGAAAAGCAAAAAGTCGATTTTGTCTTATTTCAGAACTGTTTCCAGTAATTTTACTTCACACTGATTGAAAAAAGGTCAAACATTTTTAAACTAAATAATTACTTGTTAGGCGTATGAAAGTATTAATTATCATGGGATCGAAATCCGACGAAACGGTAATGCAGGAGAGCAGCAAGTGGCTCAACTGGTTCGGAATTGAAAACAATATGGTGGTGGCGTCGGCGCACCGCAATCCAGACAAAGTAAGGGAATTAATGGTAACAGCGAAAGCCAATGGCTATGGCGCTATTATCGCTGCGGCAGGGATGGCGGCAGCACTGCCCGGCGTGTGCTCGGCCTATACTTCCCTTCCTGTACTCGGCGTGCCACTTGATGGGGGATTGCCGGGTGGCATAGACGCACTTTACAGTATTGTGCAGATGCCTGCGGGACTGCCTGTTGGTACTTTTGCGGTAGGTAAGGCCGGTGCAAGAAATGCCGCTGCAATGGCTGCGCGTATTTTTGCGCTGTCTAATGCTGCAATTGCTAAACGTGTTGAAGAGTTTAAGGCAAACGAATACAAAGTGGACTAATTGAAATGACGCTCATCCGTGGCGATTCACCAGATTGTCGCCACCGAGAGAGGATGGGCAATGAAACTTAACAGCAGATTAATACAGCGATTGGAACGGTTTTTGTAATTTTATTTCTATACCTTAAAAACGACGCACTTTGACAGAAGCTATCATCAACCTGGAAACCGTTAACCCCATAGAGTTTTTCGGGATCAATAACGGAAAATTTGAAATTCTGAAGCGCAAATTCCCATTGCTTAAGCTGTTATCACGGGGGTCACAAATCAAAATATCTGGTCAGCCTGATGAGGTGAGCGCCGCGCAAGCCAAGATCGGGCAAGTGATCCAATACCTGGAGCGAAACGGCCATCTGTCGGAGAATTATTTCTCCAAGATACTCGGAGACGATGAGCAAGGTGATACCGGCAATGAAGACCCTGCGAATAACGACATACTGGTATTTGGGCCGAACGGGCGGGTGATACGCGCGAAAACACAGAACCAAAAGCTTATGGCCCAGGCTTCTGAAAAAAATGACATTATCTTCGCAATAGGCCCGGCGGGGACAGGTAAAACATATACAGCGGTAGCCCTTGCTGTTCGTGCACTTAAGAATAAAGCCGTAAGGAAAATAATTCTCACACGTCCCGCTGTCGAAGCAGGCGAAAGCCTTGGATTTCTGCCCGGCGACCTAAAAGAAAAAATAGACCCTTACCTGCGGCCACTATACGATGCCCTTGATGACATGATACCCAGCGATAAGCTTAACTATTACATGGCAAACCGCATCATAGAGATAGCCCCACTGGCTTATATGCGTGGCCGTACGCTGGATAATGCATTCATCATCCTTGATGAAGCCCAGAACTCTACCGACCTGCAATTGAAAATGTTCCTGACCCGTATAGGTTCGTCGGCAAAGGCCATAATTACTGGCGACCTGACGCAGATAGACCTGCCTAAAAACCAGAAATCGGGCCTGATAAAAGCTACACGTATTTTGCATAATATAGAAGGCATAGCGCAGATAAAACTGGATGAGGCCGATGTGGTGCGGCACAAGCTGGTGAAACACATCATCCGTGCGTATGATAAGGAGCATGAGCGAGAGGAAGAACTGGAAGAAAAAAGGCGACATACTGACGCGCCAAAAAGCTGATTGTTGTAAAAAGAGCGCGAAAAAAATAAGGGTAAAAAAAAGGATGAAGTTTCTCTTTGAAATTCCAACAGATCCATTATCTTTGCACTCCCAAAACGGAAGGTGCGGTAGCTCAGTTGGTAGAGCAAAGGACTGAAAATCCTTGTGTCGGGGGTTCAATTCCCTCCCACACCACATAAAAGCAACCACAAACAATTTGTTTGTGGTTGTTTCATTTTAACAAAGTCAACACCGAAGGGATCGAACTGAATATTTGGAGGATTTTGAGTCAAGCATAAATAATTGCGAGACCGAAAAGGAAGAAATTGAAACTTTGCTGACGAATTTTCGAACCATACACTCTAACTTTCCGGTAATATTGGCAGGATTGTGCGCAAAGTTCAAATGGCTGCAACCTTATAAGGGATGCAGCCATTTTTTTCATGTATACTTACCAAAATTATTGTACCATGGCCCTTGTGACGCCGAATGACTTCTCATTGCCCAGCTTTACGATGTACAGACCACTGATGAGATTTAAATTACTGATCGTGAAGATCTGTGCGCCGGCCTGAATGTTCATGTCCTGGCTATAAACTTTGCTGCCGAGTATATCATAAACTTCGAGGTTGTAATTGCCTTCAGTTATGTTAAAGCCAAGTTTGATCTGGTTTGCTGTACTCTGGCCAATTACGGTAACTGACAATTTTTCGGCAGATACATTCGCCACACTGTTTTGAATAAGGCCGAATGCCGTGGTGCCGGTGGTTACGCTGTCAAGATCCCACACGCTCGCATTATCTATGTCAGAAGTGTACTTGAAAGCGAGGTACACGGGAGTGGTTTTGTAAGGTGTAAGATTGCACTGAAATTCATCGAACTCACCGGTTACATTATAAAAAGTATCGTACAGCATAACGCCATAATGAGCGAGCTCTGTCCAGTGGTAAATCGTGGAGTCCGGGTTGTTGAAATTTGGCGCGGTACCAGCTACATAATCTGTAGAAGCCATTACATGCAGAGAATCACCGGCATAATAATAAGTTGCGGCAAAATTGAAGTAAACACTGCCAGTATAGCTGCTTAGGGTGAGTTGCGGTGTGATCAGCCAGTTTTCATCGGCATTGCTGGCCCCGGACTGGTAGCCATTTATGTGCATGCAGGGCGAATTGTTGGTGCCGTATGCGTCTTCCCATCTCCAATCCTGTGTGCCAATTACGCTGTATGCGCTCCATCCTGCCGGGTAATGATTATAGGTCCCATTTCTATCGAGAACACTGTCAGATGCATTAAAATTTTCCGAAAGTGAGGTTACCTGGGACTTGGCGCTTGCACATAGCATAGCGAATAAAGGGAGTAAAATTATTTTTTTCATATTTGTATCTAATTTTTTAACAAATGTATATATGTTATGTTAATTTAATATTAGCTAAACGATAAGTAATTGTTGCCATTCCAAATTAAGCCCTATCTGAAATTATATTTAAGCCCCAGTTGCATGCTCCAGACGCTTGCCGTAGAGACCTCGTTGGTAAATGTGCTTGTGGGCAAGAACAGCTCCGGGGTATTTGGCGTCCCGGTGGTACCGTCTGGCGCTACACCTTGTGCATTGTAACCGATGGTATTGCCATGGCTGTCCGTTTTAGTCATTGTGGCCATTGTGTAGGTAGTCACGCCCTTTGTGTTCGTGCCGCCGTAAAGTATATTGTCGTATGGTACAGATAATTGTTTTTCGATACCCCAATTGTGGTTGAGCATGTTGGGAAGGTTCAGGATGTCGATGGTGAATTGTAATGAGTTCTTATTCTTCCCAATGTTCGAGATGAAATCCTCAGTAAATTTCAGGTTTAACGTGCTATAAAAAGGATATTGTTCGCCATTGCGCTGTGCATATTGCCCGCGATGTGAGTTGAGGTATTTATCCTGGCTGAGGAATGCATTGAAGGCGGCCTCTTCCTGTGCTACTGTGAATACGACCTTGCTGGAAAATGCGGTGCGGACTTCTATTGGCGCCCAGTTGAGCTCGCTGGCGTTGTTGGGGATGTAGATGAGCTGCCCATAAATGTTATCGCCATTAATGTCGTCGTAATAAGTGCAGTCAAAATGACCTCCACCTGACCCGTTGTAATAGAGGGATATGGTGCTGGCAAAATGTTTAAGGTATTCATAACGGTAACAGAAAGTGCCTACAAAACGATTAGGGGTATAGTACGCTGATTGCGCGAGTATGTTCTCGTTAGGTGAATTCAGGTGGTCAAGACCCTCCCATGCAGAGCTTGCCTGTGAACCCGGCACTGACGATGCCTCGGCCGAATACATCCGCGTGTAGTAGAACGAACCATAGAAGCCTTTTTTTACCGGTATTTTTACACCAATGGTACCTGAATAGGAATAACCCGGAGTAGAATTCGCCAGTATGTATGCCCCGCTAATAAACCCATATCGCTGTCCGCTGGGGTAGGTAGGGCGGTGGTCATTTGAATCAGCAAGGACGCCATTGGGATTGGGTTGGTTGGCATTAAATTCGTAAACGTCATAAATGTCCTTCGTGTACATAAGCTCTGCCGTGCCTATCATGCCCAGCCATGGTAACTTATAGTCGGCGGAAAGGTCTGAGCGCCATACCTCGGGCATGTGAAAGTTTGGATCTATAGCTGCTACTAACCCCGGAACGCCGGTACCACTTTGCTGCTGAAAATACTGGCTCTGCATTGCTGCAGGCAGTTCTGCAATTGCCTGGGCGGGATTGGGCTGAAATTTCAAGTATTGCAGCACCTGACCGTCATTTACCTGTACGTTATTACTTACTGTACCTGAGTTGGCAGGCGCATTTGTGAACCACACGAATGGTATCTGGCCCAGAAACACTCCTGACCCTCCGCGGATGTGCAGTTTGCCATTTTCCAGTGGCGACCAGTTGAAGCCGAACCTCGGCGAGATGACTACGCGTTCTGCAGGCCATTGACTGGCATTGTAATGGGTGGTGTTGTAAGCTGTCCCAAATCCGTTATTGTAAGCCGAATTAGGATTGGCCAGGTTCAATGTATCAATGTATTTGTTCGGAGTTATAGAATTGAGGTACAAGGGAAGGTCGGCCCGGATGCCCCCCGTAAGAGTGAGCTTGTTGTTTAGCAGGCTTACTTTATCCTGAACGTAGACACCCGGCAGCCCGTAATGCATGCGTGAGTAGCCGTCCTGGCCCTGGTAAGGGTAGGTATATCCAAACGCTATTGGCGCCTGGTCGGTAATAAAGTCCTGAATGGATGCATAACGGTAGTAAGAGGTACCATAGGGAAGGTAGCTGTTGGCGAAAGTCAGGTATTGATAGTCGACTCCGGCAGTGATATTGTTGATGCCTGCCTGAACGGTAACGTTATCATATAGGGTCAATGTATTCTGCTTCACGTCGTTTTTATAAGTAAACAATTCGTACCCCAGACTGGTGTAGTTGTCATTAGTGGGGTAGGACGTACCATAATTTATATCCACGAAGGGAAAATCGCTGCTTGGGCTGCTGCGCGTATCCCTTGTTGAATTATAAGTGGTAAGCAATTGGTTTGATACGTTGCTGCTGATCTTGCTCACCCATTCAGCGCTGAATGCGTTCACTTTGTCCACTGTGCTATAGTCTGTATTTGAAAAGGCTACAGCATTCTGACCATTGCGCGTATTACCTACGCTACCAGTTGCTGCGCTATTGCCATTAGCGGTGGATGGCAGATTGTCGCCGTAATAATTGTAACTGACGTCAATTTTGTTCTTGTCATTAACATTATAGTCAAGGCGGCCGAAAATGCGGGTGTACTTACTGACGAACGTATTGTCGAAGCCAGGTGCACCAGCAAAGGAACCGGGATTATAGCCATACTTATTTTTTACATAGTTGGCCACTTCCTGAAGACTGTCTGCATTTACCGCCGAGACGTTAGCGCCTGTTGCACCCTGCCCGGACGCAAGCCATTCAGGGCTTAGTGCCGGATGAACGGTCTGTTGATATTCTCCACTTAGATAAAAGAAAAGTTTATTCTTAATGATTGGGCCGCCTAAGCTCGCGCCATAGATGTTGTTGGTCTGTTTGGTGGCTGGTGGGAGGTCTGACGGGCCTACCTGTGTGCCCGCAAAGCTTTGATTGCGATAATAGGTATACGCATCGCCCTGAAGCGTGTTTGTACCGCTCTTGGTTACCATATTAATATTTGCCCCTGTGAACCCATTCTGGCGCACGTCAAAGTCGGAAATGGCCACCTGTACCTGCTGGATGGCATCGAGTGGGATTGGCATACCACCGCCGGAAAAACCACTGCTCAGGCCGAAAGAGTTATTGAAATTTGCCCCATTCACCTGTAAGTTATTGTACAGGTTGTTGCGCCCTTCAAAGTCGGTTCCGTTGGCCTGAGGCGTAAGGCTTGTAAAGTCCAGCGCGTTGCGGGAGATATTGGGCGTTGAGTTGATCTCTTCTTGTGTAATTATCGTCGACGCGCCCGTTTTCTGATTGTTAAAAACATTGTCCCGGCTACTGGTCACGGTCACTCCGGTAAGCTGGTGTGTTTCGCCACCCAGTTTGGCATAAAGCTGATAGGTTTCCCCCAGTTGCAGGTCGATATTCTGGTAGGTACGTATTACTGCGCCCCCGAAAGATATGGTGACTGTGTAGGGTCCACCAACCCTCATCCCCAGTATGGAAAAGCTGCCGTCTTTTCGTGTATCGCTCCCGTACTTCGTCCCCGATGGAACATGTATTGCCTCAACGATAGCCCCCTCCATTGGCTTGTTGGATTCATCGAGCACCACCCCAGCCATACTTGCGGAAGTAATTTGAGCGACAACAGAGATTGAATGAAAAGAAAAGAAAAAAACAATCAAAAAGAACGATATTCTCAATCGCATAAAGAAGCTGAATTTGCTGCAAAAGAAGTTAAAGCCTTTTAACATATCGTAACCTTTACGTTACTATTGGGTTAATAAACTTTAATCAAATTATAGCCTAATCGCTTAAATATAAAGGCAAAATGAAGATAAGGTTATATTAATATTAATCCTTCGTGAACCTTGATTTCATTGATAAAACAGGTGTAATCTTGCACCATTCAACTGAATTATTAAATGTCCTTTTAAATGAAAAATGCCCTTTACGCTTTTTTGATTACTATCAGTTTCGGGATCGCCAATACAGCATCGGCTCAATGCGATACTACTTTGTGGGCCCATGTATATAATAGCTACCGCTTGTATGTAATGAACCCCTGCATGACGGTTTCCGGTACCGTGTACTCCCTCATTTATGAAGAGGACGGGGACATCCATATCCGGCTTACCGTGGACTCAGCTTTCACCTATATGCTGAATGCGGCGAACTACTCTGGTGAATATGGCAAACTGGTGTGTGAACCGGTGTGCGCGACAACCTGTACGCAGCCTGACGCCATTGCATCATGTGCGGGATTCACAAATACAGTATTCATCCCTTCTCCGGGTGAACATGTATTGATAACAGGGCCTTACGTAACGGACAATGACCACGGCTGGAATGAACTTCACCCGGTTTCCAGTATTACGATCATGACCACAGGGGTCGCTGCAATTCCTAATAATACACCCTCGGTGTCGGTATTTCCGAACCCGGTTAATGCGCAGGTTAGTTTTAAGCTGAGTGAAAAACCGTCTTCGCCCATTCATATAACGATACTGGACGCGCTGGGACGCCTCGGAGGCCAATACCAGATGCTGGAAACCACGAACCTTACGATAAACACCCGATACCTGCCCTCTGGAAATTACTACTATCATGTAGACCAGGACGGCAAGGAAATACATCAAGGCGAATTTGTAATTACTCATTGATCCCTGGTATATGGCTGCCTGTTCTTAGTATGGAATCTTGTCGCACCCTCTTTAGCAGAAAGTACGTGTAAGCGCTAACAAAATGAAATCGAAACTACGCTCATTTTTATTTGCAATATTCTTTTTTCCTGTATTTTCTATCCAGGCACAAGCGCAAACCCTGTGTTCGGCCACCGATGCGCCAACGTCTACGCACGGCTGCACCTACGAGTATTTTTCGCGTATCAGCGCTACGGGAACCGGGGTCACGTCAACCATTGACATCAGCGGGATCACCTCTTGTACCGGCTATTATTTCCCAGATACGTCAGGAATATTCTCGATGAGTATAACAGCCTCTCCCGGCGATGTCGTGAACTTGAACCTCACGCGGCTTTACGACCCCGGATACACGGCTTATGTGACCGTTTGGGTAGACTGGAACAACAATGGCTTTTATGAAGCTGCAGAATTATCAGGCACTTCCATGACCTGGCCTGCAGGCAGCGCGCTGGGAGACTCTATAATGGTCTATCCATTTACTGTACCGTTGACCGCGACAATAGGGTCCAGGGTGCACATGAGGTTGTTTCTGTATGATAACAGCGCCAGTCCGCCATGCACGATGGAATACGGATCTGCTTATGATTTCTGGTTTATCGTTGGCTGCCTGCCGCCACCTGTAGTTGTTACGCCGACTTCGGGTAGCATTTGCCGAGGAGGAACCGGCACCATGCTGACCGCTTCCGGCGCAGGGGCCGGCGGCACTTACACATGGACGCCAGCGGCTGGCCTTTCGGCCACTACCGGAGCGTCAGTAAGGGCGAACCCGACCACCACCACAACCTATACTGTTACCGGCACGAATGCAACAGGATGTTTCGCAAAGAGCGAATCAACAGTTACCGTGAACGCACCACCATCGCCAATTTCCGGGACAGAGCTTATCTGCCCGGGAGCAACTACCGCGCTAAGCGACGGCGCGGGCAGTGGTACCTGGCTAAGCAATACCCCGGCTGTAGCTACAATCTCTTCGGGCGGGACTGCAACCGGGGTTGCTGCTGGCACGAGCGTTATTACATTTACCCTATCCTCTACCGGATGCTACACCACGAGTGTACTTACGGTGCAGCCAAATCCTGCTGCAATATCAGGGGCATTACACGCATGCCCCGGCACAACTACTACGCTGACGGATGCGACTTCGGGAGGGACATGGATCAGCACTAATACTTCGGTGGCGACAGTAGGATCAATATCGGGAATCGCTTCCGGCATAGTTGCCGGCACTTCTATGATAACCTATACGGCCCCTACAGGGTGCAGCACCGAAACTACTTTGACTGTAAACCCATTGCCAGCCGGGATAACGGGCGCCAGCCAGGCCTGCGCCGGTTTTGAGACTAACTTTGCAGACGCATCATCAGGCGGCCGCTGGTCCAGCAGCAATCCCGCCGTGGTGGCGCCTACCTTTTTGGGTGGTTTGTTTTACGCGGAATCAGCAGGCACTGCCACTATTACTTACACATTAGCTACGGGATGTTACGCGACAGCTTCATTTACTGTTAACGCCGGGCCGGCGGCCATTACGGGTGCGCGTAAAATATGTACCGGCCTCACGACTGCCTTAGGCGATACCACTTCGGGCGGCACTTGGAGCAGCAGTGATATTGCTGTTGCCACCGTCGGTACCTCAGGGGTTGTAAATGGCGCTGCCGCCGGAACGGCTGTCATTACGTATTCTCCCGGCTCCGGATGTCCGGCGGTTGTTACTGTAACTGTCTACCCTGTGCCGTCGGCGATAGCTGGGCCGGGGAGCGTGTGTGCAGCATCGGAAATTACTCTAAGCAATGCTGTGCCTGGCGGCGCCTGGAGTAGCCCGGGATTCACCTCGATTGCAGTTGTGGGAAGCTCGACCGGAATAGTATCCGGCGTGTCGGCTGGCACGGCTATTATCACTTATAGTATTGCAGCAGGCTGCTCCGTTTCAACAATGATCACCGTAAATCCTCTGCCTGCTGTAATTACCGGCCCTAACCACCTGTGCCCCGGGCAAGTCGCCACTGTTGCGGATACGAGCGAATTTGGGTCGTGGAGTAGTTCAGGAAGTGCACTTTCTGTAAATCCATCAACCGGCAATGTCTCGGCTCTTGCGGCTGGTACTTCGGTAATCAGTTATAGCCTTCCCACGGGATGCCTCAGTGTCTTCCCCTTTACCGTTGATCCGTTGCCGGGAACCATTGCCGGAGCCTCCAGCGTCTGTGCGGGCGCCGCTGCTCCAGCGTCTGATCCATCGACCGGCGGGACCTGGAGCGATGCAGGCTATGCGGCAATAGCAGGTATAGGCCCTACAACGGGCATCGTGACCGGCATTACTGCGGGTACGCTAATCGTCACGTATACATTACCTACCGGCTGTATGACATCCTCACCTTTTACGGTTGAGCCGCTGCCTTCTGCCATTACCGGGGAAACGCACGTTTGTCAGGGAGCGTCAACAACGCTTGCGGATCCTACATCAGGTGGCCTCTGGAGCGCCTCCGCCACTGCGACGGTAGGTAGCGGCACCGGAATAGTAGCAGGAGTATATTCAGGAACGGCCATCATCACGTACACCGCTCCCAACGGGTGTTTTGTGACAACCTCCGTTACCATCTATCCAATGCCCGCGAATATCCATGGGGCGCCCAACGTATGCATAGGCTACTCAATCACTTTAACGGACTCAACTGAAGGCGGCACGTGGTCAACTGCAGAAACAGGGATCGGCGATATTGATACGCTGTCCGGCGTTCTGTTTGGGAATGCAGTTGGAACTGCGACGATAACCTATACTGCATCGACAGGTTGTTTAGCAACAACCACAGAGATAGTGAATCCATTGCCTGGCCCTATCGAAGGGCCTACGGCGGTTTGCCAGTATTTCACAACATTGTTATCGGATGCTGTGCCGGGTGGCACATGGCACTCTGGCAGTAGCATTGCGGCGATAGGTTCATCTTCCGGGGTGGTAACAGGCGTTACGGCGGGTACTGCGTTGGTCACCTATTTTTTAGGTACCGGTTGTACCACTTCGGTGGTAGTTACCGTAAATCCCGCCCCCGCAGCAATTACCGGGAGCGGTCAGGTCTGTATCGGCAGCACCACCAACCTTTATTCAGCTACTGCGGGAGGATCGTGGAGTGATGCAGGCTCTGCAGTTGTTGCCACAATAGATGCGGCTTCAGGATTGGTGAATAGCGTGTCGGTCGGGTCTGCGATCGTTACTTATGGTATTACCGCTACCGGGTGCTTTACGACTGCCACCGTGGATGTAAACCCCCTGCCGGGCCCTATCACAGGTACTACTTTAGTGTGCCAGCGGGCTGAGACAGTTCTCGCAGACCGCACTACAGGCGGATCATGGACCAGTGACCCTACGAGTATTGCAACTGTTGACCCGGTTACCGGCACCGTGACAGGGATACGCAGTGGCACCGCAATAATTACCTACACTTCTGCACTTAATTGTGCGAGCGCGACAACCGTACACGTGATACTGGCACCTGCACTGATAAGCGGTGATACCAGCATCTGCACGGGATCAACCGCGGTATTTTCAGATTCAACTTCCGAGGGCGTTTGGAGTTCAGGGGCTACGACAATGGCGTCAATAGATTCTGCAGGGACGCTGACGGCCTTGGCGGGCGGAGCGGTAGTTATTACCTATACCATCAACACCGGTTGTTATTCCACTTTTGCCGTGGCTGTGGACCAGTTCCCAACAGCCATCAGCGGATTGGCGGGCTTTTGTGCAGATAGTACCACGGCATTGACAGACTCAGTGACCGGCGGAAAATGGACGTCCTCGGCAATTTCAATCGCCACGATTGACTCAACGGGCGTATTGTCGGGTGTGTCGTCAGGTACTGCAATGATCACCTATTCCACAGGGCCGGGGTGCAACGCAATTGTCACTGTTACAGTAATGCCGTTGATAGCGCCAATTACAGGTGCCGATAGCCTGTGCAGCGGGACCTCCGTTCAGCTCAGCGATCTGACGCCCGGCGGTGCCTGGCGTAGCTCAAATACCGGCATTGCTACGGTAGATTCATCGGGGATTGTTTCGGGGATTATTTCCGGTGTCACTTTGATATCCTATTCTGCATTGAATGTTTGCGGCATAGGTATTTTGACCCTAACCGTGAACCCGCAGCCGAAAGGAGGAATAATATCCGGCACATCAAGTATTTGTACCGGAACACCATACGCTATGAATGAATCCGTGCCTTCCGGTCTTTGGAGCGTCTCAGGCACAGGCACCGCTAATATTACGGCATCCGGCGTACTTACCGGCATTGCAGCAGGCACCGATACGGTTTATTATTCAGTGACGAATAGCTGCGGCACGGCTGTTGCTAAATTCGCAATAACAATCAACCAAACCCCTGATAGTGTCCGCATTACCACGCATCCGGATCCTTATATCTGCTCCAACACTCAATTTCAGAATTTCGGTACCGTGGCGCCCCAGGCGGCAGGTACTGTGTATTCATGGAGTACTGTCAACGCAGCTATTTACGCCATTTCGCCAGACCACCAGTATTGCCTTGTCAATTTTAATGAAGCCGGCACGAGCTGGGTGATCTTATCCGTGGGCTCGCCGGGTACGGGTTGTTTTGAATCTGATAGCATGGTGTTCCACGTAAGTACGCTACAATCCCCCGCACCGGTGGTAGTTTACTACGCACCGGAACTGATATGCCATGACAACACCGCTGAAAGCTACCAATGGGGATATGATGACGCAGCTACACTAGACTCAACCGTGATACCGAATGCCGTAAACGAAAATTACTATCTCGCTAACCCGGATTTTCTAAACAAATATTATTGGGTCATTACAAATCATGGTGGTTGCCTGCAAAAGTCCTATTATAATGCACCTGAGCAAGTGGGCAGTGCTACATTGGTGGGTCAGGCGAAATTTACAGTTTACCCCAATCCTGCAACCGACGCAGTAAATATTGAAGTACCCGGAAATGGCAATTCAGACAATACGGATGTTAGAATAGATAACATGCTGGGTGAGCATGTTTTAAAGGGACAGTTTATCGGGAAAAAAGGTACGCTCTCGCTGGCCGACTTGCCTTCAGGTACTTACCTGTTATTTTTGATCAACAATGGTGAACAGACAGGCGCAACAACTATTATTAAAAATTAGCTTAAATTTGATAAATGCTGAAATTTATTTCGTCCTTCCTTGTCACTTTAATATTTATTCACCCTATTGCGGCGCAAGTGCGCTATGGTGATGGCCCTCCACCAAAAACGTTCTTAGAGGCGGATTTTGGCGTTGCTGCGTCTTCTGAAAACATCAATTCGCCATCGCTTTATTCGGGATACGCCAATCCGATCAACACCTATGCCGGCAACCTCAGCTACAGTAGTGCTAAATCGAACTCATACAAGATACAGGGCGGTTATTATTTTGGCCGGCACAGAAATTTCGGCATTGGTACAGGCCTTATCTACTCCAGGCAATCCGGCTCGCTGGGACTTGACTCGTTTAATGTGGATTATAAGGCAGTGGACTTTAATGGCAATGTGTACCGCCAACAGATCAATTCCGACGGACCTATCAACGAGAACATAAAAACCTCCAATGTCAGCGTACCCATATTTCTGCGGTATAAAAAAGACCTGACTAATGATATGTTTCTGACGGCGGACCTCGGGGTTAGCTATAATTTGTTATTTCAAAATAACTATAGCGCATCGGGTGCATTTGACTATGAAGCTGTTTATAAAATAGAAGGCACAGGTACGAACCTAACTTACCTTTATGATAACGCGATTGTGCCTGGCAGTACGGACTGGTTGGTGACGAAAGCTGAATTCAACAAAGATAATCCGAATGGAAACATACAGGCCTACTTCAATCAGCTCCACGAACTAGGGTACAACGTAGGCCTCGGAGATACGATCAAGAAAAACGGCAAGGCAAATTATACTAATAAGACAGTAGGGTTTAATTTCCAGGTAGCCCTCAATTATAAAATCAGGGACAAGATATATGGCAAGGCCGGTCTTTATGTGATGGAACAAACAATCTCGAATCCGGCCAATAACAATACCACGGTGTTAACAGACAGGCCGGGCGAATATAATTCGCTTCTGAATTTAACCCGTAATGTGCAGACCTGGAATTATGGAATTCAGTTTGGCATCGGATTTAATATTGGTAATTAATTCCCTTCTTCTCTTTCCCACCTGCCCATTAAACCGACCAAGCTATAGTTTAGTGACAATTAATTCTGCGCACCTGTGTGCCACCAGGATTTGTAGCTTAGTGTGACCACTCCAAAAAGGTTAGCGCTACTACCTCTGATCTTCATCGCATATCAAATATGCAATTATTTAATTAGCATGCGTAATTGCTTTGCGCGTTGCGATTACGCTTTATAATTTCTTCAATTTCAGATAACATTGACGTAATGATAGGGTAACCTTCTTTGACCACTTTTGCGACATTAAAAATCTATTTTATGAAGAGATCATTACTACGGAGTCTTACAGGTTTGCTGAATTGTGCCGTACTTACGATAGCACTAACGACGGCAAATGAGCATGCATTTGCACAGGCTGGAGTGCTCCATCACGGCAACCTTATGGTGTGCTCTCCCACGGGCGGATCGAGCTCTGCAAGTGTCGTAAAATTGTACCAGTTCACTCCCTCTGGTTCGATCGTCGATAGCACTGTCATTCCCTCAAGTGGCGCAAATGAACTGACCACAAGCGGATCAGCCTCATCGGAGGGGTATATTTCCCTATCTGCTGAAAAAGACCGCATCATCTTAGCGGGTTACGCGGCAGCGGCCGGCACCACAAGCGTCGCGAATAGCAGCGTCAACCGGGCTATAGGTACAATTGACTCCACAGAAACGTTTACGCTGCAGTATTCACAACCCGTTTTACCGGCGGCCAATAACCGCGGAGGAACTTCTTATGGTTCCAATTTCTTTGATGGAGGATCCACGACTGGTATATATTATATGAATACGGCCGCACTAATAGAGGGTGGGACGGGCAATATTGTCAACTGCCGGAACGTAAACATCTACGCCGGCAGCCTTTATGCGTCTTCCGGCTCCAGTCCTTATATCGGTATTAGCCTTATTGGCGCAGGTGGCATTTCCACCGCTACCGGGCAAACACCAACTTTGCTTACTGCTACCGGACTTTCCAGCCCTTATGGTTTTTCCATGAGCCCGAACGGCCTTACGTTGTACGTAGCGGACGGTACGAATGGTATTGTAAAATTCACGCGGTCTACCAATTCGGGCGCCTTTACACTAGCCTATACATTGTATGCTACTGCTTGCAGTGGCATCTGCGTAGACTATACAACTACACCAACCACACCGATCATCTACGCCACTTTAGCCAGCGGGCTTTCCCTGATAAGTATGGTGGACAATGGTTCGACTCTTACTTACTCAGGCATCAATAAGCTAGATACCACGGTAGCTACTCAACCGTTCAGGGGTATTTGTTTTGCCCCGTCTGTTGCCGCAAGTATATCCGGAGGCACGTCAATCTGCAGCGGAGGAAGCACAACCATTAATTTTACAGGAAACCCACACGGGTTGATCACTTATTCCGTTAACGGCACACCTGCTACGATCCAGTTAGATTCAGCATACGGACAGGCTACGTTAACGACCGGTGCGCTGACATCGAATACCACATATACCCTGGTGAGTGAAACAACGCCTTTCGGAACTACAGCAATATCCGGGAGTACGGTGGTAACCATTTCTACTTTACCGGCGATTGGCGGAAACACAACTACATGCGCAGGTAACACTGCTCCGCTACCCTTGACAGACGCAACCACAGGCGGAACATGGAGCAGTTCTAATACCGGAGTAGCGACTATTGGCACTACCGGGACCGTGACAGGGGCTTCAGCAGGTTCCGCTATAATAACTTACAGTTTGGGTGGCACTTGTTTCACCACAACAACAGAAACTATCCTTCCGGCACTTTCCACAATCTCCATCAGCAACAGCAATATCTGTGCTTTGTCTACTGCTACAGTAACGATTACAGGCGCGACCGGGACGTGGAGCAGCGGTAATGCCAGCGTTGCAACCGTTGGGTCCACAACGGGCGTAATAACGGGCGTGGCGAGTGGTACTACTATCATTACATTTACATCAACCGCAGGTTGCACCAACACCACAACAGAAACAGTTATTTCTGCCTCCGCCGGTTCAATTTCAGGATTTGCCATGGTATGCCTGGGGCAAACGACAACATTGGCCAGTACGATAAGTGGGGGTATCTGGAGTAGCGGTAACGCTGCTATTGCTTCTATTGGCAGCACCACCGGTGTTGTATCCGGTGTGGCTAATGGATCCACAACGATTACTTATGCGCTAACAACTACTTGCGGTTCCTACTCTGCTAATTACCCCATGACCGTGGGGACGCTTACGGTGCCAACGCCGGTAGTGACTCCCTCAGTTGATTATACATGTCCGTCAAGTACCGCGCAGCTTGTTTATGCGCATGCTGACACAACGACGGGTTCTGTAACTTTCAACAGTTCGACCGGTTCATTCAATATCCCGACAAACGTTGCCGACACCAGTTCTATTTCAGTGTCAGGCATTCCTGCCGCTGCTACGATAACGGGTGTTTCGGTTACGGTTAGTGTAGGAAATACTTCAAGCGCTTACCAGTCTGATAATTTATTCAATTTACGCGCACCTAATGGAAGCATCATCAACCTTGATAATTTTCATGGCAGCAGTGGTAATGGCTTTGCGAATGTGACGTTCAGTTCAGCCGGGACCATAGCGCAATCATCCGCCACACTGGTATCCGGAAATAATTACATCGCCAGCCTTATAAATGGCGCACCCACGAGCGGGTCGTTTACGACAACTTCCTATCGTTCCAATACTACCTCCTGGTCATCTCTATTCGCAGCTTCAAATGGCCAGTGGACTTTAATTACCGACAACGATTACAATGCGACTGAAGATACATTCAAGAACTGGAGCATCACCATAAGTTATGCGATTGTACCAACTGTGACCTGGGCGCCAATCACTGGTCTGTATACCAATACTGCAGCTACTATTGCATACACTGGCGCCAATACAAACCAGGTATACGCCCTACCAACGGCTACAACTACTTATTCGGTAACGGCGAATGTTGGCGGTTGTACAAGCACTTCATCTTCTGTCATTAATTATGCTGCATCGATCCCGGCGATAACCGGGCCGGCCGGAACTTGCGTCAGCTCATCCATAACATTAAATGACGTTGCGGCCGGTGGTTCATGGACCAGTTCTGCCCCAGCGATAGCAACAATAGGTTCTGTATCAGGCGTTGTTACAGGCGCAGGAACGGGAACTGCAATCATTACGTATGCATTGTCCGGTTGTACCTATACAATGACAGAGACAATTGTCGCAGCCATTAATCCGATCACCAACGGCGGTAGCCTTTGCGCGCTCACTACAACAACGCTGGGCGACCTTACGCCGAGTGGCACATGGAGCAGCAGCAACCCGACGGTCGTAACAATCGGACCGGCCACCGGCGTGGTTACCGGGTTGAATGGTGGCACCAGCAGCATCACTTATACTTCCCCCGTTGGTTGTACGGCCGTAGTCACAGAAACAGTGACGCCATTCCCCATTACAGGAAGCACGAGTACTTGTATCGGATCTTCTACTATGCTGGGCGATGGAACTACAGGTGGCACCTGGTCGAGCAACAGCCCTTCCATTGCTTCCATTAGCTCTACCACGGGCTTAGTTACCGGGGTTGCTACAGGTACATCAATAATTACTTACCTGGCGCCCGGCGGCGGTTGTAGTGCCGTGAGTACGGAAACCATAGTCGCGGCAATCCTGCCCATTACCGGTGGCGGCAGTCTTTGCGCTACGAGTACCACAACGCTGGGTGACCTCACCCCTGGGGGTACATGGTTAAGCAGTAATAGCGCGGCAGCTACCATTGGCTCAACTTCTGGCGCGCTAACAGGTGTGTCGTTCGGCTCAACCGTGATAACGTATACGTCTCCTGTCGGCTGTACAACTACCACGGTTGAAAATATTGTACCGGGTAGCGTATTGCCTATCACCGGTTCCCCGATCGTGTGCCTGGGTGCTTCTGTTCAATTGAGTGATCTGACACCCGGTGGTGTATGGAGCAGCAGCAGCTCCGCTATTGCTTCTGTAAACAGCACCACGGGCGCGGTTACGGGGGTTGCGTTTGGAACATCTTCGATCTCCTACATAGTTTCAAATACCTGCGGTAGTTACACTGCGGTATTCCCAATCACAGTCACAACTATCACAGTGCCTACTCCGGTTATCACACCGGCGCTTGCGAGTTTATGCCCGTCAAGCCCGGCAGATCAACTTTATGCTTATGGTGATACACTTACAGGCTCTGTGACTTATACGAGCTCAACTCCCATATTTGAATTTCCGGTGAATGCAGCCGACACAAGCTCCATAATGGTGACCGGTATTCCTGCAGGAGCCGTGATCACAGGTGTGGCGGCAACTATAGATATTAATCCAAAATCTTCGGCTTACCAGTCAGATAACGCATTTAATCTAAGGGCGCCAAATGGATCGATCATCAACCTTGACAATTTCCATGGCAGTAGTGGCGCTGGATTCCCTTACGTTACATTCAGCTCCGCAGGTACAGTGGCCCAGTCTACTGCCAAATTAGTTACTGGTAACCAGTACATCGCAAGCCTTATCAATGGCGCGCCAACCAGTGGTTCATTTACCACCACGTCTTACCGGTCTAATGCCACCACATGGTCTTCACTGTACAGCGTACCGAACGGTTCCTGGACATTGATCACCGATAATGACTACAATGCTACGGAAGACACATTCGAAAATTGGTCTGTAACTATAAATTATGCCATCTATCCAAGTGTGACCTGGTCTCCTGCCCCAGGGCTTTATACAAATACTGCAGGGACCACTTCTTATACCGGCAGTAACACCGGCCTTGTCTATGCACTGCCTGCTTCTACAACTATTTATACTGTAACGGCAAATATGGGTGGTTGCACGAGTTCAGCGTCTGTAAAGGCATTAGTAGGCCCCACGCTATATGTTTCGCCAATGAATGGTTTGTCGGCTGTTTGCGTTGGTAATACTGCGGTTCAGACTGACTCTGTTACTGGTGGCGTATGGACCAGTAGCAACCCCGCGGTTGCATCTGTGGGATCGTTAACCGGCGTTGTTACCGGCGTTGCTTCCGGGACTGCCGGCATTACCTACACTTATAACAGTGGCTCTTGCTCAGGCTATTCTGCCAAATCATTTACGGTAAATGGATTGCCGGTTGTGCCCCCAGTTTCGGGAACGACAAATCTATGTTTAAGTTCATCGACCGTTACGTTATTGAGCGATGGCACCCTGGGCGGTTCATGGTCTAGCAGCAATCCTGCGGTTGCTACGATTGGCGCAACCTCAGGTGTGGTTAACGCTTATAGCGTAGGATCCACGCTTGTCAGTTATACTTACAGCAATGGAACTTGTGCCAACTATACCACAACAACGGTAACCGTGGCCAGTTCGCCAGCAACAGTGAGCATTACTCCGGCACTTGCCAGCGTATGTTCTTCGGGTCCTTCTTCCATGTTGGTCGCATCAGGAGGAAATATTCCAGGTGCATCAACTGCTTCATCGGGGACAATTTCATTCAGCATGCCTTATTCAGCAGCCGGCGTTACCACTTCGCTTACTGTTTCTGGTATACCAACCGGAGCAACTGTGACCGGCATCGCTGTAAACTTTAATGCCACCGAGAGCTATGACGGCGACCTTGAATTGAACCTAATGGCGCCAAATGCCAGCGTGATAAATTTATTAGGAACGGGTACAGGCAATAGTGGCGCCAATTACACCAATACCACTATTAGCTCCGCAGGCACCACTGCTATTTCTACAATTGCTTCCGGCGCACCATGGATAGGCGTTTGGGCCGCTAATGCGTCTGCCAGCCCAACGGTTGGTTCCAGTGTTTATCCATCAACTACTACCACCTGGGCGCCGCTTGAAGCGTCTAACCCTAACGGCACGTGGGTTTTAGTGGGCAGGGATAATTATTCAGGCAATACTGCAACGCTGACTTCATGGACCCTGACTATCAACTACACTTATCAGGTACCTGTGTCGTGGTTGCCGGTTACAGGTCTATTTACGAACTCTGGCGCTACAGTCCCATATACAGGTACTGCAACGAATACCGTCTACGCATTACCCTCTACTACTACGTTGTACACGGCTACCGCCTCTAATGGTTCGTGTGTAAGTTCGGGTTCTGTAAATGTGCACAGCGGTACAACCCTCTATGTACCGGCAGTGAATGGTTCGTCGTCCGTTTGTATGGGCACCAGCAATACCCTTACAGATACAATTTCCGGTGGAAATTGGATCAGCAATAATACTACGGTAGCTACGGTCGGATCGGCCTCCGGGTTGGTCACCCCAATCGGAGCGGGTTCATCTACCATCACCTACTCATACACAAATGGCGCTTGCACAGGCTATGCGCTAAAAGTGGTTACAGTTAACGCATTGCCAACGATTGCGCCCATAGTTGGGGCAGGCAATTTATGTAGTGGCGCCACATTGTCGCTCAGCGACGCTACGTTGCATGGCGCCTGGAGTTCCGCATCATCATCCGTTGCCACTGTTGGCACAACCGGTATTGTGATGCCAGTGGCCCCGGGTACCTCTACGATCACTTATACATACACTAATGGCGTGTGCAGCAATATGGTGAGCGCGGTTGTGAACGTATTAAACACACCTACACCTATCGCAGTTGCTCCATCATCTTCTGCGATTTGCGCGGGAGGGCCTTCTTCGATGCTGGTTTCTTCCGGTGGCTATATTCCCGGGACTCTATCAGCGTCGAGTACGTCGCCGTCATTCGTGGAAGGAATTTTTTCTGATGCGTCCACGAGCCCAATTAACATCAGTGGCATCCCTGCTGGTTCCGTAATCACCAATGTTTCAGTGACCTTTAGCATCGGAGGTACCGGCGGTTCATACCAATCCGATAATATACTGAACCTGCAAGCTCCAAACGGTAACGTGATAAACTTTGACTATGAATCTGGTGGCGGCAGTGGTAGCGATGGATTTAACCATGTAACATTCAGTTCATCTGGTACTACCCCTGTTAGCAGCGCAACACTAACATCCGCCAACGTATATGAGGCTGCTCTTCTAGTTGGTGAAGGCCCGACAATCCCTACGGACCTAAGAAGTACGACCGCCTTGTGGTCTGACCTTTACAGTTCGCCAAACGGCACCTGGACCTTCATTGCAACTAATGACTACAGCGCAACTGAGGATACATTTAAGAACTGGTCTATCACGATTAGCTATCTGGCGCCAGCCACCACTGTCTGGACCGCAGGTGCAGGCCTGTTTAATGACCCAATGGGTGCAACTGCTTATGCAGGTACTACCACTGATACGGTGTACGCATTACCTGTTTCCACAACCATATATACAGTAACCGCATCAAACGGGACCTGCTCCACATCGTCCACGGCTACAGTCACCGTGAACCCTGTACCTTCTGTATTCACCGGTAACGAGTCGGTTTGTTATGGATCAACAAGCACACTCAGCGATACTCTACTGGGAGGAACATGGAACAGTAATGATACGGCCGTTGCAACAGTGGGGTTAGGCTCTGGGGTAGTTTCGGGCGTGAGCGCCGGTACTACTCAAATTACATATACTATTTTGAGCACAGGATGTAGCGCTGTAGGTACCGTGACAATAAACCCATCGCCAAACGTGTATGAGATAACTGGCGGAGGTAGCTATTGTACCGGCAGCGTTGGCGTGAACGATAGTCTTTCAGGCTCAGACGCTGGCACCAATTACTATTTATACCATGGAGACACGCTGGTTTCCGGTCCCGTTCCCGGTACCGGTGCTGCAATTAATTTCGGTGTAGTTACATTACCGGGTGCATATACTGCTACTGCAGTTAATACGGTAACGGGTTGCCAAAATAATATGACGGGCAGCGTAAACGTTACTGTGAACGCCCTGCCTGATGTATACATTGTGTCTGGCGGCGGAAGCTATTGTTTAGGTGGAAGCGGCAAGCACGTATTATTGAGTGGTTCTAATTACGGCATCCGGTACCAACTCTATAATGATGGAACAGCCTTGGGCAGCCCATTAAACGGTATTGACGCAGGTCTTGATTTCGGTGCACAAACGGATAGCGGCGCATACAACGTCATCGCAATGGATACTACTACAATGTGTATGACCAATATGTCTGATGCTGCGTCAATTACCATTAATCCTTTGCCTGCACCGCATACGATCACCGGTGGTGGTAGCTATTGTCCTGCGGGTGCAGGGGTTGCAATAGGCTTGAGCGGATCAGATCCTGGGAAGAACTATTGGCTGTATTACGGAACAACTTTGGTAGACAGTGCAGTGAATGGCACCGGTTCTTCATTGTCATTCGGCCT